>ERZ795058.3873-NODE-3873-length-15200-cov-26.854936_pt1 | contig 15200 bp, 11 predicted proteins | sample MGYA00375142_ERZ795058 | MGnify/ENA primary metagenome ERZ795058 (study PRJEB30187, sample SAMN05720210) | activated sludge metagenome | isolation source: anaerobic digester from wastewater treatment plant | place: Japan | collected 2015-04-20 ... | reverse complement strand
TTATCCACCGCCAGGTAATTGACCACGTAAGTAACGGCGTCAATGGTCTCGACCGCGCTCAAGCTGCCGATATCGCTGATGTAGTGAAAGGCGTTATCGCTGAAATACGGCACCCACCCCTTTTCAATCATGCCTTTGTAGGTCTTATCGTCAATCGCCTGATACCCCACCGCCCCCGCCAGCAAGCATTTCTTGGATATTTCGGTTTCGCTGGGGAGCATCGCCAGATAAGGCTCGGCGCCGGCCAGGAAGTAACCGCGTTCCTGAAAGAGACCGCGCAGCATTTCAGAGAAGGCCCAACCCAGGTTATCAATCACCAAAACCAGGTTCACCACACCCTCACGCTTCAGATCGACCGCTTTATTGGGAAGGATATTGAAGACCATGCGTTTCGAATTAGCATGGAGGTGATCCCAATGTTGCATCAACCACTCCGAAAAACGGTCGCCGATTGAATACAGATCGGGGTCAAACTGTTCTTGACGATCGCACCAGGATTGGTAGGGCAGGTAGGACTTGGTTGCCCAGGAAAGCATGGTGTCTACATCCCAGTTAAGCTCAGGAGTTTTAGGCTTGGGAGGACGGACCAGCTCGCGCAATACCGCGATTTTCCGGGCGAGCCGGCGAGGCTGAGCGCTGAACTTTTCCTCGATTCGATCCATCAGCTCCGGCGTGATCCAATCAGGATGCGCTCGCAAATGTTTTTCGACCGTTTCAAATTCCACCAACAACAACCCGCTCGTTCGATCAAGGAGGGTAACCAGGTCATCCAAATTCTGGGGCTGCTGGTTATTAAGGTAGTAAGTCACCTGAAGGATCGTTTCGGGGATCCTGGATTCCTCAACCTTCAGGTCTTCCAACGGCAGTTTGAGGGTTCGAAAGACGTCAAAGGCTTCTCCCAACACGGCTTCGCCGATCGCCGGGTACCTTTGCAGCACGCGGAAGCGCATGAGCTGAAGTTTTAAGGCATGAGGGTCGGCGGCAAACAGATCCACCAACTGGCGTTGTTCGCTCGACCGGGTTTTGCTTTTCCATTCCTCTAAACGAGCATGGAGCGTTCGCGCCAATAAGGGCACAGCAAGGTTGGCTTTCCATTGCTGAGGATCGACCGCTTCCAATAAGGCGGGCAGCTGCGTGAAGGGGAAAGTCTTCGAAGTGAAAATCGGGGCGTAAAACTGTGCAAGCAAGGTGTCTTCAAAGCCGAAGCCCGGCTGGGGGCGCAGGTCAGAGGAGAGTAGACCGGCCTGCAAAATATCTTCATTCGCCACGTTTGTAGGAATCTCGATACCCCAGCGCTGAGCCAACGCACTTCGTGCGTCAATGGTTTCAAATTGGAAGACACCCTGCGGGTAGCGGGCAGACATATTCTTGAACCATTGGATAACCACCGGCTGCGGTATGACCAGGGCATACTCCTGATGATTTTCGTACGCTTGTTGAATTTCTCTCACCCGCCGGGGATATTCCGCGATGGAGTTCATCCGTTCCAGGCGAATGCCAAACCCCAAATGACTTGGATCTGCAATAATCTTAATCATAGCCACTCTACTCTGGATTGGGTATTTTGAACCACAAAGTTCGTGATGGTAGCGCACCCGTTTAGGCGGAAAAACCAATAAGCGATCGTCTCAGGATTCATTTCATGCCTCTTGATCCTCGTCGGTGCGCCAGACCAGGTCGTATTCTTTCAGGAAGAGGTTCTGCTCCTCGGTGAGACCGTAGATTGGGGCGATGAAGTCATCGATGCGGTTGATGATGTGCCGGCTCTGGCGCGGGTAAAACTCTTGATAATAGGCCGTTGAACCGCCCAGGGCGGTGCTTTTAATGGCTGAATTCTTCTGATAGTCATCCATCAATTCTTTGACCAACAAGGCCACCGTATCCTGTTTTTGACGGAAAGTCTCGTAGCCGTGAATACCGAACTCATTGATTTCGGAAATCAGCACATCAAATTCATCACCTTGTGCAATCCACCAATAATAAAAAATCGATGAATTGACAAGGAGTAAAAACAGATTCTTGTGAAACGGACTTTCAAAATACAAGGTCTTTAGTTTCGTTGATATTGCTGGGCTTACATCCTTCTCGCGTTTGAAATAGGGGATAAAGTCATAGGCTTTGATCCAGTAACGCGCAATATTATGAAAATAGCTGGGATTATTGCTGTCTGGATCAGTGGAGAATAAACTACCTATTCTAAGAGGTGCATTTTTGATTTTTCCATAAATCTCTGCACCAATTTTAGACCCCACTTTTGGAATAACGCCCTGGTTAATGCGATCTACGTATGCAAGCCCAGGCTCACGAACGACCCGCTCCTGGTCTTCTTTTTTCCAGCGCCACAATTTCGATGAATATAAGTGACACGCTGAAGTCGATCCTTTAGTATGGGCAATAAATATAGTAATCCGTTGAGAGACACCCTCAAACAAAGTATTTGGCCTTATAGAATAGTGACTTGCATATAATTGGTGGTAATTATAGTAAACTTTTTGGCGAACATTTTCATAGCTAGAACCGCAGGCAAACGAGAGCGGCACAATAAAACCAATCGTACCCTGAGATTGATTTAGCGCAACCGCCCGGGTGATGAAGTGCCCAAACAGGTTCCCGCATCCAGCGGCGGGTTCTTTCTTGAAGAAGCCATTTTCTTTGAAGGTGTCATACGGCGGGTTGCAAGTGATGCAGGTAAAGCCGCCCCGCGATAAACAAATCTCCGGGAACTCCAGTTCCCAATGGAAATACGGTTGCGGGGCTAACGACCTGGCAAGGAAGAAATCTTTGTTTTGAACCAGGGCGGCGTACTGCGCTTCTTCAATCCCATTGCCAAAGTATAAGCTGGTGTGTACATTACAAATCGCTTTATAGCCATCCAAGATACGATCGATTTCCTCTAACCATTCTTTCTTCTCACGCACGTCATCCAGGCTGGAGGAAGCTTTTCTGGCGATTTGCCGGCTTTTTGATATCACCGCTTCCACCGCCGCCTTGAAATCCGGGTCGCGCTCGAAGAGGTTGAGCTGGCGCGGCTCCTTTTTGGCGGTGGAGAAGGGATAATTGCCGATCTCTTCAAGGCGCGCGCCCACCAGGCTGTTGCCGCATTTGAGGTGGTGGTTCAAAAAAGATAACGGCTGGTTTTTCGCCATGGAAAGGATCCACAGCGAAAGTTTGGCCAGTTCCACCGCCAGCGGGTTGAGGTCCACGCCGTAAATGCAGTTTTCCACCACCCAGCGCCGCCAGTAGCCCGTGCCGCTTTCCCAATCACTCGTAATGCCCGGTTCGTTCAGGATTTCGGTGACGAAGTTGGAAATCAAATTGGCGGCGTTGACCAAAAAATGCCCGCTGCCCATGGCCGGGTCGAGGACGGAAAGCGCCAGCACCCGCTCGCGCACAAAAGCGAGCGCGTTCTCTTCCAACAGACGGCTCAACGCCCGGCGCTCGTCTTCATCCACCGCCCGCCGGTAAGCCTCCAGGCTGGCGCGCTGTTCGGCCAGGAAAGCCTGCTTCAGTTCCTTCAGCTTCTCGCCCACGGTGTTGCGCACGATGTAATCCACGATGTATTCGGGGGTGTAATACGAACCGGTGGATTTCCGCTCGCTGGGATCGCCGGCGAAATAGACCTCGCCCACCTTAATGTAACGCCCTACAATCCGCTTGCCGCCCTGCGAAGCCGGGATGAACTGGATTTTTCCTTTGGCGACTTTAACCTCAGTATCTTCAGCGGCGATGAACAGCTTATGCTCCAGCAGTCCTTCGTAGAGCGTGCCCAGGTGGCGCACGCTCATGTCGCGGTAGCTGATCGGTTTTTCCTGGCCGTTTTTTTCTTGGTATGTGGTCAAATTGAAGATAGCATTTGCCAGGTAGGCATCCCCTATGCGGGTGTCAGAAAGAAAGCGGGTGAACTCGCTTTCCTGCGGGCTGAACAGGCCGCCGTTGTAGGTTTGATCAATATCCACAAAGATGTGTTCCAGGCTGTCCCAGATAGGGAATTTAAGGTCGCCAGAACCGTTCCCATCATGACGAGCGCGGCATGCGCCTTCCACCTTCGCTAACAACGCGTGGTTTTCGTCGCTCAACAATCCGCGCGCATCCGCATAAAACAGGAAGAGCAGGCGGAACATGTATAACATCGCGCCGTGATAGATCTTCTTACGCAGGCCTTCATCGTCCAGATCACCTTCCTTACGGCAGCGCAGTTCTTCTACGTAGCCCATGCACAGATCCGAAAGCACGCCTTTGCCGCCCTCCTCGCGCTGTTTGAGGGCCTTGGCCAGTTCTTTCTCAATGTAATCAATCTTATCCTTTGATTCTTGCTTGAAGCGGTCAAATTGACACTTGCCGTCTGATTGGAGCGCAAAATTTTCCGCCTTCATGAACTTATGGAAAATTTGATAGGCTTCTTTGGCTTTATCCACCAGGATCGCTTCCAGATCAATTTCCAGGTAGGTTTCGTACGGCGTGGGTTCGTCCTGATGATAAATGCGCCACTGCCTGCCGTTGGTCAGCAGCCCCCATTGGAGATTGTTCTCGCGCAGCGCTCGAATGATCTTTTCAGCCCAGTTGCGGCCTACGGTCGTGTTGTCCACGTTTTCTTCTGGCAGAATCACATAGCACAACGAAAGGGGCTTCACCGCGCTGCTTCCCATCGGGTACAGGAAGGTGAGGGGATCGCTCTTGGACTGAGCGAAGAAGCCCAACGCTGAAAGCACCTCGTGGACGTAAGACTCTTTCCAGACTTTTAGGCTGTGGGTGTCGGCATATTCCCGGTATTCACCCAAGACTTTCAAAGAGGCGATGACATCGGCACTCTCGGTCTGGCGGGTAATTTCTTCGAGGTAAATTTCAGAGAAGAGCGTTTCGTTGTGGTAATAAGCGGGCATGGCGTGTTGTCCTCAGTTGAATCCCTACAAGTTTATTTAATAAACACCCTTATTTTTCGATGTCTTCCAGAGCCTTCAGAATGACCTGGCGAAGTTCATGATCTGCATAGAGACCAGATTCTGCCAACTCCGAAAGCAGAGAGAGGATAGTAATCCTGGCTGCATCCTTGTTCTTTGGGAAAACGAAGGTAATGGTTTCATCGAAAGCAGTCTTCTGAGCCGGTCGAACGATTTTATACTTTTCAAGCTCATCAATGGCTTCGATAAGTTTCACCGCGCTGTAATTCCCCTTTTCATCCGCAACCACCAGCTTGACCTTGCGGTTGCCCTTGATGGTTAAGGTATCGCCGGGGGTCAGCTTCTGACGCTGCTTGCTGGTTGTGGGGTCGGAGCCGTCTTCTGTGTAATAGATCACTCCTTGTCCATCCTCAGTATCCGCGTGCAGCACGAGCTCGCCCTGATAAGTGACCTGGTTGCCGTGCTGCGACAGATCGTTTGTAAAATCCACTATCAGCTGGCTGATCTGCGGCGCGTTGGTCTCAATATGGTTCTTTCCATTTTGAATTCGCTGAACCAATGTCGGCACATAATTGGACATCCAGGTGTCCACACTTCCCAGGGAATAAGCCTCCGGTAACGTTTTGAATAACAACTCGCGGATGTTGGCATACGCTGTATATTTCACCAACGGCTTGCTGTCGTTGTTATGGTAAGTACCCAAAGGATCTTTTTGGGTGCTGCTCAATCCGTTGTACCAATTTTTGAAAACGTCCTGGATATCTACGTCAAGATGAGAAGGCGCTCCAAAGATTCCAGCGACCTGGATCAATATCTGGTCCTCAACGCTTGCTTGAACAGCTTCCGCCATGCTTTTGAAAGCCTTTAGGTGAACCTCGATATGAGTTATCTTTACCGGTGTGAGGGTTTCACCGGGAACTTGACCAAGCATTTCCATCAAGTCATACTTGATGAAGCGGAATGGATCTTTCGTTTTTGCCTGGCTGAAAATTTCCGCCAGAGATTTCTCACCGTCAGAATAGAAACCGAGGGAACGGGCAATGATCGGAAGTCCATCCCACCAGTTGACCGCGGCTTGATAGGCTTCACGAATTGTGTACACTTTGCCTGCCGGTGCTGGTTGATTAGTGAAAATTTGGGTAATTTTGGCAAAATAGGTTTGATCCTCGGCACTTACTGGTTCAAAAAGGATCACTGCGGAGGGATATTGACCCTGAACCAGAGCAAGCATATCGTCTGTACTCGTAAACTGAATATCGGTCAGGTTATTGGGTTCACGTTTAAAACGCAAGCTGTCGCCGTAAAACCGTCGAGCCAATAACAGGAACAAAGTCACTGCAATTTCACCTTGACCGTACTCCTCAAAAAACGGCTTGAGGAACTGCAGTAGATTGACCGGTCCTTTTCCTTCAAGCGCAGCTAAATCTTCCAGAAGTTTGGCATATGCCGGCAGAGCCGTCCGGAATTTATGAATATCTTTTTCAGCCTCTAAATAGCGGGTGTCTCCTTCAACGGTTAACACTCGTAGAGCCTGGTGATCTACAAAACATTTGCGAAGATATTTCGTCCCACCGCGGTTATCCGGCCAGGACCAATTCACCCGGATAGGCTGCGAGAAATCGCAGAGAATATCCCCGGCCTCTTTGAAAATGGCGCGGACCTGACCAGATAAATGGATATGCGTCTTGTTAAACTCATTGTGGCCAAAAGTATTGCGTTTACTTCCATACAGCTCTTGCATCATTCGGTTCGCGGCATCATGGCGTTTACTTTCCTGAACAGGAATTTCGACACCATTTATCCCAAACCAATACACTTTGGCATTGGTAAAATAATCAGCTTTGGCTTGGGTCAGAACCTTAATTGCCTCATCGCGAATCTTCTTCTCCTCCGCTTTTTCATACGGGCTAAAGCTCTGAGATTGTTTTTTAAACCAATCGCTTTCGAGCGCTTTGAGAGTAAAAATCGCATCATAGACGCTAATTGGATTCCGTGGAATGGCAACACTCACGCGCGGCTGATTATTCTGAGCAACGGCTTTTTTTGCGGCATCGATGTCGTTTTCGTTTTCACAGAAGACATAAACAGCGACCCCTTCATAACCATTGGTTACCCCAGCTGTTTGCAGGCGTTCATACTCAAGAGCAGTAAAGAAAGGAACAGAGTTGCCATTAATGCTCCGTTCTTCAGTAAGCATGGACGGCGTAGCAAAGATCACTTTTAGGCGCTTATCTTCGCTGAACGAAGCGTTGTAATCTTTTGCGTCAAGATAAACCTCATCACCACGCCATGGGTTTAGTTCCAAGAAGTTCTGTAATAGATTGGCAGGGCGATTGTCTGGATTGGATTTAAATTGATCCACAAGCCGTTGAACATCTTTTCGGTCGCCACGGACTAATTCATACACCCCGTTGTTGTTGAATAAAACACCTGCTTCACATAATAACTTCAGGCGGTCTTCTACCTGCTTTTTCTCATCCGGGGCAACAAATTCCAAAGCGAATTCAATATTCTGGGCAGTATTAGCGATGGCCACATCCTGCGTACTGGCAATCTCATTTACGAGCATGACCTTGATGATACGAAGCATCAGCTCATCGGCTTCTTCAAACAACTGCTGCTGAGATTTTCGGGCTAAGTAGGTATTTAATTCACGCAGGGTCGCTTCGTAGTTGATGACGGAATTCTTAACACGATCAACCAGGCGGCTGTTGGTGGCTTTTAGGCTCTCTTTGAAATAATCCACCAGGTAATCTGCCGTATAAAGTGTTAGCTTGTTTTGGTGGGTGATTTCATTGTTTTCAATGAACCAAGGATAAGAGTAGGGTTGCACATTCACCCATCCCTCATCTCCGGTTTCAAATTCAGGAGCAAAAAATTTAAATACAGATCGGTTATCCGAACCAGCTTCTCCAGCAAGGCGTAGAAGAGCAAAAGTTGCCAGCGGGTGCATTGGATATATATTTTGTATGATGTTGTTCTTGATCTTTGGTGCTGGCAGCCAATTGAACAAATGCAGACGATTACATTCACTAGAGAACCAAGTGAATTTACCAGATTGCGGTTCAACATACTCCTTCCACCCCTGTGATTCTTTCTTAGGCTGAACAATCGCAGCAATAATATCTTCCATCCCCTGTGTTTGCAGACCAATTTCAGAAACTCGAGCTTCAAGTGTTTCTGCGTTCAAGTCTCCGATTTGTCCATGATTACGAAAAGCTTTGTGCCCAGTTCCAATGAAGACAACCGTTCCGCCTTTCTCAAGAGTTGAATTGGCGCAGTATTGGGCAAAATCAAGCAACGTCGTGTAGTTCACGAGGCCAGCATCGATCGCAGCACCAAATTCGTCATAAAGGAAGACGATGCCCTTATAACGTTCCTTGAATTCAGGATTTTTTAAAAAATCCGAAATAATGTCACGAAGATTATCTTTCTTATATGAAAATTCCGAATCGGTGACCGATTGGAAACAACTCTTAAATGCTTTGAGAGCTTGTTCATCATATTTTTCCAGACCATCGACCAGATCATTGACAGTCCAATCTGGGAATAATCGGCTGATTGCCGATTCGAGATCGGAGAAAAAGCGCGTCTCATTTCGTCGCGATTCCCAATCTTTGATCCTTCGTAAAGCTTCTCGGTAGTGACTATTTAAAAGGATATTTGATTCATCCTTCTGTAATGCTTCTTCCAGTGCTCTTAACAGCGCACCTTCAAAATCCAGGTTTAGACTATATCGGCAAAGGGCAACTAGAAAGCGTCCCGATTTACGCGCTTCTTTTAGCGAAGCAGCTTTTCTTTCTTTGAGCGTTTCTCCTGGCTTCAATAGAACTTCATTCTGGGCTGTTTCATAATTCTTGAAAAACGCTTCTATTTCAGGGAGATCGCTAGGATAGGCAAAATAATTGGCAAGCATCAACAGTAAGTGGGATTTACCTGTGCCGTAGCTGCCGGACAGAAAATAGAACCGGCGGTCCAAAGGATTGAGTGCGTGCGCAATTTTTTCAAACGCCTGCCGATGAGCAGCGATGGGTTTGTATCGTTCCATTCTTCCGCGATTTTTTACAAGATCGTAGTACTCTTCATAAAGGTCGACATAACTTGTATAACCGCTGTTAATTTGGACAATATCTCGAATTTTAGTCATGGCAAAGAAACTCCCTTATCCAATGTCGTTGAAATCATTCAACCGGAATATGCGGCTTTGGCCTTGCGAATCAAGTATTTTTAAGGACTCAATTTCCTGGGACGTTTGCAGCACAACCATGAGTTTGGCTTTCATCCCATCCTTAAAACCATCCCATTGATTGTTAATGAATCTGAAAAAGTCCTGCCGCTCTGATTTACGCCATGTATCCAGCAGAAAGTCAACGCGGTCAATCACAAGTAAGGATTGGCCTTTACTTTGTTCAATTATCAATTCTCTTAATTTTTCTGGACTAAAGCTGTCTATATTCTCGCTTAAATTTGGAGACTGGATAAAAAACTCCAATAAATCCAAATATTTCCCATTGGTTTGTTTACAAACTTTTTGGCAAAAGCGTGACATCAATGGGCTTTTTTCTGGAATGGCATGTAAAATAACCGCCCGGTAGCGTTCTTGCTCAAGACGGATTAAGGCATCAAATACGCTAATTGGCATCGTTCCCCCCATAAATCCGTTCTAACACATACTCCTGCGTCAACGAATTAGATAAACGCACTTGATCGAGATTAGCGAATTTTTCTAACCGAACTAATCCCGTATTGTGTAAATTATCCAATATGGTTCTGACTTGGTATTCCGGTAAATTAAGCACCCTGCCCGGACTGTATTCTGCCAGGCAAGCATCTTCTGTGTTGATGGCTGAAGATCCAGGTGAATACTTATCCCGATAATATAATAAACAGAAGAGAAGCGCCAGGTCTGGGACATCTACGGGGTTGGATTTAATAAAATTACCTGTACCTTCTGCTTCAAGAATTCTCAAATGAGATAACTCGCTGCGTGAATAAGCAGCAAAAACCGCCCCAACTTCCTTGGGTAGTTTTTCGGAAACCGTTCTCTCAGAAAAATGAATGGCAAGATCTGAGAAGTATTGTTTGCTTATTAGATCAATTTCAAAGTGATCCTGAGCGGGTAGCACTAAATTGATTATCCGGTACCAAACAACCCATTCTGGGTTACTGGAAACGATATAGTGAATTATCCAAAGGGTTTCGAGTTTATCAAAATAAGGATCGGATTGTATAACTGCCTTTCCAAAGTTAGTAAGAAGGCTAACTCTTGGACGGACTAATCCAAAGCTTGTCATCATGCTGGTTAAATTCTCGATTTGCTTATCTGGAATACCTAAAGCTAATATTATCTCTTGTCGAGATACCTTTTTTTGCCCTTCCTTTGTTAAAAGAAATTGCATTATTCGAGATATTTGGTCAAAACGAGGACGGTAACCGTTTGTGAGTTGTAGCTTCATGGCCGATATTATGCTCCAATAGAATCCTCAATGGCGGATTGCTTATCATAAATTCTCAATAGATCGCCAACCAGCAGATATGTTTGCATCAAACATTGATTCATTTCAAATTCCTCTACCTCTGCATGAACACCTTTATTTGTGAATTCATAAATACGATCTAGGCGATTACCCAGATCAGATAGTGATGCCTGTAGTAATTCTACAGATGTTGATTTTCGTGTCTTGTCTAAAATAAATTGCCATAAACGGTTGATGTACTTTTCATCAGACAAGTTACGAGTCTTTCCATCCTCTCCCGTAACGGGTTCACTAGCGGGTGGGTAAAAAACATCTGATAGATCTTTAAATAGCCGACGACATGAAAGTAATGCCTGTGCTCGTGTTTCAGGCGTGTTTTCTTTTATTCTCTGAAGTGCTGATACCAGTTCTTTAAATGCTGTTGGACAAACTTGGTTTAGGCGTAATTCGACATATTGGCGATTCTGTTCAAATATATCTGCATGAAACTGCCCGTATAATAGTTGTTTTTCAGTTTGGCTCAGAAAATCATAGACTCGGTTTTTGATGACTTCTAATAATTTTTGGTAATGGTTAATAAATGCCTGGGTCTGAACACGTAGATAAAAATTTTGATTTTCTATAACAGCAGTGTCCAAAGGATGCATTCCGGAAGGTGTCCGTGCATTGTTGTAAGTATCAATCATACTGTCGAGTTCATTTTCGAGTTCTGATACGTTTTTTCCAATAATCAGATCTGATTTTTCAACTCTACCATCTTCAACAATAATGGCGGGTCTTTCTTGTATCCACATTTCTAAAAACAACTTGTTGTAATGGTCAAATTGTTCTTTAGTGAGGTGTGGCATTATCTCACTAAAAACTCTTATCCTCTCATATTCATTTTGATTATCAATAATTTCTCTCTGTAACCACAAAAGACTTAAGAAATCATTTCGTAATCTCGCAATGCGGATGCAACTCCGAATTACCGCACTCAGTTTTACATTCCCAGTATCCAACGCGGTAATAGAACTTTGAACAAGTTGAAGTAATTCGGATTGTTCACTCATAAATTGATCCGCCTCAGAAAATAAAATCTATGATGCATGAAAGTGCTTTGTGATGGGTTCATTGAGTTTTTCTTGTTGCTTTATCCATTCCTGAAAAGCTTCTCGGCGAAACCGCCAATGTTTTCCAACTTTAAAACCAGGTAATCGTTTATCTTGAACAAGTTTATAGACGGTCGATAACGGGAGCCGTAAATACACGGCTACTTCCTCAGCTGTAAGGAATTCGGAGTCCATAAGACCCTCCCAAATATTCTGTTTAAACACAGTTGCTTGATTTTATTATAGCATCACAAGAGAATTGAGTGTCAAAAAACGCCCTATTCAGGGCGTTCATGTTTCAGGTTGATTTTTCGTGCGTATTTGTTGTTCTATCTATTCAGCTCGTATTTCTCGAAAGTGCTATTTATGATTTCTTTGGCTTCGGGAGATTTAGTGGAAATATTGTCTTCCTCAAAAATTTTTTCGATTTCGAGAAGAGCTAAAGCTAAATTGGAACGGTCCTGCCCGGATAAGTGCGAGAATGATCCATAAATCTTTAGCAGTTCAGGATCAGGCATAGGAAGATCCAGTACCTGATATACCTTTATCCCAAGGGTTCCAGCAATGCTTAACACTTCTGGACCTTCAGGTAAAAACTCACCATGTAACCAACTTAACACCTTGGAAGGTGGATAGCCTAGCAAATCGCAAAAGGCTATGAAATCTTCCTCACCCGCCTGGGATCGACCCCATCGTTTGTACGCTCTGTTAAACCAGGTCGGAAAGTTGGACATGTGGCTTTACTTTTCAAGGATTTCGATGTGGAATATGAAAAATATGTTCGCCTCTAATCATATAATATTTTCTTCAATCTGACAACGAATCCCCCTTCATTTCATCAGATCATCTTGACCGTGCCTGATCCTCCTGTTGATCATGGACCGTGCTTGTTTCAAAAGGATCGCACAAACCTAATTGACCTGCCATCGCCATCATCTGGTCACGGCTATCTGTGCCAAATTTCTTTTTCAAAGCACTGATGTGTAATCGAATTGTCGCTTCGGTCAACCCAAGTTTTAGCGCAATTTGATCTGGCGTAAATGCCTTTGCCAATAACTGTAAAACGCTCACCTGGCGTTCGGATAATGCCGGCGCTTTTCTTTTCGGTTTAGGTGGCTGACCCGCGAGAACAATCAAGCCATTAACCTGCACTTCTGGGCAATCATCCAAAGCGTAGCCAGGCACATTCCTGCCATCCCGGATGATCTTTACCAAATCCTGAACATCTTCGACCACATTTTGGTAAAGAACAGATCCTTCATCATTGATAACCACAATGGATGGCATCGAAGAAATCCTCCCCTATGTTGACCTGAAATAATGGCTGAAAACGCATAAATCCCCCCTGAACAAGCACGCATCTATCCAGAGAGGACCTTGTAGTTGATTGTATAGGTGGGAGTTGGTCATTCTAGAGTCGTATGCGCAAGTGAGGTAACAGTAGAAAATTTGAGGGTTTAATTTAGAACATCTGTTCAGTAAAATTATAGGCGAGATTATCTTATTGTGCAAGTAGAAGAAGGAAAAATCTATATATCAATTTCGATAGGTATCAGGGTGATTAACCCTATCGAAATTAATAGATTGAGGTAGCCCAGCCTGGGTGTTATCCTACTGGTAAATTCGCAATAAAAGGTGCTCCCATGACTTGTAAATCTAAATGCTCATTGTCTAAAACATTCTCGCAAATTGATAGCATTCAGGAAGATTTTGTTCGTCTTTCCGGTTATGCATCTCAATTATCTGATATTGAGCCATCAGTATTGTGCCAGCCAAAGGCAGTAAAAAAGATCAAGGATATTCAACAGTTTTTGATCTTTATTGAAAATCAATTTTATGAACTCCGTTCTATGCTTGATGTTGACGGCGATATTGATTCAGAAATGGTTGTAACTGATGAAGACCCTGTTAATCTGATTGGCGATTTTCCCACCAGCAAGAATGACGCTAAAGAGCAAATTCTTACCTCAGAATTAACGTCATCAATCCTAAATATCCTTACCGGAAAGGGCGACCATCAGAAAAATCGAGACCTTATTTCCAAAATATTCATGTTACGCCAGCTAATTGACCACAGCATGCAAAAAGCAACAATGGAACTGGATCACAGGAATTACTAGTCCCAAATATTAATAGGAGTATCGTTGGATGGAAGTAAGAAATCACCGAACCAAATTACCTCATAACGTCATTATCAAAGCACCAGGGTTATTGCCGATGTTGTATACCCCGCGTGAAATTTGCGAGGAACTGGATATTGCTGAAAGCACATTGCGGGATTGGTTGCAGATAGATGTTCCCCACCAAAGAGACAACCGTAACAGGATCTGGATCAACGGGGAAGAGTTTGCCAGATGGGTCAACAACCAACGCAAGCCAAAAACAGCTAAAAAGCTAACTGAAGATGAAGCCTATTGTTTGCGTTGTAACCAGGTATCCAAATTACTTTCTCCTCAGATTCAACCAATCAAAGGAAACCTTGTCTTAATCAAAGGCACTTGTGCAAACTGCGGAGCCGTTATCAATCGTGGAGCCCATCGTGATCGAACGCCAGAACTATCTTAAAGTCAAAGAACATCTCAAGTACCTCGAGGAAGTTCTACAGTTGAACCAAGCCTCCGTTGAACGCTATCGCTTCTATTTGCGTCATCTACTGCTTTGGGCGGATGATCAGAATTTCCGCCAGGTGCAGACGATTCGCCCGACCCTTCCGTCCTATCTAGCTTCATTACCAGGTAAGGAAGGAAAAGGAACCCTGGCCAGCGCATCCCAAAAGAAGATCATTGACTCAAGTAAACGCTTTTTTCGTTGGGCGAAGGTTACATATCCCCGCGAAATGAACAACCTTCCTATTTCATGGATTGATACTCTACGGAGACCACGCTTACCACAAATTTCTTCCGAGCATGTTTTTGTTTCTCTGGATGAAATCCAGAAATTAATCACTACCCCTGTTCCCGAAGATAGCCTGGCCTTACTCCGTGATAAAGCAGCTGCTGCCATGCTCTTCCTATCCGGCATGCGTGCCAGTGCATTTACCACATTACCAATCGAGGCTGTTGATCTTGATAATCTCAGACTTCGCCAATGGCCAGAACTGGGCGTTCATACCAAGAATGGAAAGAAGGCGACTACTTTTCTGTTGAACATTCCTGAAATTCTTGCGCCAGTCCGCCAGTGGGATGCTATCGTTCGGAAGTCACTTCCAGGCTCAAGTCCCTGGTATGCACCGATCGCGCATTCCTGGGGAGATCAGTTTCTTTCCCAGGATGAACCTGGAAAGACGCGTTCTCAGGCGCTTCAAAAACGCCTGGAGTTGTTGTTTTCCATTGCAAACCTTGATTTCAAATCACCTCACAAATTCCGGCATGGACACGCCGTCTACGGGTTACTTCATGCCCAGACCATGGCGGATTACAAAGCGGTCTCCATGAACTTGATGCACGAAAGTATCGAGATCACTGACAGTACTTACGCTCCCATGCTTTCTTCTGATGTTCAAGAGCGAATTGCTGGGCTGTCAGGGAAGGCGACGTCCACGCCGGGTCGCGAAGCACCCCTTGTGGGTGATGAGCTTGAGATTTTCCTTAATAAGCTAGATCGAGAAAGCCAGAAAAAGGCTTTAATGTTTATCGCAGGAAAGTTGGCTCAATGACGATATCTTGGTTACAGACGCATGTTATCAGCTGGACTGGCTTTGCGATGCGCTTGCTCCACATCCACTTCGGCTATCT
>ERZ795058.3868-NODE-3868-length-15226-cov-9.462857_pt1 | contig 15226 bp, 8 predicted proteins | sample MGYA00375142_ERZ795058 | MGnify/ENA primary metagenome ERZ795058 (study PRJEB30187, sample SAMN05720210) | activated sludge metagenome | isolation source: anaerobic digester from wastewater treatment plant | place: Japan | collected 2015-04-20 ... | reverse complement strand
AAAAAGCGGGAGGAGGGCGCCCCCGTCGTGGGCCTGTACTGCGGTTACGCCCCCCTGGAGCTGGTCCGGGCCGTCGGGGCGGTGCCCGTTTCCCTTTGCGCCTCTTCCCAGCGGACCGTGGCGGCCGCCGAGGCGGTCCTGCCTGCCAATCTCTGCCCCCTCATCAAGTCGAGCTTCGGGTTCATCAGCACCGATTCCTGCCCCATCTTTGCCCTCTCCCAGGCCGTTATCGGCGAGACGACCTGCGACGGCAAGAAGAAGATGTTCGAACTCATCTCCCATCTGAAGCCCCTCCATGTGATGGACCTGCCCAACATGCCGGGAGTCCGGGGCGTGGAGGAACGCTGGCTTACGACGGTGGAGAAATTGAAGGAATTCCTGGAGGAGACCTTTAAAAGACGGATTACGGCGGCGCGGCTGGAGGAGGAGATCCGGGAGACAAACCGCAAAAACAGCCTCATCGACGGGTTTTTTGACTGTCTGACCCGGCATCCGCCGCCGGTCCACTGGGAGGAGATATACGATGTCATCGCCCTCGATCCCGTATCCACCAGCGAAGAACTCCGTATGCTCATGGCGGGGATCGACGAACGTCTGGAAGATCGGATCGAGGCGGGGATATGTTTCGGCGCCCCCTCCTCCCCCCGGGTCCTGGTCACGGGCTGTCCCATCGGCGGCGATGCCTTGAAGGTCCTGAAGATCATCGAGGAGGCCGGGGGGGTTGTGGTGGCCCTGGAGGCGTGCAGTGGCATGAAGGGATATTCCATCCGCATCGAGGAAGGCACGGCCAATCCCCTGCGGGCCGTTGCCGAAGCGACGCTGAAGATCCCCTGCTCCTGCATGTCTCCGAACCGGGGACGTCTCGATCTCCTGGACGGGATGATCGCCAGATTCAAGCCGGACGTCGTCATCGACGTGATCCTCCATGCCTGTCACGGTTACAACGTGGAATCGTATTCGATCAGACGGCATGTCCAGGACCGGCACGGGCTGCCGTTTTTAAAGATCGAGACGGATTATTCCAAGGGGGACGTCGAGCAGATCCGCACCAGGGTGGAGGCGCTCTTTGAGAGCTTATGAAAACAGATCCTCCTTGCGGATTGGCAAGCGGGAAAAAAGCATTGATGGACTCGTAAAGAGTCTAAAAAATTGGACTTTTTACGAAGCCGTCAACATTAACCATTTAAAGGAGATAGTGATGTTGCAAGTTACGGAAAAAGCGACGGTGGTAATCAAGGAATTCCTTCAGGGAAAGGACATTCAGTCCATCCGGATCATGATGACCGCCGGTTGCGGGGGACCGAACCTGGGCATGGCCCTGGATGAGCCGAAGGAAACCGATGAAGTGATTAAGGACAACGGCCTTACCTTCCTGATTGACAAGACCCTCTACGAAGATGCCCGGCCCATTACGGTGGATTTCATCGACAGCGCCATGGGTTCGGGATTCAAACTGTCCTCAAGCCTGGCGGCTATCGGCGGCGGTTGCGGCGGCGGCTGTAAAGGCTGCGGTTGAAATCAGGGGAAATCCGGGCGGCCATCGCACTTCAGGAAAGATATCATTGCCGCGGGTATTGCCGACGTGGCGGTGAGGGCAAAGTTGTGAAATGGCCATAAAGGAGTTGCCATACCAGGGCAATTGTTGCCCAATGAGAGAGAGGAGATATGACTGAAGATTCAGCAAACAAAGAATGGGTGCCCAAAATCGTTGCCATCGTCTGCAACTGGTGTACCTACGCGGGGGCCGATCTGGCCGGTATCAGCAGGATCCAGTATCCACCGAATGTGCGCATTGTGCGCGTCCCCTGCACGGGAAGGATCAACCCTTTTTACATCGTGAAGGCCCTGCAGGCCGGCGCCGACGGCGTACTGGTGTCCGGTTGTCATCCGGGTGAATGCCACTATATCTCGGGAAATCTGGTGGCGCGCCGCAAGTTCGCGATGTTGAAAAGCTTTCTGGACTACATCGGTATAGAAGGAGACAGAACCACGTTTACCTGGGTTTCCGCCTCCGAAGGCGAGCGTTTCGCCCAGGTCATCAAGGGGGTGACCGCCAAGGTCCAGGCACTGGGGCCGGCGCGGAAACTGGTAAAGAAGCTTTAGGAAGAAGATGGGGACGCATAAAGTAACCCTTCCCGCCCTGGGGGCGGGAAGGGTTACTTGTTTCGCTAAGCCGGCTTTTCGATCCGGACGGCGCAGGCCTTGAACTCCGGCGTCTTGGTTACGGTGTCGCCCACATTGTTGGTGAGCCAATTGCAGTTCCCTTCCCGGTAATGGAAGGTCATCCAGACCAGGCCTTTGGGAACCGCATCGGTCACCCGGGCCGGCACGGTCACCTTTCCCCGCCGGGATTTCACGACGATCATCTCGCCGTCTTCAATCCCCTGCTCTTGGGCATCGGCGCTGGAGATGTCGGCGTACTCCCGGTCGTAGATGGCATCCATGCCGCTCCGTCCGGTCTGCGTACGGGTATGATACTGGGAAAGCCTCCGGCCCGTACTCAGAACCAGGGGATACTCCGCGTCGGCAACCTCCGTCGGGGGTGTCCACTCAATCCCTTTGAGGACCCCCAGACCGCAGATGAAATTCCCGTCCTTATGGACGATAGGCGTCCCGGGGTGATCCTCGGCGGGACACGGCCACTGGATGCCGTCCTCCTCGATGCGGCAGAACTTGATCCCGGCAAACATGGGACAAAGTACGGCCAGCTCGTTGTCACAGATCTCCCGGCCGCTCGCGGACGGCCAGTCGTGTCCCAGCTTCCGGGCGAGTTCCTTGAAGATCCACCAGTTCGGCCGGGCGACGCCGGGGGGGCTTTTGATCTTCCGGACCATGCTGACGCGCCGCTCGAAGCTGGTGAAGGTCCCCTCGTCTTCACACCAGGCTGCCGAAGGGAGGATCACATGGGCAAATTTTGTCGTCTCGTTCGGGAAGATATCCTGAACCACCAGGAAATCGGCGGTCTCCAGGCACTTTTCCGCGTGGGAGATATTCGGCTCGGCATTGGCCAGGTTTTCCCCGAAGACCCACAGGGCCCGGATCTTTTTGGTGAGCAGGCCCTCCATCATATCGGGGATCATGAGCCCCGGTTGGTCGGGTAAACCGTCCACCCCCCAGGCCCGGGCGAATTTTTCCCGGTTGGCCGGGACGGCAACGCTCTGATAACCGGGGAAGACACCGGGGAGGGCCCCCATGTCGCAGGCCCCCTGGACGTTGTTCTGTCCCCGGAGCGGGTTGACGCCGCCCCCTTCCATCCCCACATTGCCCAGGAGCATCTGGAGGTTGGCACAGCTCATGACGTTGTTCGTCCCGCAGGAATGCTCCGTTATCCCCAGGGTATAGATCAGCATCGACGGCCTGACGGCGGCCATCTCCCGGGCAATGGCCACGATCTTGGCCGCGGGCACCCCCGATATCTCCGCCGCCTTCTCCGGCGGATAGTTCATGACCGTCTTTTTTAGTTCATCGAAACCCACGCAGCATTCGGAAACGAACCGCTTGTCGTACAGGCCCTCCGTGATCAGGACATGCATGATGCCGTTCAAAAAGGCCACATCGGAACCGACCCGGATCTGGGCGAAGATATCGGACATCTTTGCCAGTTCATGGTTACGGGGGTCCACGACGATCAGCTTCGCCCCGTTCAGTTTTGCCTGTTTGACAAAGGATGCGGCCACGGGATGGGCCTCCGTCATGTTCGTCCCGATGCAGAAAAACATCTTCGCATCCTTGAATTCACTAACGGAATTGGTGCCGGCCCCCGACCCGAACGACGCGGCGAGACCCGCCACAGTCGGGGCATGGCAGACCCGGGCGCAGTGGTCGATGTTGTTGGTCTGGAAAACGGCCCGGAAAAGTTTCTGCATGTTGTAGGAATCTTCATTGATGCTCCGGGCGCAACTGATGCCGGCCACGGCGTCGGGGCCGGATTCCTTTATTATTTCCTGGAACCTGGCCGCAACAAGATCTAAGGCCTCGTCCCAGGATGCCTCCCGGAACCCGCCATCTGCTTCACGAATCAGCGGCGTTTTGAGTCTGTCTTCAGAATATATGAAATCATAGGCGAAGCGGCCTTTCACGCACAGGCGGCCGTAATTGGGCGCCCCGTCAGCGGCGGCGGTAATCTTCACGATCTGTTCGCCCTTGACATGGAGTATCTGCTGGCAGCCCGTACCGCAATAGGGACACGTCGTGCGGACCTTGCTCGTTTCCCAGGGGCGACCCTTTCGCTTTCCCTTCTTCTCCGTCAGGGCGCCGACGGGACACACCTCCACGCACTGACCGCAGAAGACGCATTCACTGTCATTATACGGCCGATCACCCCCCGTGACGATCTTGCTTTTCGCCCCGCGATAGCCCTGGGAAATGGCCCGGTTCACGACCATTTCATTGCAGGCCTGGACGCAGCGTCCGCAGAGGATGCAGCGGCTGAAATCGCGGACAATGAAAGGATTTTCTTCTTCCGTGGGGTAGATGGCCTCCTTTTCTTTTTCCGGGAATTGCAGTTTCTCGATCCGGTAAAAATAGGCCAGATCCTGGAGCCGGCAGGCGCCGTTGGCCTCGCAGACGAGACAATTGTGGGTGCCGCTGGCCAGCAGGAGCTCGACGTTGAGTTTGCGGGTGCGATGGACCCGTTCGCTCTCGGTGGACACCTCCATCCCCGGCGTGACGGGGGTTGAACAGGCGGCCATGAGGGAGCGGGCCCCCGCGACCTCGACCAGACAGATCCGGCAGGCCCCCGTAGGCGTGGCGTCTTTCAGATAGCAAAGAGTGGGAATCTCCACGCCGCCCCGGCGTGCCGCCGTCAGAATCATCTCCCCCGGTGTAAAGGGGGTCTCTTTTCCGTTCAGGATAAACATATCGCTCATGCTTGCCTCCATCTTCTTGATATTATTCAAATATACGCCTCAACGGCCAACTGCACATATGATATGACGATCCACATGCGTAAGCCTGGAGAGGAAACAACCGTAGTCGTCACGATTATCCAGATATCCGTGACTATCCCGGTTTCAGGTTAAATTTTCAGTGGAATCAGGGTTGGGGATTTGAAGACCCCTCATGCCTTCCGTCCTTCCTGCCGCCCCATGCACCGCGGCAGGACAGGTCGGGGCCTGTCGGGTCAGCGGTAGAAATCAGCGGCGGGAATTCCCGGCGAGAACCATCCAGGTTCTCTAAAGAAGCATCATATGCCTATGATATGGCTTAATCTGTTCAACTCGTTCACCTCATCCGTAATGTAGAGCTGTCCCATAGATTATTCACCTGTACTTGTCAAGACATAATAAAATTGGATATGATTTGACAAGACCCTTTGAATGACCTATAGATGCGCGGCGTAACAAATGCTTTTATTATTGAGAAAGGTGGTTCAGCAAAGATGTTTTGCCTTACTTTTGTATTGACGCTTTTCATATGAGGCTCCCGTAGAGAACCGGTGCGGTTCTCCATGGGAAGCCCGTCCTCGCCTCTCCCGCCACAGACGGCCTAACCACAAATCCGCTGTCCTGTCGGGGAAGAAGCGACAGGATTTATTATGCGGAGGTTGTGTTTGGTCGCCAAACTCAAGGTATTATTTTACAAGACAGTTTGCTCCCGATCCGGGGGGCTTCCATAAATTTGCGCCCCGACCCGGCCCTGGACTCGATTGCCAAGATCCTGGAATTCAAGGTCTGCGCCTTGAAGGTCGAGGCGGTTTTATATGAAAATGCCGACAAGTAGCCGGATATTTTCATCTTTCGTTGTGCCGTAACGGGCATGGTGGTTAAAGGAGGAACGAGACGCAATGGCGATGAAGAATATCATTCTGGGTACAGCGGGCCATATCGACCACGGTAAGACGGCCTTTGTCCGGGCCCTGACGGGGATCGAATGCGACCGTTTGGAGGAGGAAAAGCGGCGGGGGATCACCATCGTCCTAGGCTATGCCCACCTCAGCCTCCCTTCCGGGATCAAGGTGGGGATCGTGGATGTTCCGGGGCATGAGCGCTTTGTCAACCGCATGGTCGCCGGGGCGGCGGGGATCGACGTCGTGGCCCTCCTCGTCGCCGCCGACGAGGGGATCAAGCCCCAGACCCGGGAGCATCTCTATATCTGCGAGATCCTCGGGATCAAGAAGGGCATCGTCGTCCTGAACAAGAAAGACCTGGCCGATGAGGAGCTGCTCTTTCTCCAGAGGGAGGAAATCGCCCAATTGACGACGGGAACCTTCCTCGCCGACGCCCCGATTATTCCCGTTTCGTCCGTGACCGGCGAGGGAGTGGCGGAGTTTGTCTCCACCCTGGATCTCATCGCCGCGGAGATTGCGGAAAAGCCGGCGGCGAAACCCTTTCGCCTCCCCGTGGATGCCGTGGCCTCCATTACGGGTTTCGGCGCCGTCGTGCGGGGGACGGCGATTTCAGGGCGTATCGCCGTGGGCGAGGAGGTGGAGGTCCTGCCGGGAGGATTCAGATCACCGGTCCGGGGACTCCAGAACCACGGTCGGGACGTGACGGAAGGGGGGGCGGGGGAACGGCTGGCCATCAATCTGGCGGATCTCAAGACGGAAGATCTGTCCCGGGGGATGGTGGTTGTCCGTCCCGATACCTTCCCCGTCGCGGATTCCATCCTCGTGGAGTATCAGTGTCTCCCCGGAAACAAGAATCCCCTGAAGCCCGTCGTCCAAGGTCGGTTCCTTTGCCTGGCGGCCAAGGTAAACGCCCGGATGGAGCTGTTGGGTAAGGAAAAACCCCTCCCCGGAAGCAAGGCCGTGGCGGTGGTGACGACGGCCCGTCCCATCGCCGTCGCCGCGGGAGATCGCTTCGTGATGCGCGGTTACGATATGTTCAGCACCATCGGCGGCGGCCGCGTCCTTTATCCCACGTTGACCGGGGAGAATAATTTCTTCCTGAGCAGTGAATCGCTCCGCATACTTACCGGCGAGAACCTCAAGGAAAAGATCAATCTATGCGTTAGAGGACACGGCGCCGGGGGATTCCGCCGCAACGATTTGCGCGGCATCTTCAACGAGACCGGCGCCGGGATAGATAAATGCCTCCGGGAGCTCAAGAAAGACGAAGCCCTTTACGAGGACGACGGCGGCCGCCTCTACCACCGCGATGCGGTCCTGGCGTTGCGGCGGGAAATCGGTGCGACGCTTGCCGCCTATCACCGCCGCAATTATCTGCGCCTGGGCATGGGCAGGGAAGAGTTGTTCCGGAAAACGGCCGCCGCACCGGAACTTTTCCAATTGGTTCTGAACGTGATGCTTGAAGAGGGCCGGATCGATGCCACGGGCGAGCTTGTTATGGTGAAGGATTTCAACGTCACCGGACAGGACGATGCCAATATCCTCCTGGTCCGGATAGAGGATATGTATCGCCGGTACGGCCTCCAGCCCGACAAGCCGGCGGCGGGGGCGGAAAATCTCAATATAGATAGGAAGAAATTTCAGGAGACCCTCGATACCCTTGCCCGGTCCGGTCGCCTGGTTAGGATCTCTACGGACCACTATCTGCACCCCGAACACTTGGAGCGGTTCCGAAGCGCCTTGGAGGGATTCTTCGAGAAGAACGCCGTATTGACGCCCCCGGATGTCCGGGATCTCTTCGGCATTTCCCGGAGATACATCATCCCCCTCATGGAATACCTCGACGGGATAAAATTCACCTTCCGGACGCCGGAAGGGAGAAAAATGTTCATCAAAGGGCGCTCCCATTAACCATCATGCCCATTCCGCAAAACGATATAGGAAAATATCCGGCTAGTTGTGGACATTTTCCTATAAGGGGACATGAATTTTACCGGCGTCGTCAGGCGCGGTGATATGATGTGAAATAGGGGACCGATTCTGGAATTATGTAAATTACATACCCTTTAACATATTGATTTCAAAAGGTAAAAACGGACATTGCGGGTACAAGCGGCTTTCCGGTTTTTTTCGTCGAATTATTTTAAATATCAATAAGTTGCAAATTGCGCGGCGCTGGGTCTTCAGGAAGGCTTTTTTCGCCCCGGAAGACCCCCCTTCCTCCTTTCGGGGTGAGTAATACATATCCGGTGCTGGCAAGGCGAGTCATGAATAAAATTGCCGGCAAATACATATAGATGTTGACAAGAACCTTCGGGAAAAATATAGGTGAGCGCAAGATGCGATTTCAAATTGTCCGGCGTCAATGGTTGACGATTTTGCCGGAAATCCCTTTTTTTGATTCATCAACCCCGTCTTTCCGAAGAAAGGAGCAGAAAGCATGAAGATCAGCGTTCCCGTTCAGGAGTATGGCGAGTACAAGATCCGCATGATGGAGGATTCCGACGCCCCGGCGGTGGTTGCCCTTTACCGGGCGGTCTATGGGGACCATTTCCCGATCAAGGAGATGTACGATCCCGACTTCATAATCAAGCAGCAGGAGGCGGGCTTGATGTACCGGGTAGTGGCCGTGGACGCCGCCGGGAAGGTTCTGGCCCACCATGCCATGTATCGCCTGGAGGAAACCTACCACGGCCTGTATGAAGCGGGGCAGGGCATGGTCTTTCCCGAGTACCGCGGCAAGGGGTTCAGCAATGTCCTACAGGACTATATCGGGCGGGTCCTGGGTCCCACGGTGGGACTGGAAGAATTTTGGGGCGAGTCGGTGACCAACCATGTAAAGATGCAGAAAGCCGCCCTATTTGTGGGCGTCAAGGAGACGGGAATCGAACTGGAGGTGATGCCCGCCGAGTCCTATGAGGCGGAAAAATCGGCTCCCGGACGGGTGGGCGCCGTGGTGTGCAACCTCGTCGTCAGGGAAAAGCCCCACAGGGTCTTTCTGCCCGCCCCCTATGCGGAGGTGCTGAAAAGGATCTATGAAAACGCCAAGAGGAAGCGTCAGTTGGAAGCCGCCACGGAGCCTTTGTCGGCGGCGGTCCAGACCCGCCACGCCGTTACCTACATCGCCAGCGCCGGGGTCTTGCGGATCAGCGTCTTTGAGGCGGGCGGGGACGTAGGGGAGGTGATCGCCGGCCTGGTTGATAAATATGCCGCCGCCGGGGCGGTGGTGTTTCAGGTGCTCCTGCCCCTGGACAAGGCCTATAGCGGGGCGCTGACGGAGGCCTTGAACAAGCAGGGCTTTTTCTTTTCCGCCCTGGTGATGCGCTGGTTCGATGCCGACGGCCTGCTCTTGCAAAAACTGGCGCACCCGACGGATTACAATGCCATCCAGATCTACTCCGATTTTGCCAAGGAGCTGCTCAGATTCGTCATCCAGGATCGGATGCGGGTGGAGGCGCCGACGGCGGGGTAGGAGGGGCGGCATATCCTGCCCCCGGCGTGAAAGCGGTAATCGGGGGGTCATAGTGAATCGGGATCCACGTCCCCCGGGGCGTCTTATCATTCCCTACCCCCCCCATGCCCGGCACAGGCGCAACGAAAGATGAAAATATCCAGATAGTTGTGGACATTCTCATATAAATTTGAATGAAGTTGCTCAGAGGCGGGCGGCATGACGGTGCGGCCCCTTTAAGACGGAAGGGGTGTCTGCCCTCGCGATGTAATCGCGACTGATGGGTGTTACCGCGACGATGGGTTTAATGAGGGGATTAATGCGGCCGGTGGTGAAAAAAAGAAGCCCCTCAAAGAATGCGTCTTCGTTTGAGGGGCTGAAGAGATCCGCCTATGCCGTCTTGTCTGCCGTCTGGAGTCCATCATTTGCATACTTGGTCTTCCCCGGGTGATCATCACCACTAAGACCCTGCGGTTTTCGTTTCGTTAAACATCCAGTAGAATAGACTCAATACGGACATCGCAGATTCTCTATTCATCGATTATTTTCGGGTTTGTCCTCTGAAAGAGCGTTTGTTAATATAATTTATCGATGCCGATGTAAAATGTCAAGGGGGAGATCGGGGGGGTCAAGAGTGAATAGAAATCTCCGGTTTTTCTGTTCTTTGATGGAGGCTGATTTAGAACAAGGGGAGACCGGCTGCGGATCTCCGGGTTGTATGCGTCCCAGGAAGGTCTTGCCGAAGCAACGATAGTTATTGATCATAACGGCTGCAATGGCGGGAATGACGCCCCGGGTGGTATGGATGCCCCATGAGTTATCGCCTTGTTCTTCACGGCGTCCATTTTACATCCCGATAGACGCCGTCCCAGAATAAATATTCCAGCTTTACGGCCTTTCTGTATGCCTGTTTCATTCGTTCCCGGGTCTCCACCGATGTTCGTAAGGAATAAAGATCAATCAAATCCGCGAATTTCTTGGTAGCGCTGGTTTCCCAGGATTCCTCGGCATAGCCGTCTATCCATTCCTGATAGTTGTTGCCCTCCCTTTTTCTCGCCTTTTTCATGTCCACGCCGAGTTGGTAATATATCCGGTGGCACGGCAACATGGCGGTCAAACCGACCTCAAAAGGTTCAAGCGTCGCGGTCTTGATGAGAAAGGAATTATAAAATTCGGTGCTTGGATATACGCTGGCGGTCGAAAGATCTTGACGGGAGATATTGAACTTTTTAAAGTACCGCTGGTGAATGCTGGCTATTTCGTTATCGATGGCCTTTATTGAATCCAGAACGAATTGCGTTCCTTCTTCGTCGGGAGACTTGAAAAGCAGGATGCCGTAAGTTTTCCGGAAATTTTGCAGGAAGAAGTAATCCTGGATGATGTAGCTTTTAAAGATTTTTTCGTCGAGAACGCCGTTGGACAGTTCGCGGTTGAAGGGCATGTGCAATATTTGCTGATAATCGGCATAACCGAGTTTCCAAAGCTCTTCCGAAAAGCTTTCGGCGTGGATCTTTCCGGGGAGGATCAGCAGCAGGCAAATCGATATTGCCGCGACCCGTTTCCAATGAACCCTCATGTCCATGCTAGGGGCGGCGAAAGACGAAAATATTCTGGTGGCCGAGGACTTTTTCATGGTAACCTCATCACGGAGACCAAGGAGAACTCGTCCGGGAATACCCTGACGCAAGGCTTCCTGGGTGCGGATGGTCTCCCTTCCTTGCGGATTATGTCGATGGCTTTTTCTCAGGCGGTATTCATGGGGAGGTAAGATATAAAAACCTCGGCGAATAGTCAAGGATGACGACATCGTAAAAAGCGCCACGAAGCATGAAAATGCCATTTTCATGGTGATCATAATCGAACCATACCGTCTGAGCACATGATAGTTTCTCAACGAAAAACGGTCCCTACGGCCGCGATCCTTGTGCTGGCCCTGCTGCTGACTTCCTGCTTCCTGTCTGCCAGGCCCTTCGATGAACAGAAGTGGCGGGCGCAAGTGGAGTCTGCGGACCCGGCGCTTCCGGATCACCCCGGGCGGCGGGTTCAAGACGGATTGCATCGAGATCTTAAGCGAGAGCAACACCGGCGATCCGCAAATCCTCTACAGCTTCTGCCAATGGGCGATTGCGAAATACCCTGCCGACCGCTACGCCCTGATCCTCTGGAATCATGGCAGCGGCTGGTGGAAGGAGGCCCGGGGCCGGGCGGTCGCTCCCGCCGCGCCTGCCCAGGCAAATCCCGAATCCCCAGCCGACCTCGGTAAAGCCGCCCGGCCTGACCGGTCGACGGTATCGCTCCGCCGCGGCGGTTGGCGGGCCTCCTCTGGAACCGATGCCGCGCACCGACGCCAGGCCTCTTTTTCGCCACAACCTTCCCCAGGCCCACCGCAGCATCTGCTACGACGACACCTCCGGAGGCGATGCCTTGGACAACCGCGAATTGCGCTTTGCCCTCGCCGGGGTCTGCGCCCTTCTGGGGCGGAAGATCGACCTTCTGAGCATGGACGCCTGTCTCATGAACATGGTCGAGGTGGCCTGGCAGCTCCGGGATTCCGTGAACGTCATCGTCGGCTAGGAGATCGAGGAGCCCTTCGACGGCTGGCCCTATGCCGAGATCCTCACCCGACTTGCGGCCAGGCCCCGCCAGGACGCCACGACCTTCGCCCGCTGGATCGTGAAGAGCTATCTCGCCTCTTACCAAGGCAAGGGCGAGACCGTTACCCCGTCCGCCCTGAACCTGAGCCGCATCACCGATGTGATCGCGAAGATCGATGCCCTGTCGGGGACCGTGCGCTCCGCCCTTCCGGCATTATTTTAGACCCTTGCCCGCTCCCGGCGTTTCCTCCCTTGCTCGGAAACGCCTTGAAGCGGGCCCTGATTATTAGGGGAGTGCTTACGAGAACAAACGAATGTTGATCATCGCATCCGGGTAGCGACATGTCTGAAAAGCCGTTTTCCTCAGGCTTTTCTGATCCGGTTGTTTCTCGTGTGCCTTTTGCCTCTTTAAATAGATTATCCAGCCCGTCACACAACACATCGTAGGCAGAAGGTTCTGTGATGCTAATAGAGAATTTCTTATCGAAGGCGGAAAATGTTTTCTCCAAATACTTGGCGGCGAGATAAAGGTTGTACGGATCCAAAGGGAATTCGGCAAGCGACGTATCCGCAGAGACCTTTAGAACATCTGAATCAAATGCAAGCCACATTACGGTTGCCTGAACCATCAAATAGAAATACTGAAACTTCTGATAAGCAATAAAGAAGATGTTTTCATCGCCTTGCATTCGGGCAGGTTGCATCTTCCTCGGGCCGGTTCAGGTTGACGAGAAAGTCTGTGCCGTATGCGTCGACACAGGCTGAGTCGGCGGCGAGATAAGGCGTGTGCTGTGTTCCGACATAGGTGATCAGGCGGCTGTTGAGAAAATTCTTTCTCAGTTCTACGGCCCATGAATATTTCGTCAGCCCGTCATTGGTGGAGCCGATGATCAGTACAGGTGTTTTCGTGTTGGTGAATTTCGTCGGTATCGGGTCAGGTGTGACGCTTATGCCTTCGGTATAGAACAGCCCCTGGCTCGCGCCGAAGCCGAATACCGGCGCATCGGCTCGAATCTGTGCAGCAAGAGTGTTCTGCTCACCGCCGGTAAGCCTCTCGGCATAATCCAGTGAGCCGATGAATGCCGTGGCGCCTCCGTTTACGGGATAGGTTGTCAGCCAATTCATCGAATCAAGCATGGCCTTGGCTTCTGACCGGGATGTTCCGCTGCCGTTTATCGCGGTATCGAAGGTTTCGAGGAGAGAAAGCGTGTCCTGATAGAGACTTTCACTTTTTACATTATTGGCGATGGTGCCCCTCACATCCCACTGCGTTACCTCTGATCCTGATGGTAACTGTAAGGGCTGAGTTGATAATGATTCTACAATCCTGTCAAAGAGAATTTCTGTTGAAGGAAAGGCCTGGAAATAAAAGTCGACAGCATCATCCGGGGACACGGCAGAGCCATACATGAATTCCGGGAAGGTAGCATTGGGCGAGACGGGAGAAGACAGAAGCATGGCACGGACACGGTCAGGGTAATGGTATGCATAAACAAACCCGATACGCGTGCCGTAACTCGTCCCCCAGTACGTAAGCAGATTGTCACCCACAGCCTCACGCAACATTTCAAGATCGCGTACTGTGGCGTTTGTGCTGATATATGGCACGATATCCGGGTATATCTGCGCGCAGGATTCGTTTGCAGCCTTCTCCGAAGACCGCATCTGGGCGGTGACGGAGTCCCATTCTACCGCCCCGGTGGGTGGAAGCGTATAGGAGCCTCCTGTGCAATTGCGCAAGCCCGAGGAGCGGCCGACCCCTCGCGGATCCCATGATACAAAGTCAAAACGTGTGCGCAGTTCAGCCGGAAGGGCAGGGACGATCTGCGGGACAACGCTTACGCCGGATTCTCCAGGGCCGCCGGGATTGAAGAACACTGTTCCTATTCTTTCACTTGGAGCGCCCGTCGCCTTTGCTCTCACCAGCGCCAGCGAGAACGTGCCGCGCCTGGCATTGTTATAGTCTTTCGGCACGGTGAGTGTCGCGCATTCCAGGCCGGCAAGCTCCGCTTCGAGGCAGGCAGTCCATGTCAGGGCAGGGCTCGCTGTGTTATGACTACTGCTTGTGCTGCACCCGGTAAAAAAAAGTAATAATAAAATTGTTATAGTGAATACGATGTCCGGAAGCGGTTCAACCGATTCAGGAAACTGCTTGTCAGGTATGAAAAACTTGTTGAAAGCTACGAAGCGCTCGTTCATCTCGTTGCTGCCATCATCTGCTGGGGGAAAGTTGCCGCTATTACGGATAGGCCCTAAGTTAAACCCAGATTTTCCATTAGATAATTTGTAGTTTAGGTTTTACAACATGATAGGTTCGAGGCGTTGGCCCACAGGCCGCTGAACCATGCCCGCTTCTTTCGCGGGACAGACAATAGCAAGTGACTCTTACCGGCACCGCCCTTCCATGCACCGCCGCCGGCCAGTACCATCCCGTGCCGGGTGGAAAGGGTGTGCTTAACACGGCTTCTCATCACTGCCTGACGAAACAGACTCATCAGATTATACGCCAGCATGGCAAACGAAAGTGTCGCCTCGGTGTACAGCAGTGTTTGACACACGCATGGAGGGCCGAGCCTGTAATACTGCTTTGCGGCGGGCAAATATCAGAGACTTCCGCTTCCATGACTTGCGCCACACTTTCGCGTCGTGGCTGGTGATGCGCGGAGTGGACATATCAACGGTGCAGTCGCTCCTTGGTCACAAGACTATCAACATGACTCTTCGCTACGCCCACCTGTCGCCGGGGCATCGCAAAGCGGCGGTGAATCTGCTTGATCAAACTGAATCTTCCGTTTCTTTGGAGAAATGATATTTTTATATCTATGTGTCAACGTGTGTCATTTCAACAACAAACACAACAATAAGGAATTTGTAAATTGGCGGAAGTGCATGGGAATCGAACCCACCTGGGACGGTTTTAGCGCCCCACACCGGATTTGAAGTCCGGGAGGCCCACCAGTGACCTTGGCACTTCCGTTTGGAAAATGCTGCTTTTTACAATGTTTCCGGCGCCCGATTATGCAATGAGAGCGATAGCGCCTTCAAGCTTCTATGCCCCTTAATCAGGACGATCGGCGTGCTCCAGGGATGTGTCCAGGAGCTGCACCTGAACCTCCGTTCCCCGGGCGATCGATGTCTCCGCCTCCGGCAGGACGATGAGAGCGTTGGCCCGGACCATGGACTTGAGGATTCCCGATCCTTGTTCCCCCGTTGACCTTACGTAGTATCGCCCCGCCTCCCGGCGCACCCAGCCGCGAATAAAATACCGCAACTCGGCCATTTTTTCAAGATCATCTTCCAAGATAGCCCGGATCTGCCGTCGGAAAATATTTTTGTGCCCCATCATCTTGAGCAGGGAGGGACGAACGAACTGTTCAAAGGAGACCATGGACG
>ERZ795058.3861-NODE-3861-length-15246-cov-9.397406_pt1 | contig 15246 bp, 15 predicted proteins | sample MGYA00375142_ERZ795058 | MGnify/ENA primary metagenome ERZ795058 (study PRJEB30187, sample SAMN05720210) | activated sludge metagenome | isolation source: anaerobic digester from wastewater treatment plant | place: Japan | collected 2015-04-20 ... | reverse complement strand
GTCTCTTTGGCATACTTGATCTTCAGGGGTTGAGCATAGGCGGAGACGGGCTTCAGGCTTACGCCCAAGCCGCTGGCCGCCAGCACCGCACCGGAGATCTTCAAGAAACCTCTTCTGCTGACATCCATAAAATGCGCTCCTTTCTCAGATATTTACTTTCAATATCCCGTCCATCGACTCGTCTTTTCCAATCATGGGAGGCGCCATCGTTTCCAGCGGCACCCGGCATCCGTTTTTCCTTGAAGGTCGCTCTAGAAAAAACGGCTTGGCGAGATGATGCACTCGGTTTTCCAGAAGGCCTGAAATAACCGGTTCCGTATATATGCTACGCCGTTTGGTGTCAAGATTTTTCTGACGATAAAACCAATGATTTCAAGGTCTTATGTCATTTATGACATATGGGATTTAGCGGAGAGATAACAGTCTAAAACCAGAGGGTTCCATCCCCGGTGGCATCCGGGCAGATAGAAAATGGGTTCATCGAGGCGGCCGGAAAAGAAACCGGTCTCGACGTCGACGAGCTTTCCCCTGAGAAAGGGGATAACCATGATTCCCGCCTCCTCGATGGATTTTTTGGTGATCGTGGGGATGACGCCGCAGAGAATGACTTTGACATTCCATGACCTCAATATCGCCTGCATCTGCGTAGCGGTCATGCCTGCCGGCATGGCTTCGACCCGCCGCTGTCCGGCGACGCGGGCATCGATGACCACCAAAGAATCGGCGGAGTCGAAAAACGCGGCGATATGATCCTGTGATGCCGCCAGGGCAATGGCCATGTTCCTGTCCTTTCGTTAGCCTGTCCCCGCCCGCACGCCGTAGCGCACCGTCATCAAAACCGGGACGGCGGCAGGAATTGTTTCCCACGCGGTGGTCAGAATAGGAAAAGGGCACAGGAGAGTCAAGGACAGAAAGGCGATATGTGATGAATATCATATATCTTTTGTGAAGAGGTTCACAGATGGTCCCATGGGAGATCCGTCAACTTGCGCGTTTCCCTGTCGTCCATGCCGGCAGCGGCCGGATTCAGAAAAGCGGGAGGGGCTGGGGGGGTGGGATGCGGAAGCGCGACCGGGAGGGGCGGGGAGGCCCATTGTCTGGACCTCCCCGCCCCCGGTCATGATCCTGAGGCGGCGCCGGCGGTTATGCCTTGGCGATCCGACAGCAGATGTTTTTGAGGTTAGGCGTCCCGTATTCCTTGCCCAGCTTTCCGACGGAGGTAAGGACGTTGAAGTTGGCCTTGTCCCAGTCGTACTGGCGCGCCGGGTCGCCTTCGGGGAACCACCAGCCGATGGCGGCGCTGACCACGCGGGGAGCCACGATATCGGTGATCAAGGCCTTTTGGACGATGGTGCCGTATTTGGTCTCGATGCGGACCTCGTCGCCGTCGGCGATGCCGTAACGGGCGGCGGTATCGGGATGGATCTCGACGAACGGCTCCGGTTCCCGCTCCCGAGCCTTCTTCACCCAGCGATAGGAGGAGATAAGATAGTTGGGACTCTTGGCGCTGATGAGGATAAGGGGGTAGGCAGGGTCCTCCTCTTCGGGAAGCCCGTCGTAAGAAGGCAGCGCGGGAAGCTTGAACTTTTCCGCCGTACTGAGGCGCAGCTCCACCTTCCCCGTCGGGGTTCGGAAGCCCTTTTCCTCGTAAAGTTTGAAACGGTCGGGCCCCTTCAGATAACCCTTTTCACAGAACTGGGCGTAGGTGAGTCCACTGGGCTGGAGAAGATCAGCCAGAAACTCCTCGTGATCCTCCTTCCAGAGTTCCGGCGAGCTCACGAGCTTCCCCAGTTCATTCATGATCTTCATATCCGGCCAGCACTCGGGCGGCGGCTCGACGATCTTGGGACGGGCCAGGACCATGCCGTGACCGATGCCGTAATGACCGATGTCGTTCATCTCGAACTGATGGGCCACGGGGAAGACGATGTCCGCCATGGCGGCGGTGGGCGTCATGAACAGGTCGGCAACAGCCATGAATTCGAGCTTCCGGAAGGCCTCATAGGTCTTCTTGCTGTCCGCCCAAGCCACCAGGGGGTTGGTGCACATGGCGTAGTAGCCCCGGACGGGATAGGGAACATCATCGAGGATCGCCCGGCGGAAGAAGGCGGGAGAGATGGTCATGAGCCGGGGGATGACCCCGTAATGGCGGCTGATCATCTCCTTGGGCTTTTCGGGAATGAGGTCCGCCCGGACAAACTGCCCCAGGCCCATGATCTTAGGCTCATAGGCGTTGACGTTGCCTCCCGACACCTCCAGATTGCCGCAGATGGCCATGAGGCAGAGGAGCCCGCGGATGACGTGGAAGGCATTCACATCATGCTCGATGGGATTGCCCCACTGGATGGCCGCGGGCTTGGCCGCGGCGTATTTCCGTGCCGCCGCGCGGATGTCTTCAGCGGAAACCCAGGTGATTTCGGCCACCTTTTCCGGGGGATAATCCTTGACCTGCTGGGACAGATCCTCAAAGCCGTAAGTCCATTTCGCCACGAATTCCTGATCGTACAGGCCTTCGCCAATAACCACGTTCAACATGCCCAACACCAGGGCGTGGGCCGTTCCGGGGCGCAGGCGGAGCCACAGCCCGGCCTTCCTGGCATAGTCGATCCGCCGGGGATCGACGACGATGAGTTCCGCGCCGTTTTTCAACTGCTGGTCGAGGTTGCTGCAGATCTGGCCTTCCTCGTTGGTGGCCGCGGGATTGCTGGCAAAGAGCAGGACCAGCTTCGTGGGATTGTGGAGATCCGCCACGGGATAGAAGCCGCAGGTATGGACCCCGGTGATCTCTCGGGGGGCGTGACAGATGTCCTGGGAGGCGATGACGTTGGGGGAGCCGAAGAGATTGGCGAGGCGGATGAGAACGAAATGTTCCAGCCCCTTGGGCATCCCGACGCCGAAGGCGACGCCCCGGGCCCCGTATTGCTCTTTGACCTTATTCAGTCCCGCCGCCGTTTCCGCCAGGGCGTCCGCCCAGGAGAGGCGCTGCCATTTCCCCGATCCTCGCTCCCCTACCCTCTTTACGGGATATTTGAGCCGGTCGGGATGATCGAGGCGCTCCGCGGAGAGGCGCCCTTTGGGGCAGGTGTAACCCCGGTTGAGGTACCCGTCGGGATCTCCTTTAATCTTGGTGATCCTGCCGTTCTCCACGCCGACCAGCAGGGCGCAGCCGCCATGATCCCAGCGGGCGCAGTGGGTCTTGAACCATTGGATATCTTCAGCCATAATTGCATCCTTTTCCCTGGCGATACGCCAGCCTTGAATTACTTTGCCCCGACCCGGGCAATCATGAACATTATCCAGCGGTGCCGAATTATGAACATGATTCAGCTCCGCTAAATTTGCGCCCCGGTCATACCAAAGATCGAGAAGCGTGTAAATTATGCGATATTTAACATATGCTCTATACCTGCTTTCGTTCAAATATCGGCGGCCGTTCGACCGCAAGATCTCCCCCGATAATCAGCATAAGACCGACAATGATCTATACTAATTCAAGTTTTTATTTACCATTGTTTATCGTTTTGATGCCGGTTTTTTTATGCTATATAAACCGCCTAAGACAAGGCTGTACATAAGGCAGGCAAAGGAAAGTGGAAAACAACCTCGTTTCTGAAGAGATCGGCTCCCGGGCCGCCGGCGCTCCCAGTGTGCCCCTTTCCTGTACCCGCCGGCAAACCCTGATCTGGGGCGGGGCCTCCCTTCTCGGCCTGTCCGCCCTGGAGGAGGTGTTGGCCCGGGGATACGACCGGCCCCTGATCATCATGGAACAGGCCGAGGGGATGATCATGGCCGATCCGGTCCTTTGCGTCGGCTGCGGCCGTTGTGAGCTGGCCTGCACGGAATTCAACGACGGCAAGGCGGCGCCCTCCCTGGCCCGCATCAAGATCGACCGCAACCTGAATTTCGGCCCCCCGGGCGCCACGCCCTGGCGGGCGGGCCACGGCAACTGGGGCGATGGGCTGATCGTCCAGGATCTCTGCCGGCAATGCCCCCACCCCGTACCCTGCGCCAACATGTGTCCGGAAGGCGCCATCGTCGTATCGCCCGACACCAAGGCCCGGGTGGTCGATCCGGAGCGATGCACGGGTTGCGGGATATGTCTCCGGGCCTGCCCCTGGGAGATGATCACCTTCGATCCCGAAAGCCGGAAGGCAAGCAAGTGCCACCTCTGCGCAGGGAAACCGAAATGCGTGGCGGCCTGTCCGGCCGGGGCTTTGCGCTATACATCCTGGTACGACCTGACCGGCCGGATCCCCCTCCGCCGCCCCTATCAGCCTCCTTTGCTTCCCCCGCTCACCGTAAGTTGCCAGGAATGCCACCTCCCCGGCCAGGGACAGAATGTCCGGGAGATCTGGTCCATGCTCCGGGGGCTGTGGAGTGGCGGCGGGGGTGGGCGCCCGGCGGGGGGAATCGGCTTCAAGTGGATCGATATGGCCGGGGCGATTTTTGTGCCGCTGACCATCGGGGCCGTGGCGATCCATGCGCTCCTCCGGAAGGTGCAAAAAAAATGAACCGCCCTTATCTCCATCCCCCGGCACTGCGGATCTGGCATTGGTTGAACGCCGCCATTGTCATGGCGCTCATCGCGACCGGCCTGGATCTCCGTTTCCACGGGATCGCCGCCCTGGCGCCCCGTGACCCGGCGCTGCTGTGGCATAAGGGGTTGGGCTTGGCGCTGATCGCCGTCTCCATCTTCTGGTTTGTCTATTCCGTCGCTAGCGGCAATCTGCGGCGCCACTACGGGATCAAAAGGGGGGATCTTCGGGGCATGGCCGCGCAGACCCGCTATTACCTCGGCGCCATCTTCACCGGGGGAGCTAACCCCTTCCCCGGCACCCCCGCTGCCAAGTTCAATCCCCTCCAAAAGATCGCCTATAATGCCGTCATGTTCATCCTGCTCCCCATCCAGGCCGTCACGGGGCTTCTCTTCATGAATATCCCTCCCCTCCGGGACTGGCTCCTGGCGGGGGAGTTGATCGGTCTTCTGGGCGCGGCGCATACCCTTTGTTCCTATCTGCTGATCCTCTACCTCATCGTCCATCTCTACATGGCCACCCTGGGGGAGACGTTCTTTGCCCATACCCGGGCGATGATAACGGGCTATGAAGATGCGGCACAGCCGCCGGGCCAGGAGGAAGGGAATCGGACATGAAACGCCCCTGGCGTTCAGATAAGGTTGCATTTGCAGACGAAACGCTCATGACTGCGAGCCGTCACAAAGGGGGATGAAAGCGAAGCTTAATGTTCATAAAATGCGAGACCCATCCCCCTCCTGACCTCCCCCTTGAAGGGGGAGGGAAAAATGATTTTTTACGATGCCGTCAAGTATATAGACGCGCATTTTGAGGTAAAAGGAGCCTAAAGCGGCAGTGAAAAGGAAACAGCGATGAGAGTATATGGAGGTTGGGCAGGCAAGGTTTTGCGGGTCGATCTGACCGCGGGCCGGATCTGGACGGAGGATACCATTGCGCGTTACAAGGATTATCTGGGTGGCACGGGGATCGGCTACAAGGTGATGTGGGATGAAGTCCCGGCGGGAACGATGCCCTATGATCCGGAAAACAGGATTATCTTTGCCGTGGGACCCCTGGCGGGCACGGGAGCTCCATGCAGCGGCCGTACGGCCGTCACGACCCTCTGGCCTCTCTGCTGGCCCATCCCCCTGGTGGCCTCGGGACATATGGGCGGTCAGTTTGCCGCGAAGCTCAAGTATGCGGGCTACGACGCCGTCGTCATTCAGGGAAAGGCGGCCCGTCCCGTATGGCTCATGATCGTAGATCAAAAGGTCGAGATCCACGCTGCCCGCCGGATCTGGGGGCAGGGAATCCGCGCGGCGACGGCAGCCATCGCCGAAATCATGGGACCGGACGCGGTGGTGGCCGCCATCGGCCCGGCGGGAGAGAACCTCGTGCCCATGTCCGTCGTGATTAATGACCGTTCCCACTCCGCCGGCGGCGTCGGATCCGTACTGGGGTCCAAGAACCTCAAGGCCATCGGCATTCGGGGCACGGGGAGCATCCGGATCGCCGGCAAAAAAGAGGATTGGGAAAGGCTCATCAAGTACCATCTTGCCATCATCGGCGGCAATAACCAGCATGTCGTTCCCAACTCGCCCCAGCCCTGGGCGGAGCATTACGATCCGGCGTCGCGGTGGAACGCCTCTCGGGGCCGGCGCTGGGGCGCGGCAGCCCATCGGGTGGACACGGGGAGTTGCGACCCCCGGGACATGAACCGGATTGCCTACCGGTCCAATGTAGCCGCCTTTTTCCTGGGCGACAACGCCTGGAATCATACCGTCCGGGGAAACGGTTGCACGAGCTGCCCCATCCGCTGTCATACCATCTTGAAAGTGCCGTCCGTCGCCGCCAAATACGGCATTCCCAAGGTGGGGCAAAATACCTGTGTGGGACTCCTCTTCGGCGCCACTTTCTTCAAAAAACTGCCGGACGGCCTCAAAGGAAAGACCAGCCTGGAGGCCTGTATGGTCGGCATGCACCTCGCCGACGATCTGGGCATCTGGAGCAATTACGGTCAGTTGCAGCGTGACTTCAAAAAACTTTACTATGACGGGATCATCAAGAAGAACTTGGACGGCCGGGAGTTCCAGAGTTACTCCTGGAAGAAATACGAGGAGGGAGACCCCGCCTTCCTCTTCGAACTGCTGCCCCGGATCGCCCGGAAAGAGGGTGAACTGGCCACGGCCCTGGGCCTGGGTACGGGCTATCTGCTGGCGCGCTGGGGAATCTCCGAGGAGGAGTGGGAAAAGGACAAGGAAGTCGCCTACTGGAAGCTGGGCCATCCCAAACACCACGCCTCGGAAGAGACGGGGCAGTGCGGCCTCCTCATCAATCTGATCTACAACCGCGACGCCCAGTGCCACTCCCATTCCAATTTCCTCCGCAACGGCCTGCCCCTGCCCCTCCAGAAGAAGCTGGCCGCCGAACTCTGGGGCGCCCCCGAAGCCGTCGATGCCCTGGGGGACTACCGGCCCATGCACCCGGCCAAGGCGCGAATGGCCATATGGTCCCTCCTCCGCAAGGAGCTCCATGATTCCCTCCCCTTGTGCAACTGGATGGGGCCCTGGGTGGCCTCGCCGCTTAGGGAGCGGGGCTATCGGGGCGACGACTCCCTGGAATCGATGCTCTATACATTGGCTACGGGGGACAACAAGGATCGGAAGGGATTGGATGATGCCGGGATGCGCATCTTCCTCCTCCACCGGGCCCTGACGATCCGCGGCATGGGGACGAAGGAGATGCGGACCCGCCACGACAGGATTCCCGCCTGGGTCTATGAGGACCAGACGGGCAAGGGCACCTTCACGAAGGGGACGACGTGCATGGACAGAGATGATGTCCGGACGGCCCTGGACATGTTCTACGACGAGCTGGGCTGGGACAAGGCGACCGGGGCGCCGACCCGGAGCACATATCGGCGCTTCGGCCTGGATAGCGTGGGCGCCGTCCTGGCCGGCCAGGACCTGGCGCCGCGGTGAAAACTATGCCGGGACGAGGGGACAGGAAGCAGGAAATTATGACCGGCCGGGGCGATAAAACCGGGGAGAGGGAAACCTGGGCGGACCGGGCGGCGGCCCTGATTCGGGAAAGGAGCGCCGCCGCCGAACTGATCTCCGGGGCGGAACTGCGGGCATTGCCGGCCGCGGAAAACCTTGCTGGTCACGACGCTACCGAGGCCGGGGACACCAGGGAGATCGGAGACAATGGGGAGGCCGGCGCCGCCCTCCTCGCCCGCCTTTTGGAGGCAAACGATGACCTCCGGGAAATCAGCGGAGCTGATTCATGTTCACAAATCACCGAAGGTGATTCATCTTTAAAAAACACCGCCGCCGGGCCGCCGTACTATTATTCCTCCCTTTACCTCACCGAGGCTTACGCCCGGCTCCTGGTCCATAAACGGGCCGGCCCCCTGCAGCTCATCGCCGCGACTGTCCGAGAATTCTCCGGCGCTTACCGGCGGCCCCTGGCCGTGGATATGTTCATGCAACCGCCCTTTCTCTTCACCGAAGAAGGGATGCGGACATCTCTGGACCGGATGGCCCAAACGGCAGGATTTGAGGATATTGCCGCCACATCCGCCGCCACGGGGGCAACCTACCTCTACTCCAAACGGTTCCTGGATGAGGGCCATGCCGCCATGCTCGCCGAATGGCTCGATGTGGGCCAGGCGGCGAATCCCTGACCAGTCCTCCCGCCGGGGCCGGGAAGTCGCGCGTGTTGTGACGGTCATCCTGTTTTGGAATCCACCGGGGACATCCGGCTCTGGTATCCTTTTAACTGACCGCATCATTTCTCTATTTTTAACGGCCGTGGTCAAATCGCCGTTTGACATATCCCCTGCATTTATGTAGATTCCGCGATCCTCCCTTTGACACGGCCTTCATAAATTCTTGACAAGGAACGGTAATACCCTTACAATACAAGTAAGGAAAAATACTCCTTACTGAGAGGTGAGCGATGATAACCGCAAGGGTTACATCCAAGGGACAAGTTACTATTCCTAAGGAAATAAGAGATAAACTGGGCGTCCATACGGGTGAGGATGTGGGTTTTGAAGAAAAAGACGGTATGCTGGTTATCAGTAAGGTAGTCACAAAATCCCCGTTCGACAAATGGGTGGGCAAGCTGAAAGACCTGGAAGGGCAGCGAAGCGACGATCTGGTGCGGGAGGCCCGTGGGCATGATAACAGCCGTTGACACAAACATCATCCTCGATGTCCTGATTCCGGGTGAGCCTTGCGGAGCGTCCTCCAAGGAACTTTTGGACCGACATCTATCAAAGGGTAGGTTGATCCTCTGCGAGGTGGTTTTTGCAGAACTGGCCGCCCGGTTTCCTTCCGCAAAGGAACTTGCGTCGTTTCTCGCCGACACCAGGATGAACCTCGTCTATTCCAATGATAAATCCCTCTATATGGCCGGTTCAAGATGGGCGGAATACGCAAGGAAAAGTGCGAAGAACAGGTTTTCATGCGGTAAATGCGGCCACATCTTTGAGTCGATCTGTCCCCAGTGCGAGGCAATCCTGACGGAGCGACTCCATGTCCTGGCCGATTTTCTGATCGGCGCCCATGCCCTTGTCCAAGCCGACTGTATTCTTTCACGGGATCTTGGCGTGTATAAAACCTACTTCAACGACCTGAAGGTAATCGACTCGATAAGGTAAAGGTTAAATGGAAAGGTCATCCAAGCACCCTGCACCTTTGGTGGGCAAGGCGGCCGGGCGGGGCGGCAAGAGCGGTGATCTTTGCCCAGATGGTGGACGACCCTTCTGCACATCCTGATCTGTTTCCCACGGAAAAGCACAGGAAAAAGAACGGAAACGTCTCTTCAAGTCATCAAAGGACTTCTCTCGCCACTGTCTTGCGCAATAAATCTGTCAGGAGCCAGCTCGCGGTCAGGGCGACAAAGAGGGTGAGCAGGAATTTAAGCGCTGCCGGCAAGGGCTCCGTGAGCAGGTAGAATTGCATCCAAGTCACAAAAACGTAATGAAAGACATAGACGCCGTATGCGTTCGCTGTGAAGCTGTCCGCTAGCGACCAGGCAGTTCGAAAGAAAGAATGGGCAAGACCCAGCGCGGCAAGACTGGTAAAGGTGCAACAGAGGGAATAGACTGTCGCTGAGATTGCTCTTGTTACCCATTCCGGCATGTTCGCAAGCTGCTCCGGCCTCAATCCCAGCAGCGCCGCCACAAAAACTAAGATCGCCAGAACAAGCCAGAGCGGCCATGGTCTTAGATTGTCGGATGATAATGACAGTTCCAGGTTTGCGGCACCGAGCGCAACCCCCAACACAAACCAGGCAAAATACAGGAAGAACCGCCAGGTCTGAAAAACGAACGGACCCCACAAACGGGTCCATGTCTCGGGCCCAATGAACAGGCACGGCAGAACGGTTGTCAACAGGCTCACGGCAAGGAATATGCCGACAAGACTTCGAGCCGATGAGGTGGAGAGGGTCACTTTTTTCATGAGATTTGGCATCAATCGGTAGGCGCCGGCGACAACGCCGGAGAAAGCCAGCAAGAGCCAGAGGAACCAAGCCGGCCCCGGCGTCCAGTTGCTGCCGTCGAAGAAATCAAGCAGGAAGTCCCCCCGGCTGACCGCGTCGCTTAAGAGCCAGGATGGGTAGAACGCCAGGGGGCTGAGGATCATGAAGGAGACAATGAAGGGAATACCAAGACGTTTCGTGCGGTCCAGAAGAAAACGGCCGCATCCCTTCCGTTCGAGGGATGGTGTCACGAATAGCCCGGAGATGAGGAACATAAGCGGCATGAAGAACATATCGTTGAATCCCACAACAAGGTCGAGCGGCATCCAGCGGAGCACATCGACGACTGGCGCGGTGGATCTCAAATACCGCCCCGGGTCGTAATGACTGAAAGTGGTGTACGCCAAGGCAGCGTGATGTACAACTACCAGGATGGTTACCCCGCTCCTTAGGTAGTCGATCGCCAGGTTTCGCTTCAAATGGCTCCTCCAAGAGCGAAAAGCGATAGCTTAGCTCCGCCGTTGCCGACGCGCGCTGCGCGACAGATCACTTGCCGTGTAGAATTCGAACGGTTCAGGCCGTGCGCTGATTCTTTCTAACTGTTCAAAAATTATCTCTCTCATCGTCGATATGGCACGGAACAATCAACATACCAACCTGGTTTTTTCCGATTTACGGAGGCAATATTACTCTTTGCCGCATGGAATGCTGCATCATAAGCTTGCCGCATTCATCTCTGACGACATCGTAAAAGGTCAAAATTTGTGCTTTTATTCTCTGAAGTCATCCGTGTCTGGTTATCCCAGCCCTTTCAAGCTGCTGCCAGTTTCTTTCCCAGTTCAAGGGCTTCTTGCATGACTTTTTCATTTAACTTGATCTGACCGGCATCCATGGCGCTTCCATAGACCATACCGACAATATTGGCTTCTACATATCCAAAGGCATCCTGAAATGTCCTCAGGGCATTGACGCATCCCGAAGCAAAGGGATCCTCATCACCATAGGTCATGGCAATAGCGATACGTTTGCCCTTGAAGGGATCGCTCCGGTAAGCCGGCAACGCAAAACATCTATCCATGAATATTTTGGTCTGAGCCGACATGGTAAACCAATAAACAGGACTGGCAATCACCCAGGCATCAGCTTCAAGAAGTTTTGGATAGATTTCCTGCATATCATCCTTAATGGCGCAACCCTTACTGCCCTTCTTCTGACAAGTGAAACAGGCTTTGCAGGGAGCAATGCTCTTTTCCTGCAAATAGATTGTCTCGACTTTTGCCTGGGCGGATTTTGCCCCTTTGGTTATCTGTGCCGCCAATATGGCGCTGTTGCCTTTCCTCCTTGGACTCCCCAGTATTACCAGAACCTTTTTTGCCATGATAATGCCTCCTGATTTATATTGATCTTGCCGCTACATACTTTTATCCCGCCCCGCCGGAAAAACTCCGCCGGTGCACCGGCAGAGGATAACTATACGATATAATATGTTTATTGACGATGTTGCGCCCCGTTTTTCTCTTCCTATCCCGCTTGAGAGCCCCCGTTTCCGCCCCGCCTTCAGGACAGTCTCCGGGACTCCAACCGGGAGATGATCTCGTTGAGGCGGGACTCCAGTTCCAAAACGTATTGATCGATTTCGCCGGTAAGGCGGGTCTTCTCCTCCGTGTCCAGGGCGGCGAGCTCCAGCTTTTTGATCCGTCCCGGAATGGCCCGCAGGTTCTTCACGGCGCCTTTGACGGTCTCCAGTTCCGTCGGCGCCTCGTGGGATTGGCGCTCTTTGCGGAGCTGGCCGCTGGTCAGGCCGCTGGCCTTGTATTTCTCATAGAGGTTGAGCATGGAGCGTTGCTGCTTCTTCCGGGCGATCTCGATGAGGATCGCCCGGGGGCATTTGGCATTGCCCCGGCAATCGTCGCGAATCTCCTGGGGAAGGCGGGTCAGGGACAGGATATCCGACACCGCCTGGCGGCTCTTGCCGATGACCGCCGCGGCCTGATCATGGGTGTAGTTCGTGGACGCCACGAGACGGCCCAGGGCCTCCGCCTCCTCGACGGCCGTCAGGTCCTGGCGTTGGAGGTTCTCCACCAGGGCGATCTCGGCGGCGGAACCTTCCACGTAGATGCCCGGGATGGAGAGAAGCCCGGCCTTCTTGGCCGCGGCGAAACGCCGCTCCCCCGCCACGAGATAGACATAGCCCGAGTCGCCCCGGCGGAAGAGGACGGGCTGGAGGACGCCGACCTGTTTTATGGACGCGGCCAGTTCCTCCAGGCCCTGGGGATCCAGGTATTTCCGGGGCTGATCGGGGTCCGGTTTGATGTCGATTACGGACAATTGGTAGAGTTTTCCCTTCTCAAAGTCGGCGGCCATAAATACCTCCCGTTTGCTTTATTAGGAAAGGCTTTGAATAATTGAAAGCTTTTCCAATTATAAGCATAGGGATAACAAAGCGAGATGTCAACAAGATATTTATTATCTTCAATAATTCCCCTTTTCGACTGGCGGGGTAAGGCCAGGCCGGCATCTGCCCAAACATCTCAAAGGCCTGATAGGGCAATTTCAGCTCCGGGTAGGCCGCAAACGAATTCTCCACGTAATAGTTGACGGCATCGTAAAAAGTCCGGATGCTTCGAAAGCGCTTCATCCCTCGTCACTGCGACGTACGTCCCAGTACGCCTCATTCCTCAGGATGCGCGCGCCTCGCCTGCGGATCTTTTTACGATGCCGTCCCAAATGGAACATTTTTTGACCTTTTACGATGTCGTCATAGTTGAAAATGTCCATTATCGCTATTCTTGCCGTGCCGGAGCCGCAAATCCTCCGCCGGTGCACCGGCAGAGGATAAATATATGATATAATAGGTCAATTAACGATGTTGCTCCCCGTTTTTCTCCTCTTCGTCCCCGGCGCGGGCGATCAGATCCAGCCCAGGAGCTTCAGACCGTCGCGAAAGAGAAACCAGGCCAGGCCGCCCAAGAGCAGACCGAGGCCACGCAGGGTGTAGAGATAGACCCGGCCGGCCAGGAACCGCCGGGATCTGCCCACCAGGAAGGCCAGGAGGATCTTCGCCCCCAGGAGACAGGCGTAAAAGGCGCCGAGAAAGGCAATTAGGGCCGGGACGCCCAGGTTCAGGGCCTTGAGCATCAGGGGCGCCCCCACGGTGATCCAGAACAGATAGGGATGGGGGTTCAGGGCGTTGGCCAGGACGCCTTTCAGGAGGGAACGGGGCGGACCCGTCCCGGCGGGCGGCGCCGCGCCCGGGGCGCGAAAACTGTCCACCGCCAGATAGAGGACGAAAAGACCGCCGAGGAGGGACATCATCCCCAGGAGGCCGTTAAGATCAGCCCACCGCCACAGGAGGAAGAAGGCCCCGAGGATGATGGGCAGATCGGTGACGATCGGGGCCAGGGCCACCTTCACCCCCCCTTTCACGCCGTGGCGCAAGGTTTCCGTAATCACCAGGGTGAGGAGGGGGCCGGGAGACAGACCGGCGCCCAGACCCAGGAGGCCGCCTATGGTGAGGAAATCTATCATTGCTCCCTTCTTCTCAATCTCACCCCTCCCTCCTGCCCCTATCGAGAAACTCAAAATCCCCGGGCGTGATGGGCGTTTGTCAAAAAATGACGACGGGAAGACAACCCGGACCGACTAAACGTAGATGCAAATATCATAACCCGGCGCTGACTTCTCTGTCAAAGCAAAATGTGGACATATGATACTTATCCTCTTGATATTTCTAAAGTAATCATAAAGCCAAGGACATGCCTCCGAAAGTGGGGAAAGTGAGGTCAGCATCTTGATGGAGAAAGCGAAATATCTATCCCCGGCCGGAAATTATCCCCTGGTCCTGAGCACCTTTATCATGGTATTGTTGGCCAACCAAGTCCTGGCCCAGGGGAGGATATCCGCAGCCGGGGAGGAGGTTTGACATGAAGAGAGATTTTTACGAGCTAGACGAAGGAACCGGATACATCGGTTTCCGGGAAGCCTTGGATATCATTGCCGCCAACGTTCAGCCTCTGGGGGAAGAAGAACGCGGTCTCGATCTCTGCGTCGGCCGGGTCGCCGCTGCGGACGTAGTGGCGCTGGTAAGCTATCCTTCCGTCGCCGTGTCCCTCAAGGACGGCTATGCCGTCAAGTCCGCGGAGATAGCATCCGCCTCCCGGGATAAACCGGTATGCCTGAAAGTAGTGGGAGCTGCATTTGCCGGCACTGCATGCCGAGAGCTGGTAAAAGAGGGCCGTGCGGTGAAGGTATGCTCCGGAGCCCCTGTACCGGCGGGAGCGGATGCCGTGGTTTCCGGCGAGTTCTGCACGGAGACGTCGCCGGAAGAAGTCTTGATCAAAGCCGATGCCGGACTGGGAAGGAATATTATGACGGCGGGATCGGAGGTGAAGGCCGGGACGGTTGTTATCCGCAAAGGAGAAACGTTGTCACCGGGCAAACTCGGCCTGGCGGCGGCGGCGGGCCTGAGCGCCTTGCAGGTATACCGCCGTCCGCACGCGGCGATCGTCAGTATCGGAGATGAAATTGTAAAGCCAGGCGAGAAGCTCCACATCGGTCAGCTCTATGCCAGTAATCTGGTTACCATGGAATCCTGGTTGGCCCTTTTTGGCCTTTCCTGCCGCACCTGCATCGTCGCCGATGATGCCGGCGCCATTCAACAGGAGTTGCAAAGGCATTTGTCCGTTAACGATGCCGTTTTCACCAGTGGCGGCGCCTGGGGAAGCGAACGGGATTTGGCGATTGGGGTCTTGGACAGCCTGGGGTGGCGGAAGATTTTTCATTATTTGCGTATGGGTCCGGGAAAGGGTACGGCTTTCGGGATGTTTGAGGACAAGCCGGTGTTTTGCCTGCCCGGCGGCCCACTGAGCAACGAGATGGCCTTTCTGCAACTGGCATTGCCGGCATTGCTGCGTATGTCCGGTGAGACTCGGCATCCGCTTCCGACCGTATTTGCCAGGCTCAGCGAAGAGGTGAAAAGCCGCCATCGCGCCTGGACGGAATTCAAAGATGCCGTCGTAACCCGTACCCCCGCGGGGAGTTACCTAGCGGCGCCATACAAGAGCGGCAGCCGTTTAAAGTCCATCGCCGGCGCCGGCGGTCTGATCTGCATTCCAGAGGGCCAAGATTCCTTGCCTCGCGGCGCTTTCGTGCCGGTGCAATTACTCACACCGCGACCGGAGTGACGGCCCTTCAAATCCGGTGTGGGGCGCTAAAACCGTCCCAGGTGGGTTCGATTCCCATG
>ERZ795058.3849-NODE-3849-length-15280-cov-7.642693_pt1 | contig 15280 bp, 12 predicted proteins | sample MGYA00375142_ERZ795058 | MGnify/ENA primary metagenome ERZ795058 (study PRJEB30187, sample SAMN05720210) | activated sludge metagenome | isolation source: anaerobic digester from wastewater treatment plant | place: Japan | collected 2015-04-20 ... | reverse complement strand
GCAACGATTGATGAAAAAGACTTTAAAAATTATGAAGAATATTTAGCTGCGAAAAATATTATTGGTTTGGAAGCGTTGAATTTTTCTGATCCTGAAGCAAATGCTCAGGAAAATTTTGCACTATTGGACAGTCTGCATTCAACAAGCGATGCATATATTGCAGATAAAAATGTAAGACGGGTAAATAAATATTTGTTAGTTTCACTTGCAGATGTAAAATCCAGAGTCCTTGATTTTTTACCCGCAAAGGAGATGTACAAGCAATCAATGATTGCTAAGGATTTGTATACAGCAGCCTTACGACAAGATAAAAAATTTGCATATGCGCTAAATGGATATGGCACATGGTTGTTCTTTGCACCGGAAATTGCAGGTGGAGGGAATGACGCTGCACTAAAAACATATTCCAAAGCGTTAAAATATACTGATAAAGATTTTGAAAAGTTTTTTCTTTATATAAACAGGTCTCAAGTGTATTTTAAGTTAAAAAGAATGAAAGACTGTAAAGCAGATTTGGAATTAGCGAGAAGTCTTGTTATTAATGATGCTATAATTTCTGAAATAGAGGAAAAGAACAAAAATGGAAAAACGTTTTTTGATTAGTTTTTTTCTCTTTTTTTCCCTTACTAATGTGTTCGCAATTAATATTAAGGAAATTAATATTGAAGAACAGTTACATGAGTATTATGCTACAGGGACAGAGAATGCTGATGTGGTACAGGCATGGAAAACATATACTCAGAAAGGCGGGCTGGAAATTGATGACGTAAAGGATTTTTTTGAACTATCATACGTCTGTTCCTTTTATGCTCTTGCAAGTGACGAGATTCAAAAAGAGTTTCAGACGATGAATGCACACATAAAAAAACTTGAAAAAGCAATATTGAAAGATAGCGAGTTATCAATTTTATATTTTGATTATTTGTGGAATCAATTTTCATGGTCTCCCGATGGTTTTTCTATAGTCAGTTGTTTGCCCAAAATTTGTAAAGCTGTGTTAAAAAAAGAAAGTGACAATCCCGATGCAAAAATCAGAATGGCAATGTGGTATAGTTCGGCGTGTGGTGAGACTACATATTTGTGGAATTCATACATCCGCCAAAATGAAGAATTAATCGACAGTCTGGACAATAAAACAAAATTTAATGCATGTTTGCAATATGCTATTTTTTATATGCACATTAAAGATGTAAAAAAAAGTTTTTATTATCTGGACAAAGCAGAGGATATTTTCCCGGATGCGTTGCAACCGTTAATGCTAAAAGAAAATTTCAAAAAGGGAAGGTTTGGCTGGTAAAATGTTACGGGTAGATAGTATATCAAAACAGTATTTTATTAATGACACTGTAGTTAAAGCCAACGATAATATATCTTTAGATGTTGAAAAAGGTACGTTAATTTGGATTTATGGGAAATCCGGTGCGGGAAAGTCTTCGTTCCTGAATTCGATTGTCGGCTTGAATAAAGTTGATGAGGGGCGGATTTTCTGGGACGACTATGAAGTTACGCAAGCTACGACTTCTGAAAATTCGGATTTTAGAAAAAACAATTGTGGATTGATATTTCAATTTTTTGAGCTGTTACATTCTCAGACAGCGTATCAAAATGTGGCTTTACCGTTAAAATTATTGAAAAGGAAAAAAGAAGAAATTCAAAAAAAAGTCTTTGAGCTTTTTGAACATTTTGACATGGTTAAGTTGATGAACAACAAAATAAACTTTCTTAGTGGTGGAGAAAAACAACGTGTTGCAATTATGAGGGCATTGGTTACGAATCCAAGTTTTATAATCGCAGATGAGATAACCGCCTGTCTTGATGAAAAAACATCACATTTTGTGTATGCATATTTAAAAAAATACATAAAAGAAAAAAATGGAATCGGGGTTTTTGTTTCACATGATCCTTTAATAAAGGACTATGTTGATGATTGTTACTATATGGAATCCGGAGTGTTAAAAAATGTTTCTCTTTAAAATTGGTTGGGATAATTTATGGTACAACAAAAAACGTACCCTTTTGATAATTTTGCTTATTATCGTTACAACGATGGCGATGATTTTATATAATGGCTATATCCAATATACAAAAGAAGGAATGGCGTTAGGTTTTATTGAAAGTTCAGGGAACTTTCAAATAACCAAAGAGTTTCTAGGAATGGCTGAGCCTGAAGATGTGCTGATAAGTGAAGAAGAAATAGAAGAGATAAAAAATATTTTATCTTCAGTAAATGATGTAAAATCAGTTGAGTGTGTTTTAGAGTTTTCGGGGATTATTGGCAATGAATATACGTCTGAGATTTTTTGGGGTGAAGCTGTCGATAATCCTGAAAAAAAGTCCAAGGTAATTGATGGAGTTCCTGTATTTAGCGGAGAAAATAAAATTGTCATTGGAAGTTTGTTAGCAGAAAAATTGAATATAGATGCGATAGAAGATCAGTATTTAAATATATTATCTTCATCAGCGGAAAATGGCATTTCTCTTTCCTCTTTTGAGCTAGCCGGAATTACCACAACAGGTATCCCCCAGAATGATAAAGGACTATTAATTGCAGCTCGTGATGTAATAATTGATTTTTTAGGCATTGAAAATTCTGCATCTGTAATAAAGGTCTTTTTAAATGATGATGCTGAAAAACACACTATAATGAATATGCTAAAAAACGATTTGCAAGATTCAACGGGGGTTGTGCTAAGAGATTGGGTGGAGCTAAACCCAAACTATGCACAAATAAATACCATGAATGCGACTCAATATTTAATAATTAGCGGTATTTTGTCTGTGTTAGTTTTTATTGCATTGATGCAAGCATTAATTTCTGTGTTTAATGAACGGCTGCGCGAATTTGGAACAATGGAAGCAATTGGGTTCAAAAAAAAGGATGTCATTGTGTTAATGCTATCTGAAGCGTTTTGGTTGGCATTAATTGGAATTGTCATTGGTGTTATTTCCAGTTACGGTTTTGCCTCAATTGTACGTTCTTCAAATATTGAGATTATTCCTCCCGGATATTCTGAAGGGTACAAATTGATATTTTATCTTACGGTGAAAGATATTGTTAAAAATAGTCTCTTTATATTTTTTACATGTATTTGTGCGACGATATATCCTATGATTTCTGTGATGAAAAAAGATGTGACGAGGTTGTTGAAAAATGATTAAAAGAAAAATAATACAAATTGCTGTTATTGTATGTATTGGACAATGTGTATTTGCATCAGGAATTTATACTGAGTTCTTGTCAATAAACAATGGGCTTTTTGAAGGCGGAACTGTTTATTTTGCGAGACAAAAATTGCTGAAATATGACGGTGATAAAAAGACAGAAGAAATACCTGTTGTTTCAATAATGTCGACGGAGAATCAGTTTTCAATAATTAAAGAAAAAAAAGAAGAGCTGTTTTTTTTAAGCATGAAAAAAGGGTATTGGATTGCCAATAATAAATTGCGAATGCCAATGAAAATTTCTGGTAGTTATAAAATCTCTGAAATTGATGTGCAAGATATTTTGCGAATTGATTTTGAAAATGATTTTAAACTTGTTGATCAAACAGAAGAGATTGTTACACTGGAAAGAAAAAACAAACGAATTTCATATTATTATGCGGAGTTGCAAAAAAAAGGAGATGCGTTTGAGCTAATTTTACAAGATAGGAATAAGCAAAACATAAAAAAAATGGTCTATGAAGTTGGATTTTTAAATAAGAAAAAATGTTTTGACAAGATCTCTGTGTATGATTTGGTCTTTGAAACCCAGAAAAAAAGTGTGTATGTAACAGAGGAATATGTTGAAATTAAAAATTTTCCACAGTCCTTATTTAATCAAAACAATTTTAAAGAGTTGAGCGTTTATGCAAAAAAATATTAAAACATTTTTTTTATGTTTCTTTTTTATTTTTATTACTATAAGTGCTTCGTATGCAATTTCTGTGACACCTCGCTTTTTTTTAGATCAAGATGTTATTTTCTTTGGAAATGAAAATCCATATTTAAAAATAGATAATACTCGAAGCGGCTCTTTTGCCATAAATATCAATTCATTTTTTAAAAACGTTATGATAGATGTTTCGCCAAGTATAGCATTTGAACAGAATGAGAATATAAATTTTCTTTTTAAAGATTTTTTATTTGGTGTTTATTTTGGTTCATCTTCATTAAAAATGCAAAAAGAAAAGATACATCTCGGAGTAGGGAATGGAGCACATTTTTTTGTTCCGAACATTAACAATTTTAATCCGGTAAAAGAGTATTGGAAATTAAATTATAGCTATGGTTATGATAGTATAAATGTGAAGTTGGAATACATAGCAGATACAAAGCGTATTGAGTCATATGAATTTCCCAAATGGCATAGTTTTGGTGCGCAGTGTTTTTATGAAAACATGGATTTCATTGTTGGATTGTTATGTGACTACAGATTTGATGAGACAAATGTGTTTCATACGGCTTTAGAATCGAAGTTTGTTTTTAATAACCTGAGTTTATATCTTGTTCCGGAGTATGTGTTTGATAATAATCATTCTTTTAATGTTTTGTGCGGAGCTGAATTATATTTTTTATTAAAAGATATAATTCCTTCCTTTATCCTTGAGTATTATTATTTTGATAAAACAAATCATCTCGCGTTTTTTATGAATACAGAACTGTTTCAGTTTTTGACTGTGCTTTTAGGAATAGATTGTAATTTGTCGGAAGAATACCAATTACAACTTCAAAGTGAAGTTGCTGTTGATGTGTTTCAGTTTAAAGGATTTGCAAAGTATCTAATTGAAGATGTAAAAAATTTTGAAAGTAACAATCGTTATTTTTCCCTGGGGTTGAGGTATGAAATTAAATAAAAAAGCACTTGTAATAATTCTTATGCTTTTCTGTTCTCTTGCTGTTTTTTCGGAAACGTTTGTTTTAAATAAAGTAGAGATGAAATATAATTATTACAACGCACCTTATTATTTCAAGTTTGGCTACTTGTTTCAAAAAAACTCGTTTGCAGTTTTTCCAAATATTGGACTGAGCTTTTCTTATGATAGTGGTGCCCGGTTAAAATCTCTTGCTGGTGTGAATCTTTCTACTCCGTATGTAAAATGGGGAGTGTTGTTTGATTATGACGTAATTAATTCTTCTGAAAAAATTATTTTTAATAATACTAAAATTTATTCATTTCAAAATGATTTCTCCATTCCTTTTACGTATGGTATTTTTTCTTTTCTTTCCACTTTTGGAAATGACGGATTTTATATTTCCGAAAAAACAAAAAACATTGAAAAATTTTTTAAACAGACAATGCTTATTAATGCACTCTTGTATGAAAATGGTTTTATAAAAAATACAATGATTGCAAAAATAAATTATTATAATATTTATGAAAATGTTTTTTCATTTTGCGATGCTGATTTTTCTATAATAAATACATTGTATCTGAGCTATTTTGATATTGCGATTGCAGGAAATTTCTTTACGTCTTTTAAAACTGATGAAACGAAGAATGATTATTTAATAGGAAAAAAGTATTCGTATCTTACAAAAAGAATGACGAAAGAAGAAGATAATTTTTATAATACAATGATGAATGTTGAGACTGAAGTCCGCTATTATTTTCTTCGACATATAGACGTATTTTCAAACTTTTTTCTGTCGGCGTTTGGGAATATTGGCTCATGCTTTGAAACCGATGACATAAAACTAAAATATCAATATGGAATAGGAGTTGGCTATTCATTGTTTGATACAGTTCCATTTACGTTTCAAATAGGTCTGAATGAAGACAACAAGCTGTGTATGTATGTCAGTGTTGTGTCTGCATTATCTCACATGCCATAACGAAAAAAAAATTGTTGTTTCTTTTTTTCTGTTATGTTCCTGTAATAAAAAACTATCTGGTTTAGTAAAAACTAAAACCGAGTGCTATTATTTTATCTGCAAACATTCCTCCAAAGGAGCTTTTTATGAAAAAAATTGTTACGTTTGGTGAAATTATGCTGCGTCTGAAATCGCCGGCACATGAGCGGTTTTTTCAAAGTCCGTTGCTGGAAGCGACGTTCGGTGGGGGGGAGGCAAACGTTGCGGTGTCGCTGTCAACTTTTGGAAAAAAAAGCTTCTTTTGTTACAGTGCTTCCCGATAATCCGATCGGCGATGCGGCGATATCGAAATAAATTATACCCATCGTGTTAAATAATAGCACTGTTTAGGAGAAAACACAATGAAATTTATGCAAGAGGAATTGTACTGGGGCAAACGAAAGTGCTGTAGTTTTTGGTGCAAGAAAAATTGTACGCAGTGAAAAAAAGAGAAATGTCTGTGTTTAGTGCTGTATTAAAGATAGCTAGGTATAGCAGATTTTTGTGTCGCTTAGATTCCGCCGTCAAGCAACAGACTTCTCTCGCTTATCACTTGTATGCCTTCTTTTGTCAGTCCGTCTTCTTCTTCGCTGCCGACGAGGTATTTTGGCCAGGCGTCTTTTATAGAGAGGAGGGCTTCTTTTTTTTGTATTTGGCTTTGGAGGTTTTGTGAAAGGGGCGATATCTGAATATAGATTTTTTTTCCCTCTCGTTCTGCGATAAAGGTGATGTATTCAATAAAAGAGCTTCCCTTTGTTATGCGTCCCTTTGAAATCGTATAGCCCTTGTCGATGAGGGATAAAAAAACAGCGTTTTCAAGGGCTTTTTCGTTTTCTGTTTTTTGCAAGTGAAAGGGAAGCCGATAATAATTTCCTGCGCTAAAGGTATTTCTCATACCGAGGTCGGAAAAATACCAGGCATAGCCAGCCTCTATTATTTTTTTTGTTTTAATATCCACGATGGGAATTTTATACAAGAGTTTTGCTTCGCTACAAAAGTTGAGATAGTCGATAAGGCTTTGATTCGATATGCTTTGCTCTCTTGTTTCGAGCGATTCTTTTATGCTTCGAAAGGAAACTTGGTCTCCTGAAGTTTTTGCAATTTTTTCCAAGATACGTCGAATGAGGATGGGGTTCCGAATAGCGTAGGGTTCTATAATATTTTCTAAGATAAATGAGTCGGCTATGAGTTTTCGTAGCTCCTTTGATTCCTTGGTGTTGACGGGGAGGAGGAGGGATTGTGGAAGTCCGCCTATGGAAAGATAGCTTAAAAAGGCTGCATGGTTTTCCCTTAGTTCTTGATGCAATAAAAATTCCTTGTAGCTAAAGGGAAAGACCGGTATGATACTTTGTGGAAGGCTGGAGTTTCGAATCATTTTCTCTAAGCCTGAAGTTCTCTGTCCGGTGAGAAAAATACGTGTATTGTAGGTTTTTAGTATTGCGTGCAAGGCGGTATATAAATCTTCAATGTATTCTGCATTATCGATGAGGAGGGCGGATATGCCTGCCCCTAAACCGCGTGCTTGTTCAAGGAGATGACGGTCGTTTTTTATGCCGGTGAGGGCGTTGAGGATGAGAACGCGAACGGGAGGACGTTGTTGTTTGAGCCGATTGCCTATTTCTCCCAAAAGTTGCGACTTTCCTGCACCACGAAGCCCATCTAAGAGAACAATTGTCGAGGTTTTTCCCTTTTCTAAAGCTTTTTTTATGTATTTTTCTCTTATTATTTGCATATTGATTAGTATAATAGACAATATTATATTTATCAAGTAAAAATCTAATAAAACAGACATTATTTTGCTATCTCTTACAAAAAAAACTGCATTTTTCCTTGTATAAACTGTCTATCTTATCTAGACTGTAAACTATCAAAAAGAACTGTATGTAAATACAATAGGGAGAAGATATGTCAAGACAGATTAAGATTTTCGACACTACTTTACGAGATGGGGAGCAAGCTCCTGGATGCAGCATGAACTTAAAAGATAAACTCGAAGTTGCAGAGAGTCTGGCTCTTCTTGGAGTAGATATAATTGAAGCAGGTTTTGCTATTGCAAGTCCTGGCGATTTTAAAAGCGTGCAAGCAATTGCTCGTACGATTAAAGGCTCAGCGGTTGCTTCCTTAGCTCGTGCTTTGGAAAAAGATATAGATGCTGCCTGGGATGCTGTTCGCGATGCAGAAAATCCACGTATTCATACTTTTTTGGCAACAAGTCCCTTACATATGGAATATAAGCTTAAAAAAACACCCGATCAGGTTTATGAGCAGGCGGTAAAGATGGTTGCCTATGCGCGAAATCTTTGCGGTGATGTAGAGTTTTCTTTAGAGGATGCCTCTCGAAGTGAGCCTGATTTTATGTACAAGGTGATCGAGGGCGTTATCAACGCTGGGGCATCGACGGTGAATATTCCCGACACGGTGGGCTATGCGGTTCCTGAAGAATTTGCTCAATTGATAAAAAATATTCGTAACAATGTGCCAAATATCGACAAGGCGGTTTTGGCGGTGCACTGTCATAATGACTTGGGTTTAGCTGTGCCAAATAGCTTGGCAGCTGCTATGGCTGGGGCTGGGCAGATAGAATGCACGATCAATGGCTTGGGAGAGCGGGCTGGAAATGCTGCTCTCGAAGAGCTTGTTATGAATTTATATACGAGAAAAGATTACTATAATATGACGACAAATATCGATACGACTCGTTTGTATCCTACCTCGAGAAAAGTTTCGAAGGCAACTGGGGTTCGTTGTCAGCCAAATAAGGCTATTGTGGGAGAAAATGCCTTTGCTCATGAGTCTGGTATTCATCAGCATGGGGTTTTGGCAAATAGGGCAACTTATGAGATTATGACGCCTGAGTCAATTGGGCTTCCACACAACAAGATGGTGCTTGGAAAACATTCTGGTCGTCATGCCTTTGAAGAGCGCTTGAGTTATCTTGGCTTTGCTGTGAGTGAAGAAGATTTAGAAAGAATCTTTGTTGATTTTAAAAATCTTGCAGATAAAAAGAAAACAGTTTCTGACCGCGATATAGAAGCCTTGGTTCGTGGTTTTGGCAGTGGCATTCCAGAAAGCTTTAGACTCGACCGATTTGTTATTAATTCTGGAAATTCAATTACTTCGACTAGTGTTGTTCGTCTTATTAACAAGGACGGAGAACTTATAGAAAAGGTTTCGATTGGAGATGGTCCTGTCGATGCTTCACTCAATGCGATAGATAAAATTGTTGGTGGGAGTGAAATTAAACTCGAAGACTTTAGCTTGCAAATTGTTGACGCGATTGATACGGGAACTGATGCCCAGGGTGAAAGCCATGTGCGCATTAGCCGAGATGGTCGCAGTTGGAATGGTAGCGGTGTTTCAACAGATATAGTAGAGTCAGTCATAAAGGCTTATTTATTTGCAATCAATTCTATGGTCTTTGAACTCGAGCAAGAAAAGGCAAGGAGGAATGGTGAATAAATTAGTTGAAATATTTGATTCAACCTTACGTGATGGTGCGCAGGGTGAGGGTATAAGTTTTTCTGTACAAGATAAGCTGTCGATTGTAAAGGCGCTCGATGAACTAGGAGTGGCTTTTATAGAGGCAGGAAATCCAGGTTCGAACCCAAAGGACTTGGAGTTTTTTTCTGAGGCAAAAAAAATAAAATTGAAAAATGCAAAGCTTGTCGCCTTTGGCTCAACACGGCGAAAAGGTTTAGCTGTTGCTGAAGATGTCAATGTACAAAGTTTATTAACCGCAGGAACCGACACGATTTGTATCTTTGGAAAAACCTGGGATTTTCAAGTTACAGAAATTTTAAAAGCAAGCTTACAAGAAAATCTCGATATGATAGAAGATACGATTGCATTTTTTGTCGAGCAAGGTAAAACAGTTATTTATGATGCAGAGCATTATTATGATGGCTATAAGGCAAACCCTGAGTATGCGCTTAAAACTTTGCAAGTTGCAAAAAAAGCTGGGGCAAAAACCCTTGTGCTTTGCGACACGAATGGGGGAATGCTTCCCGATGACTTGGCAAAGATCACAGAAGAGGCGGTGAAAGAAACGGGCTGTACAATTGGGGTGCACTTGCACAATGATGCGGGCATGGCGGTTGCGAGCTCTCTTATGGCGGTAAAAGCGGGCGCTCGTCATGTGCAGGGAACCTTGCTAGGCTTTGGTGAGCGAACAGGCAATGCAAACCTTTCGACGATTATTGCAAATTTAGAATTGAAGATGGAAATGCCCTGTCTACCTGAAGGCTGTATAGAAAATCTTACATCGATTTGTCATCGCGTGAGCGAGATAGCAAATATTGCCCTCTACAATGGTATGCCCTTTGTTGGTTCAAATGCCTTTTCACACAAGGCAGGAATGCATATCGATGCAGTTACAAAAAATCCGACTGCTTATGAGCATATAATTCCTGAGATGGTTGGTAACGAAAGACGCTTTTTGATGAGTGAAGTTGCGGGGCGTTCCCTCGTGATTGAAAAGATGAAAAAGTTTGATTCTTCAATTCAAAAGGATAGTCCTATAACCGCAAAAATTGTTGAGCGGGTAAAAGAGCTTGAACACGAAGGCTATCAGTTTGAAGGTGCGGAGGGAAGCTTTGAATTGCTTATGAGAAAAAACATGGGCAAGTACAAACCTTTTTTTGACTTAGATTATTATAAGGTTATTGTGGAAGAAGCGGTCGAAGGTTTTCCTTCAAATGCCTTTGCACAAGTGAAAATTGGCGTAGAAGATGAAAAATCGATTACTGCTGGTGAAGGCCTTGGTCCAGTGCATGCGCTCGACTCTGCCTTACGTAAGGGCTTAGAAAAATTCTATCCCTCGGTAAAAGATATTCGACTCACCGATTTTAAGGTGCGTGTTTTGGATTCCCAATCGGCAACGGCTGCAAAGGTGCGCGTTTTAATTGATTCAACAGACGGGGAAAAAACATGGACAACGGTTGGCGTTTCTGCTGACTTGATCGAAGCCTCATGGAAGGCCTTGGTAGATTCTTTTGAATATAAATTGATAATGGATATTGAAAGAAAATTTAAAACATATTTATAACTCGCTATCTGGCGAGAAAGGGAAATACGATGGGAATGACAATGACACAAAAAATTTTAGCCGCACATGCAGGGCTAGAATCGGTAAAGGCGGGAGATTTAATCGAGGCAAACTTAGATTTAGTTTTGGGAAACGATGTGACGACCCCAGTTGCAATTAACGAGTTTGATAAAATTGGTTGTAAAAAAGTCTTTGATACAAAGAAGATTGCAATTGTGCCTGACCACTTTACGCCGAACAAAGATATTAAGGCAGCAGAGCAGGCGAAAAAAGTTCGTGAGTTTGCTCGAGCACATGAGATTGAAAATTATTTTGAAGTAGGTTGCATGGGAATAGAACATGCGCTTCTTCCTGAAAAAGGCTTGGTTGTTGCAGGCGACTGTGTAATTGGAGCAGACAGTCATACCTGTACCTACGGGGCGCTCGGTGCTTTTTCAACGGGCATCGGTTCTACCGATATGGCAGCTGGTATGGCAAGCGGAAAGGCTTGGTTTAAAGTTCCCTCTGCAATTAAGTTTGTCTTGAAAAATAAACTCTCTGGCTGGGCAAGCGGCAAAGATCTTATACTGCATATCATCGGTATGATTGGAGTTGACGGCGCCTTGTATCAATCAATGGAATTTGTTGGAGATGGAATTGCTTCTATAGATATCGATGGTCGATTTACGATTGCAAATATGGCAATTGAAGCTGGGGCAAAAAACGGCATCTTCCCCGTAGACGATGTTACGCTTGCCTATCTAAAAGAGCATGGAAAAAAAGACTGGACAATTTACGAAGCTGACCCCGATGCAGAATATGAGCGAGTTATAGAAATAGATCTTGCAACAATTGAACCAACTGTTGCCTTCCCGCATCTTCCATCAAATACAAAATCGATTGATGAAGCAAAGGGCTTAAAAATAGATCAGGTTGTTATTGGCTCTTGTACAAATGGACGCATCGAAGATTTACGAGTTGCCGCATCTATTCTCAAAGGAAGAAAGGTACATCGAGATATTCGCTGTATTATTTTTCCTGCAACACAAAAAATTTATTTGCAAGCGGTACGAGAAGGCTTGGCAGAAATTTTTGTTGAGGCAAATGTTGCCTTTTCAACTCCGACCTGTGGACCCTGCTTAGGTGGACATATGGGTATTTTGGCAAAGGGCGAGAGAGCACTTGCTACAACAAATAGAAACTTTGTCGGCAGAATGGGGCATCCAGAAAGTGAAGTGTATTTGTCAAATCCTGCAGTTGCTGCGGCGAGTGCGGTTATGGGAGTAATCACCGACCCAAAAGATTTGATGGGTAGGTAAGATTTTTTTATAAAAAACGAAAAATAACTTTTTACAAAAAGGAAATAATATGAAAGCAGAAGGAAAGGTTTTTAAGTATGGCGACAACGTCGACACAGACGTTATTATTCCAGCACGCTATTTAAATACATCGGATGCAAAAGAGCTTGCCTCTTATTGCATGATAGATATTGACGCTGACTTTGCAAAAACAGTAGAGGCTGGCGACATTATGGTTGCAGATAAAAACTTTGGTTGCGGTTCAAGTCGAGAACACGCACCCTTGGCAATTAAAACCGCAGGTATTTCTTGTGTGATAGCTGCAAGCTTTGCACGTATCTTCTATAGAAACGCAATAAATATTGGACTGCCGATTCTTGAATGCCCTGAAGCAGCGGCGGAGATAAAGGCTGGAGATAGAGTTGCGGTGGATTTTGATTCAGGTATCATTATAAATAACACGAGTGGGAAACGCTTTCAAGCAGCTCCCTTTCCTCCCTTTATGCAAGAAATAATTAAAGCGGATGGTCTCATAAAACAACTCAATCAAAAGGTGGGTGATGTATGCAAAAACAAATAGCGCTTATTCCTGGGGACGGAATTGGTCCAGATATTACACGTGAGGCAAAAAAAGTTTTGGACGCCATTGCAAAAAAATTCTCACGTGAGTTTGACTATGTAGAAGTGCTCGCTGGTGGAGCTGCAATCGATGCGACTGGTGGGCCACTTCCAAAAGAAAGCTTAGAGGCAGCTCTTGCAAGTGATGCGGTTTTACTCGGTGCAGTTGGCGGTCCAAAATGGGATAGCTTACCGGGAAGCCAACGACCAGAGCAAGCACTCATGGGACTACGAAGCGGCATGAAGGTGTATGCTAATCTTCGCCCTGCTGTATTGTTTAAACAATTGAGCGATGCCTGCCCTTTGAAAAATGAAATCGTAAAAGATGGGCTTGATATTTTAATCGTTCGAGAACTTACTGGCGGTATTTATTTTGGAGAGCGCGGGAGAAGTGAAGACGGCGAGCGAGCCTACGACACTGAAACATATAGCAAGATGGAAATAGAGCGCATTTTAAAAGTTGGTTTTGAAAGCGCACAAAAAAGAAATAAAAAACTTTGTCTTGTTGACAAGGCAAATATTCTAGAGTCAAGCAGGCTCTGGAGAGAAGTTGCGCATGAAATGAAAAAAGACTATGCTGATGTTAGCCTGGACTTTATGTATGTTGATAATGCAGCAATGCAACTCGTGCGTAATCCAAATCAGTTTGACGTCATTGTTACAAGCAATATGTTTGGCGATATCTTATCTGATGAAGCAAGTCAAATCACTGGCTCTATCGGTATGCTCGCTTCTGCATCGATTGGAGATTCTGGTCCTGGTTTGTATGAACCAATTCACGGCTCAGCTCCCGACATTGCAGGAAAAGATATTGCAAACCCCTTGGCAACCTTCTTGTCCCTTGCGATGATGTTCCGCTTTTCCTTTGGTTGGGAAGCAGAAGCGCTTGCAATAGAAAATGCAATCAATGCAATTTTAGATGCAGGCTGGCGAACAGGCGATATAGCAGGAAGTGATGAAAAACGAAAAGCGCTTGGGGAAAAACTTGTTGGCACAACAAAGATGGGCGATTTAGTTGTTAAAGAATTATTAAGATAAAAATAGAAATATAATTTGTGAGGTGTATATGAAAAGCGATAATGCAAAAACTGGATATGAGAGATCTCCACATCGCTCACTCTTTCGAGCAATGGGATATACTGATGAAGAGTTGGCACGACCAATAGTCGGCATAGTCAATTCCAAGAATGAAATTATTCCTGGACATATTCACCTTGATACAGTTGTCGAAGCTGTTAAAGCAGGCGTGCGTATGGCAGGAGGAACACCAATGGAATTTCCTGCCATAGGTGTTTGCGATGGTATTGCGATGAACCACGAGGGTATGAAATATTCTTTGGTAACACGGGAACTAATAGCTGATTCAATCGAAGCTGTTTCCAAGGCGCACGCCTTCGATGCACTTGTCATGGTGCCCAATTGCGACAAGGTTGTACCCGGCATGCTCATGGCCGCAGCTCGCATGGACCTCCCCACCGTCTTTGTTTCTGGGGGCCCCATGCTCGCCGGACGCCACAAGGGGAAACGGCTTTCCCTCACCGATATGTTTGAAGCAGTTGGCGCAGTGGCAGCAGGCAAGATGGAAGCAAGCGAACTGGACGAAATGGAATGCTCCGCCTGCCCAACCTGCGGCTCATGCTCTGGAATGTTTACCGCAAACTCAATGAACTGCGTTACAGAAGTTTTGGGAATGGGCTTACCAGGAAATGGAACCATTCCTGCCGTCTATGCCGACCGTATTGCCCTTGCAAAAAAAGCTGGAATGGCGGTAATGAAAATGATTGAAAAAAATATCACAGCTCGAAAAATTATGAATGAAGCTTCATTCAATAATGCCCTTGCTGCAGATATGGCACTCGGTTGTAGCACAAATACTATTTTACACCTTCCAGCAATTGCACATGAGGCAGATATTAAAATTGATTTAAAAAAGATAAATGAAATTTCAGAGCGAACTCCAAACCTATGTAAACTTGCACCTGCAGGAAATGCCTTTATCGAAGATTTATATTTTGCCGGTGGTATACAAGCCCTTCTTAAAGAGCTTGATAAAAAAAATTTGATAGATAGCTCTGTTATGACTGTAACTGGTCGAACAATTGCAGAAAATATTACACGGGCGGAAAATACTGACCCAACAATTTTACGTCCCATAGAAAATCCTTATTCGCAAACTGGGGGGATCGCTGTTCTTTTTGGAAACCTTGCGCCGAATGGTTGCGTGGTTAAGCGTTCTGCAGTTGCACCAGAGATGATGAAGCATACGGGACCTGCTCGCGTATTTAATAGCGAAGAAGAAGCCTTTGAAGCAATTCAAAAAGGCACAATAAAAAGCGGAGAGGTAATTGTTATACGTTATGAGGGACCACGTGGTGGACCAGGTATGAGAGAGATGCTCTCGGTAACGGCTGCCCTCGCTGGTCGCGGTATGGATAAAGAAGTTGCCCTTATTACTGATGGTCGTTTTTCTGGCGCTACTCGTGGAGCATCCATCGGACATTGCTCCCCT
>ERZ795058.3848-NODE-3848-length-15282-cov-4.354371_pt1 | contig 15282 bp, 9 predicted proteins | sample MGYA00375142_ERZ795058 | MGnify/ENA primary metagenome ERZ795058 (study PRJEB30187, sample SAMN05720210) | activated sludge metagenome | isolation source: anaerobic digester from wastewater treatment plant | place: Japan | collected 2015-04-20 ... | reverse complement strand
CTGTGGGGCGTGGTCTATACCGATCTGTTCCAGTTCATACTGGCCACCGTGGGGACGATCATCCTCGCCTTCCTGGCCGTGCGCGCGGTGGGCGGGCTGGAGATGATGGTTGAGCGGCTGACAGCGTTGGAGGAGTGGTCGGGCAGTGAGCTGCTGATCCGCCCATCGGTCGGCGCGGCCGGCAATCAGATGTCCGTCTGGAACGCCATTGGCTATTTCGGCATTTTGTGGATCAGTGTGGCGTTGGCGGGGGGATATCAGGCCCAGCGGGTGCTCGCCTGCCGCGATAGCCGCCATGCTTCGCTCGCCATGCTGCTGCACACGATGCTCTACTACGCCGTCATCTGCTGGCCTTGGATCATCGTGGCGCTGTGCTCGATCCTGCTGATCCCGAACCTGGGCGAGGGGGTCAGCCATGACGCCGCCTACCCGCGGATGATCGTCTCGCTGATGCCGACGGGACTGCGGGGCGTGATGATCGTGGCACTGCTGGCGGCGTTCATGTCGACAATCTCGACGCTGTTCAACTGGGGGTCGTCGTACATCGTCAATGACCTCTACAAGCGGTTTCTGGTACGTGAAGCGTCGTCGCGTCATTACGTGATGGTCGGTCGCGCCGCGACTTTCTTCATGGCCGCGATGGGGGCGGTGATCTCGCTTTACGCCCGCGACATTCAGCAGTTGCTGACGATTTCCTACGTGGTGGGATCGAGCATCACGCTGGTTGGGTTGATGCGCTGGTTCTGGTGGCGCCTGAACGCGTGGGGGGAGTTGGCAGGGGCCGTCTCGGGATGGACGCTGGCGGGTCTGCTGCTGTTCGCCCGCATCTTCGATGCTCCGGCTCGCTACCTTTTCGGCCCGGAATCCAACCTGAGCTCGGACAGCGACCTGCTGGGCGCGCGCATGATGACAGTGATGCTGGTGGTCGCCGTTGTGGCGGTAGTGGTCTCGCTGCTCACTCCGCCGACCGAGGCGGATCGCCTGGAGCAATTTGTCCGGCGTGCGCGGCCGTTCCATTTTTTCTGGAAGCCGATTATCCGGCGCTTCACGGAGCCGGGTTACGAGACCGAAAGCCTGAGCCGCACGCTGGTATCGTGGGGCGCGGCGGTGCTGGCGGTTTATTCCTTGATGTTCGGCATCGGCAAGGTGCTGCTGGGCCAGGCGGTCGTGGGGGGGGCGGCGCTGCTGGTGTTTGGCATCGCCTTGTGGGTTACCGTCAGGCGCATCAGTCAGGACTTTGAACACGAATTAGTTCCCGTACCGGAAGCGGTGTCGGCGCCAGAAGGCTGAACGCCCATAGGCCCCGGCCTCGCGTAGTTTGCGTCTTATCATCATGTTCAGCGGGAAGATATTCATGGCAACCGTTCAGCACGAGATCAGCAGGAGCGTCGGATATCGTTTGATGGCGCTGCTATGCGGATGCGCGCTGCTGACGGCGATGTTTGCGCCGCGAGATGCAAGGGCTGAGGATTCGATGGAGAAGGGCTACACTTACAGCTTCTGGCCGCGGAATCCCCAACGGGTGGAGCAGCCGACCGATTATCGATATGCCGTCCGGACCGATCAGTACGGAGTGCTGTTGAATGTCCATGGCGCCCGGCTCGAACGATTGGGGGCGATTGCGTCCTCTTCGGCAGCCGCGGCCCTGCACCAAACGGATGTGCTCGAAACCCTGGCCCCGGTGAAACTTGACTGGTGGATGGAGGTCGCGGGTCGACGCTACCGCATTGTTTCCGGGGCGTGGAATCCCCTTGCCGAGCGCAATGTGATCTGGCAGGGGCTGCGCCTGATCGACGGCGGCCGCTGGCTGCAACACTTCGAAATCATTAACGTGAGATTCGCCGATGAAGAAGGCCAACCGCTGGAAGGGCTGAACGCCTCGCTCAGGTTCGCCTGCTGGCCCGATTGCATGGTGGTGACGCTGCACCTGAACACCACGCTGGATTACGATGTGGTCTCGGGACGACGTCCGCTGCGGATCGGGATCGATCTGCCCGTCGGTCAGGCGCAGGACACGCGCTGGGTACAGGATTCGCATCCTGCCGAGTGGCGCCCGGCGGAGCCCGGCATGAGCCAGGTCGTGACCGGGTGGGCAGCGACCAATGACGAATCGGGCGGCCTGGCGGCGCTGTTCGCGGCGGATGGCGACTGGTCGATCGCCTGGAGCGAGGATGGGCAACCCTGCGTGGCCCGCAATCTGGGCGCCTGGGCCGCGTTCGATCCGCTCTCGTTCACCTGCGTGCTCGTTCCCCGGCGTTCAGGCGTGTTGGCACACAGCGATCGTGTGCGGACAGAGAAAGGGCTTGGGGTGCGCGCTCAAACGGCTGAAGGCCAGCCCCTGCCGGTCAGCTTTTCGAAGACGCTGTGGGCGCACGTCGTGGAGTTACCGGCGCAAGACGACCTGTGGTCGGAGGAGCGAACGGCGCTGGCGCTCAACCACGATCTGGCGACCACCCAGCAAGGGCGGATCATTTTCCAGAAAGACTATGACTTCCATACCAATACCAACGACCGAACCACAAAGAATCTGATCGGCTTCAGCGCACACCTGACGGATCCGGAGACCGGAGGCGAACCGTTGGGGCTGCCGGTGCAAATCTCCAAAAACTGGCATGTGATGCGCAACTGGTCACGGGCGATTGCCCTGCTCGCGGCGCCTCCGGGCGACCGCAGCCTGGAACTGGTTCGCGTCAACGCGCTGTGGGCCGGCGTGCCGGCGATCTCCCATGCCCAGCTCTGCCTGATCGGCTGGGGCGGCAACCAGCTATGGGAACAGGTTGCCCTGGGCAGTTTCGGCGAGGCGATCTGTTACGATCCCAGCGTCAACTTGCAGCGCTCGGTGGTGGACGACATCCGCCCGGCATTCGTCTGGGGGATGAGCGAAGAGCCGCAAAAATGGGTCTGGACGACAAATGTGGGAGGCGCGGACTTCCTGGTGGTTGAAACCCCGGAAAGCCAGGCTGACCGGAGGCAATTCGAACAGCAAATGCGCGAGTTGGAAGCCGGCGATAGGCGGCCCGGCGACCGAATCTATCCGACATGGCGCTTGCTGCCCGATGGGCAGAAGACGCTCTATCACAAGGCCGGGCCGGTTCTGAGCGAAGTGAGCTACGGCGGATCCTACGCCGATGGCCGCATCCGCAGCGACGTGACGACGTATTCGTGGCGCAGCGACGACTTTTTCCGGGCGGTCTTTCACATACGCTATGACTGCCTGGAGGCTGTCGAATTTGAACGGCTGGCGTTCTTTCAGCTCGGTGCGGACTTTTACAATGATAACCTGTTCACCACCATGGCGCGCGGCGATGAGGACGGCCTGACCGAACAGTGGTCGCCACCGATGGGCGAGGCGGCGGGCTACAGTCGCCGAAACGAACCCGTCGCCGGCGCGAACCCCTGGTTCGCGCTGATGGGCACTCAGCCCGAAGATGACCGCTTTCCCCATGCGGCGTGGGCCAACCGGATGCTGGTCGTACGCGAATGGCGGGCCCGTTTGGGAGGTCGGGATGATGTGCCGATCCATTACGCCGTGTACGGGACGAGCAATCGCACCGAGAGCGCGGTGCTGGAGCTGTCGCCCCCCGCCAGCCTGGAACGCCTGGAGCCAGGAGACTACGTGGAAACCTGGCTGGAAATGAGCGTTCTGCCGCAAAAGGCGCAAGATTACTACGGCGAAAACCGTGCCCTGCGCGAACAATTGATGAACTACCCGGACAGTTGGCCGCTGGCGCATTGGGTGGCCCGCAGCCGCCCCGAGATTAAGGTGCACGAGGGTCACCAGCAACGCTCCTACCTGCCGCTGATTCGTGCGGAGCAGGACCGGGCCGAGTGGACCATGACGGCGGGGCACGGTTGGTGGCCGGTGACGATCGACAACTTGAGTCGCCCGGGTCCCTACCGGCTGGAGGTCAAGGGTGAAGGTGACTGGCAGGTGCTGGAGGCCAGTTCGGAACGCCAGTTCATCCGCCAGACCGACGGCAATCCCGCCAACGCGACATGGAGCCTCAGTTACAGCTTTGAGCTTCCCGAGGGCGAGAGCCGCCGTTACCGTCTGGCGCCCGAGGATGCGGCGTCAGAATGAATCGAAGCTCAGCGCGGAGACCAAAGGAAAGGTAGGCAGCCATGAATCCATCCGAGACGTCGGCTAAATCAAACGCAACCTATACCCCAGCCGAATCCAATCTCGCGGCGCGCCGGTGGTTTGAAGACGCCCGATTCGGGCTGTTCATCCACTGGGGCGTCTACAGCGTGCCGGGTCGGGGTGAGTGGGTCATGGAAGTGGAGGGCATCCCGATTGTCGAATACGACAAGTTCGCCCGGGAATTCAATCCCGTCCGCTATGACCCGGCACAGTGGGTCGCCTTGGCCAAGCGGGCAGGGATGAAATACATCACGATTACCACTCGCCATCACGATAGTTTCTCGTTGTGGGACTCGCAGGCGGGTGAATTCAATGTTGTCCGCAGCACGCCCTATGGCAAGGATTTGCTCAAGCCGCTTGCCGAGGAGTGCCGCCGCCAGGGCCTGAAACTCTTCTTCTATTACTCACACCTGGACTGGCGCCATCCTGACTATTTTCCTTTGGGCAATACCGGCCACAGCGCGGGTCGCGCCGAAGGGGGCCAGTTCGACCGCTACGTCGATTTCATGCTCGCGCAGCTTACGGAACTGCTGGGCGGGAATTACGGCGAAGTGGCCGGGATCTGGTTCGACGGCTGGTGGGATCAGCAGATCAAGCGCATCAAGCATCTGGATCGGCCAGACGCGCCTCCGACCGAGACCCAGATTGATTGGCGTCTCACCGAGACCTACGAGCATATTCATCGGCTGCAACCGGCGGCTCTGATCGGCAACAATCACCACCTGGAGCCGTTTCCGGGCGAGGATTTTCAGATGTTCGAGAAGGATCTGCCCGGCGCCAACACCACCGGGTTCAGCGAGGATGCCCGCATCGGCGCCCTGCCACTGGAGACCTGTGAGACGATCAATAACAACTGGGGCTATCATGCGGGCGATCACGCGCACAAGAGCACGCGCGAGTTGATTCATTATCTGGTGCGGGCGGCCGGAATGGGATCGAATTTTCTGCTCAACATCGGTCCACGCCCCGACGGCACAATCCAGCCTGAATTTGTCGAGAGACTGGAGGCCATCGGCGACTGGCTGGCCGCTCACGGCGAGTCGATCTACGGCACGCGCGGCGGCCCCATCGCGCCCCAACCCTGGGGCGTAACGACACAGAAGGACGGCCGCGTTTACGTGCATGTGCTCGCGCCACCGGAGAGTGGAAGTCTTACGCTGCCCGGCGGCGCCCGCCTGGGTTTCGCGCGCGCGCGACTGCTGGACACGGGGCAACCGCTGGAGCTGCGGACCAGGGATGCGGATGGATATCTAAGCCTGCCGACCCGATCTGACGACTTGGCCGACATTGTGATCGTTCTGGAGAAATAAAACTGGCGCATTGGCCAGAGCGATTGAAAGCCAGTGCCCGGAATGGAGTTGACAATCGCGCTCTTTTATTAAAAGGTTTTAACTTCCCTGTATTGAGCTGAGAGCCCTCTTCGAACAGATTAACCCACAGGAGGTAGCCATGTTCTTCATGATGCATGACGCAAGATTCAACTGCCCTGCGAGTTTGAGGTTTGTGATCGGATTGGGCCTGATCACGGTGCTCCCGGCATTGCTCCGGGCCGAGGAGACGTTGCCGTTGATAGCGAACGGAGAGCCCTCCGCCCGCATCGTTTTGCTTGATCCGCCGAGTGTATGTCTTGACCTGGCGGCGGGCGTGATCACGAAAACCGTGGAGCGGTGGAGCGGTGGAACTGTTCTGCCACGGGAACGACCCACTGAAGCCGCCGCCGCACCCGCCCCGGCCGGCGAGACGACGATTTTGCTGACGACGCTGACGGCACTGCGGGAAACGTATCCCGAGCTGATTCAGGCCCACCCCGCGCTGTTGCGGGCGAACTTCACCGATCCCCACGGCTTTTCATTGGCGGCGGTCGATTTGCCGGACGGTCGCCGGGCCATGGCCGTGGTCTCCTCCACCGAGCGGGGTGTGCTGAACGGGGCGCATTATCTGCGCGATTTTCTGATCGACGGCTCCGCTGGCGACCTCTCGCTCAAGACCCCTTCCGTGGTTCGCTCGCCCCAGATGCTTGTGCGCGGCACCTACTGCCTGGCCATCTATGGCGTGATGCCGCAGTACACGGTCGAGGACTGGAGAAAAGTTTTTGAAGGGTTTGCGCGTGACGGGATGGAACGGGTCTACTTCTGGGTTTCGGGGATGTTCCCCAGTGAAAAATTTCCGCAGACATTTGATCGGGATGCATCCCAGGGGACCGTCATCCGTGAAACCGGGCAGATCCGTGAAATCATCCAGGCCGCCCATGATGTGGGGCTTAAGTTGTACCTGGGATCCGGGGTCTTCGCGTGGTCGACCGTGGCCTACCTCGGCGAGGGTCTGGAAGACGCCGCCGCCGTGGGGGTCGGGGGACTTTGCCCGGAAAATGCCGAAATCCGCCAGCGACACATGGAATACTTCCTGGAGATGGCGGATGCGTTGCCTGAGGCCGATGGCTTCTTCTTTGAACTGCGCGACGAACATGGGGAATGTCAGTGCGATGAATGCCAGGTTCCTGTCGACTCGCACGGCTCAAAAATGTACGGCGAATATCTGATCAGCTTTGTGCAGCAGTTCACGGAACAGTTGTGGCGGAAACACCCAACCTTCGGTCTGTGCGTCAACGTCGGGTATGACGAACACAAAGACGATCCGAATTTCTATGCCCAGATCACCCGCATGAATGATCCACGTTTCGAGTGGCTGGATTGTCGCTGGAGTTGGACCTTCCCGACCACCCTGGGAGAGCGCGTGCCCGGGGTCTACATCTCACGCCGGATGATCCATTGGGGGCCGTTTTATTCCCGGCCGTTGCGGGAAATGGTGGAGATGACCTCCAAAGCGGCGCGCGAGGGATACATCGGCTATCTGCCGGCCTACGAACCCGGCTACTCCACCGCGGACTTTTACAGCCACGAAATCCCCTATCCGATGGATCGCCTGCCGTACCTGCTGACCGGTTTCGTCTATCGCGAACTGACATGGGAACCCATCTTCGCGGGTGAGGAACTCCAACAGCGCATCCACGATCGATTCTTCTGCCAGGAGGCCCCGCTGGAATTGGCCGACGACCTGCAAGACCTCCGCGACTGGGTTGTCGCCAACGCGGCCGCGATCAACCGCTTCTCGCAGGACTGGATCAATTATTCGGCGGTGCGCGTGCCTTACCCCAACCTGGGGGAGGAAGTGGCCAAAGTCGAGCAGATGGAACCGGTATACTACGAGGGGCAGGCCACGCCGTTGCTGAAGCAGGTCAAGACCCTGCTCCAGATACGCGACGAGGGTCTGAAGCGCCTGGCCGAAATCGAAGCCAATGTGGAAGCCAATCGTTCGGATGCCACGCCGAAGACCTTGGAAACGCTGGACCAAATGCAACGTCTGATTGACGATTCGCGCGCGAGCTATGATCGCGCGGTGCCCGAGCCGGCGGCTTTGGATGATTATCTTGCGCGCCTCGAGGCCCTGCTTCAGCAATAGCCCCGGGCAGATGGAATGAAATTCCCGCAATGCCCTGCCGGCTTTGCGGGAATTCTAAATCTGCCTGCCGCGGAGATTCGCCCGGATCCCTCACACGTGAGATAATCAGTGCATTTCGACGGCGCAGGTTCCCAGGCAGGGGCGGTAAAAGTTAAACTGAACATTGGGATGCAACCCCAACAGTGACATCGGAACTGCAGTGTCCACAATTTGTTTCGCGATCATCAATGTGGTCAGGCGCATGCCAAAGGGATTGTCATGCGTGCCGGCATGCCAGATTGAAACCTTTTCGGCTCGCCAGGTTTCGCGCGGGCCGACGCTCACGGCATGGGTCGGCACGAGCGTGAGATTGCCGCCGCCCGAAGTCCGCGCATTCTGGATCAGGGTGAGCGGATGCAGCTCGACCACCCGCGTGCTCAGCCGCAGATATTCCTCGGCGGTCGGGGGCGCTTCCTTCCATGGGCCCTCACGGCGCAGGGGATCGTTGAAGGCCCAGTGTTTAACCTCGCCCTGGCCCCCCTGCATGACGACGCAGCGGGCTTGATCCCAGCTGCTGAGATAATCCTTCGGATCTTCCGTGGGAAAATGCAGATTTTCGGCCGGCATGGCCAATTCCGGTCTGATTCGATCGAAACATAGTTCCATATCGGCCCGAGCGAAGGACAAGGGGTGATCCCTTGAAACTGAACGCCCGTCAATCACCCATTCATCCATCCCCCAGAAAAAGGCGTGGCGCAAATCTAGTTGCAGCTCATTCACCAACGCGGCGACGAGCGGCAGTTGTTCGGTCGGACCGATGGGTCCGCAAATCCCGGCTGGGCTGTCGGGCGTGGCCTGACGCCAGGCGTCGATGTATTCAAGCGCCTCGGCCAGGTAGAATTCCTCAAGCGTGTCATGGAAGACAATCCGAAAGCCGTCGCGCGCAAGACCCGCGATGTCGGCGACATCCAACCGGGCCGCCTCTTCCAGAAGCTCCGCATCGAGTGTCGTGTAATCCCACCACTCCGGCGCAACTAGGCTCAACGGGCGGTCCTGCAGGTTTCGACTCGCGCTGCGTGCTTGCTCAATGATCTGACTCGGCATGACGGTTGACTCCATTACAATGAGGATTCAGTTGGGATTACCATCGTGAATTTATTCGGGCGTATGAACCGTCCCGATGAGAAAATCAGCCAGCGCCTCCGACAACGGATCATAGTCCTGCGGAGCGAAGCCCAGATGCAAATGTCGGCGCCACCCTTCGGCATATGAGCCCGGGCGAGCATGCGAGCCGACCTGCGCGGCCATCTCCCGCATCAGTTTGAGGTAATCGACTCCCTGACTCTGGGCGAGCCAATCCTTCTGGCTGACATGGCAGGCCAGCATGCTGGTCTTCTTGTCGAGCACCGAACCGATATCGACAAACAGTTCGGCCGGCACCGGCCGCCGCAGCGGATCGAGCAAGCCCCAAGGCAGGGCGTGGTACAGCGCCACGGGTGCGTCGTAGGGCGCCGTGGGGGGATCCGTGGTGAAGTTCGCCATTCCGCGGGTGAAGGCGGCCGATACCATCAGGCGCGAGGCGTTGATGTGATCCTCCATGTAATCCTCGGGCGCCGGCAGCAGCAGAATGGTTGGCTTGACACGGCGAACGACGGCCGCCAATTTCGCCAGCAGTTTCGGTTCGTAATAGATCCCGAAATCGTGAACCAGGGGCGGATGATAACACGCTCCGATCGTCGTGGCCGCATTCTGAGCCTCCTGCCGCCGCTGTTCGATAATCTGACCGACCGGCAGGCTGGCAGTGCCACAGGAACCATCGGCCACATTCATCATGTGCATCTGATAACCCTGCGCACCCAGCAGGATCAATGTCCCGGCCATCATCAGTTCGATGTCATCGGGATGGGCCGAAACGGCCATGGCGACCTTCGCACTCACGCTTCGCTTTCCCTCCCTGCCGCGGTTGTATTCACGGGTTCCCCAAACGGCCGCTGGCCATCTCCCTGCTCCACATCGATCCACTGGCCGGCATGATCCGCCGAACGGGCGATGGCCGCCAACAACCGCAGGGTCGGTATCGCCGAGAACGCCGATGCGACCGCCGGCGGCTTCCCTTGTGCCACGCAACCGGCGAACTCATCACACTCGCGTTCGTAGCCGTTGGGTTCCTCCGAAAAATCCATTGTCTGTTCGGCGCCGCCCGTCCATTGGCGGAGCGTTGGCGTGCGCTCGATGTCGTAGTCGATGGCGCCTCCGTCAAAGAGCGCGCGATAGCCCATGTGGAACGCTGAACCCGCGGGCCGCTCATAACTGGCATAGATCGTGGCACGGATATCGTCGCCAAAATCCAGCGTCGTTGAAATGTCGGTGTAGGCCAGCCCTTCGCGTTTGAGTCCGATCGCCGAGAGGCGGCGCGGCAGCCCGAGCGCGTGCTGGAGAAAGTCGATGTCATGGACATGCAGATCGAATAGTGCTCCACCCGACAATCCCAGATCCCCAAACCATTGATTGACCCCCCAGTTGGGTAGCGGAGAAAAACGCGACATTGACAGAACGAGCGGTTGACCCAAAGTGCCTTCGTCGATGGCACGCTTGAGGAACACATATTCGGGCCAGAAGCGAATCACTTGGGCTGACATGAACGGCACGTTCGCCGCTTCCGCCTCACGCACCAGCGCGTCGGCCTGGCCCGGGTCAAGGCTGAGCGGCTTTTCGCAGAGGATCGGCTTGCGCGCGGCAATCGCCCGGCGCACAAACGCCGCATGGGTGGGCGTCGGCGTGCAGATATCGACCGCGTCAATCCCTCTCTTGAAAAACAATTCGGCGTCCGTATCGATGCCACTGACTTTGGAATAGTCGCCGGCCAGACGCTCGACGGCTTCCAACTCCTGGGCCGTTGTCAGCAGGCGCACCTGATCGACATGGGACGATTTTTCGTAGGCCGCCGCATGCGTCCGGCCCATGAATCCCGTGCCTATGATTCCAATACATACCACGATATCACGCCCTCCCTGCTACGGCGGCCTGGGCATTCACCGTATGGATCATCGCACGCAGGGCGGCCGGTTCCGACCCTTTGGCGAATCCGGCGGGATGGCCATAGAAGCGGTAGGCGTAGTCCACTTCATAGCCCCCCTCGTCCAAGGCCGGGTCGGTGGGCAGATAGCCAATCAGTGGGCTGCCGTAGCCGATCAGGGACACATTGCGATCGGGGCACGCCTCGCGCAACGCGTAGGCTGTCTCGACAAAGGGTTCGGCGGCGACGAAGCAGAGCGCCGTAGCGCCCAGATGCAGCGTCCGAATATCCAGCATACAGCCTTCACGAAGTCGACGCTCGCCATCTTGCAGCGTCTCCTCGCCCCAACGGCGCAAAATGGAGGCGATATACCGCAGCATGATCGGATCGGGATCCTCACCCGGTTCGGTGTTCAGGATATTGGTTAATTCGGCAACGAATCGGATCGGTCCTTTGCCGGTCTCTTCGATGCTCCGCATGCCGTCGCGAATCGCCTGGAGTTCATCGCTTCCCATGAGCGCTTGGTACTGCAGGCGAATCGGTTCCGCCGTAACGCCGAATGGATCGGTCGGCAACGGCTTGCTCCACGGAACCGCTTCGTTGTCTCGGGGCAGGCAATTCATGAGACGCGTGACGTTGCCGAGCATTTCCCCCCGATTCATTTCCAATAGCGGTGGATTCAGATTGCCACAAGACCCCTGTAGATACATAAACGGATGCCCGTAGCGCTCGGCGAGACGGCGGCAAAGCTCGGCCGGAAAATCGCCCGTGATCCGACTGTCGCAAACCGTGCATGCATGCGCGGCCCAGATGGCGAGACCGGAAATCGGCTGCCCTTGCTGATCCTCCCAGCGCAGCAGCATCAATTCGTTCCAGACCGGACCGGTCCGCGCCACGGGGGCATCGGGCTGTTGCGCCATCACCACCCGGCCGTCCTCCAGTACCCGACGGCGGTTGTAGTTGCCTTCGGGGACTTCGAGTAGCGCCTTGCGCAGTACCGCCGGCTGGAGTGACTGGATTGCCGCCTGGGCCGCCTGAGTTGCGGCAGTCGTTAGCTGTTCGAGATAGGTGAGCTCGATCACACCGCAGCCGATGAGCTTGACCGCCGCCGGTGCGCCATGCGTGTGCGTGCAACAGAAGATCCGCTGCTCACGGGGGGCCGGAACGCCCGCCGCGTCCAGTCCTTCGTGGATCCGGTCAACGGCCTCGGGACCCAGTCCTAACAGGTCAAACGCCAGCAGAAGAACGGTCTCGCCCCTCTGTTGCAATGCAAGGGCATGCACGATGAGCCGGTCGTCGATTCCCGTGGCCGGTTGGTCGCAGCGCGCGGCAAAGCCGCAGAGCGTCACCTCCCGGTCCGGCGTAATGTCAGCGCTGGCGTATCCAGCCTTCATCTCAGGGCAAACCCTCTTTGCTTATCTTCCATGGCATCAGCGCGTCGTTTGCAGGGTCTCAGCCACCGACCCGTTGGCAAGCGCCCGCAACGCGTGGCGGTGCTCATACACCTTGGTGAATCCGCGGACGATGTCGCGTGTGTCTTCGCGATCGCCCATCAGCATATCCAGTGTCAGCCACATGCTTTCTCTACGGCAGGCCCGCTCGGCGACGGGACAGCGCTCGCGGTACTCCCGGAAGTCGGCCAGAGGCCGATCGCGGCCGATCCGATAGGGGGATCGTTCACTGTTGAAGTCGATATTCTGGAACAGGGGGTTCTCGTAGAGCGGGAAGGTATAGCCGCTGAATACTGGGATGCCTTCGGCTTCGAGCGCCTTGATCACCAGGTCGCGCTCGATGCCGTCCCATTGCTCGGCGTCGTATCGCAGACAAATGACGTAATAGACATCGTTTTCGGTTTCTGGGTGCTGTGGCGCGACCTTGATGCCGGGAATCGCCGTCAGTTCCTCCCGCAACAGACGGGCATTGCGCCGGCGAATTTCATTCTGCCTGGGCAGCTTGTCCAGTTGACTCAGCAACAGCGCCCCCTGCATCTCGGTCATACGATAGTGCCAACCAAGACGAAAATGTTCATACCACTTGCCGGTCTGGGTGCGGCCGTAGTGCCTTAGCGACCACGCCAGCTCGGCCAACTCCGGATCATTGGTGGTGATCGCCCCCCCCTCGCCGCAAGTCAGCAGCTTGGACTGCTGGAGGCTGAAAATGCCGATGTCGCCGAGCGTGCCGGCCCAGCGGTCGCCTTTCAAGGAGGCGCCATGCGCATGCGCCGCGTCCTCAATAATCTTCAGGTTGTGGCGGCGGGCGATGGACTGCAACCGGTCCATGTCCGCAATCACGCCGCCGAAGTGCACCGGAATGATGGCGCGCGTGCGGTCGGTGATCGCCGCCTCGACCAGATCCACGTTCAGATTGTAGGTCTCCGGTTCGATATCCACATACACCGGAATGGCCAGCGCGTTCAGAATGCAGGTACTGGTGGCGATGAAGGTATAAGGGGTGGTGATGACCTCATCGCCCGGCTGCAAGTCGATTGCCCGACAGGCGATTTCCAGACAGGCCGATCCGCTCGCCGTCGCGTAGGTGTGACGGGCATGCAGCATCTTCCCGAATGCCTTTTCAAATGCTTCCACCCGGGAAGTGCCTTTGACCGTGCCCGCGAACTCATCCTTGCCGTAACTGTACATCCACCAATTGCCGCTGCGGACCACTTCCAGCACGTTCTGCTCGTCGTGCTGATCGACTTCGGGCCATTTCGCGAACGGCCGATTGCGGATGGGTTCGCCACCTTGAATGGCCAGTCTCGACATCAGTTGTGCACTCCCCGGCCTTTGACCCACTGGCCCAGTTCACCCAGCAGTTCATCGGTGGTGACATCGTATCCGAGAAAGGAGACCCCTTGCGAACCGCCAGCCAGGGCGGCCTCGGACAGCAAAGCGACCTCTTCCGGACGGGTTGCCCCGTAAAGGCGCATGCTCGTTACAATTTTGGCCTTCCCCTTGGCGGCCGCGACCGCGCGCTCCGTCTCGAAGCGAACGACATCCGCGCCGTAGTGAACCACGCAATAGATTTCGTCGAGGACATCGACATACTTCTGATAACTCTGAATCGTGAGCCACGCGCGCGGTGAGGTCATATCATGACCGAAGTGCGAGGGGGGCACAAATGCCGCTTGCAGGCGGGCCTTGGGACGGAGTTGCTTGACGAGGTCGCGAATTTCGCCCACCAACTCGACTGCCGACTCAAAACGGAACTGCAGCATCCGGTAGATCAACGGCTCCTCCAGCAGCAAGAGGGGGATTTCCGTATCACCCACCAGCTTCTCCCCCTGGGCGGCGATGACGTACTGGGGGATGCGAAGCGAACGGAGCGCGATCTCCCGCGCCTTGGCCTGGACCTCGCCCAAATCGAGATCCGAGCGCTCTGCGCGTCGCTTGCAGTGCTCGCAGAAGCAGAAGCTGCCCACGGTGCGCAGCGGCGGGTCGAAAATCCCCGAGAATGCATATTGCTCCAGCATCGTCTGCGGGATTTTGTCAAGCATCAAGTTATCTATTTCATGATTGCCGACGATATCCCGGATCATCGCCAAGCGATACGCCCGCACGTCCGGATTGTTGTAGCACAGGAAAAGGCGGTCGGCCGCGCCATACAGATTGCGCACGGCCAGATCGGGACGCTCCTGGACCAGCCGGCCGGCGGCACAGACCGGCACCAGGGGCGAAAACTGGATGCCCTCGGCATGCAGCGCCTTGCCGAAATCAGTGACCCAGTCGCGATCGGGAAAGTCACGGCTGCGCTCAGGTTTGACCGGGCATTCCTTGTAGAGCGCGGGGTCGGGCTCGTAAAACACTCGATCCGTCTCCAGAGTGTAGATGGCCCGATCCGGGTAACGTGGCTGCAACAAACGGTAGCCGTGGTAGAGGCTGGTAAAGAACATCAGTTGATTGGCGCCCGCGGTGCGCAACGCAGCGGCCGTCTGCTCGGGGCTTTCGCCGTGAGCGGTCGGCCCGAACATTGACAAGGTGACATCCATCACGACGCAGTCCTTCTAACCTGGGCCATCGCATTCTGACCAACGCAGGCCGTGCCGCAGGGTGGCGGCAGACAGGCATTTGGGCTCCGCTGGGCTCTTGTCCAAAACCGCTAGCGAGCGGATCGACAAAGGAGACAGAGCAGCGTATGTTAAATGCATTTAACGATTGGGTGCCCGAAGTGTCAAGCGAAACTTTGCGGTGCAGCAGAGCCAAACCAAACACCGAGCGCTGACCGGCAGCGTATCAGCCGGCAACGGGAACGTTGGCGCCGTCTTAGCTCATTGGGAGTGGGACGCTGTGCTGCTGCGCATGACGAGACTCGGACGCAGGAAAATCTCCTGGGCCTGTGCAGCCCCATTCTTGGGTGCTTCCGATTTCAACTTCTTGATCAGCAATTTGGCGCCGCTGACGCCCAGTTCGGCCATCGGGTGATAGATCGTCGTCAGGGGCGGATTGTAGGCCTTCGACAGCCAGATATCGTCAAATCCAACAACGGAGACATCCTCCGGTACGCGCAGTCCCTGACTGTAAAGCTCCTGGATCACACCATAAGCCGTAAAATCGTCGAACGAGAAGACAGCCGAAAAGGGCTGATTACGCCGTAGGATGCGGCGCATGGCGCGCGCGCCCCCCTCCGATGTCGGGGGATGCTCCGTGATGGTATCGGTCAACTCCTCGATGACGGGAATCTGCAGTTCGCC
>ERZ795058.3845-NODE-3845-length-15290-cov-4.740400_pt1 | contig 15290 bp, 18 predicted proteins | sample MGYA00375142_ERZ795058 | MGnify/ENA primary metagenome ERZ795058 (study PRJEB30187, sample SAMN05720210) | activated sludge metagenome | isolation source: anaerobic digester from wastewater treatment plant | place: Japan | collected 2015-04-20 ... | reverse complement strand
CAGTTGGGCAAACATGATGAGATTCAAAGTTTACTTCCTCACAATATGATGTTGGCATACGATGGGTTGAAAATCACTATATGACACAAAAAAGAATATAAATTACTTGTACAGAATAAAATTATATAGTATCTTTGCCACTCAAATTCTGAAAGGTAGAAAAGAAATGCAGCTAAAGCATTCACCTCACGAAGGTATTTTATAATTAATTTATAACTATGTACGCTATTGTAGAAATTGCGGGACAACAATTTAAAGTTGAAAAAGACAGAACATTGTTTGTTCATCGCTTAAACGAAGAAAGAGGTGCAACTGTAGAATTTGACAAAGTTCTATTGATTGATGCTGATGGAAAAGTAAAAGTTGGTGCTCCAACTATAAAAGGAGCAAAGGTATTGGCAGAGGTTATTTCTCATGTAAAAGGAGAAAAAGTAATCATTTTCAAAAAGAAAAGAAGAAAAGGTTATAGAGTAAGAAACGGTCATCGCCAATGTTTTACAGAGATTATGATTAAAGAACTAGTTGCTTAACAAATAAAAATTTACAGAAATGGCACATAAGAAAGGAGTCGGTAGTTCAAAGAATGGACGTGAATCGGAAAGTAAACGACTTGGAGTGAAAATATTTGGAGGTCAATATGCTAAGGCAGGTAGTATCATTATCAGACAACGTGGTACAGTTCATCACCCAGGTGAGAATGTAGGTATCGGTAAAGATCATACATTATTTGCTTTAATCGAAGGTACTGTTGTTTTTAGAAGAAAAAAAGACAATCGCTCTTTTGTTTCTGTTCAAGCAATCGAACAAAACTAAGTTTAGAAAACTATATTTATAAAAACCCTCCTGGATTCTTCTTGAAGAAAAGGGTGGGTTTTTTTTTATTTACTTTTATAATAGCACAACTTATGCTCACTACCAAGTTTATTACAGAAAATGCCACAGAAGTTATTGCTCGTTTGGCAAAAAAACATTTTGATGCATCGTTAATAGTATCTGAAGTAATTTCTTTAGATACATTACGTAAAACAACACAAACAAAATTAGACGAAGTATTAGCCGAAATGAATGCTATCTCCAAAGCAATTGGAGATTTGTACAAACAAGGCAAAAAACAGGAGGCGGATGAGGCTAAAGAAAAGACCGTTGTGTTAAAAGAAAAAAGCAAAGAGTTAAGTGATATTTTGGATAGTGCTGAACAAAAGTTACATACACTATTATTACAAATACCTAATTTGCCTCATGCATCTGTACCTGAAGGAAAAGGAGCTGACGATAATACTATTGAGCGTAGTGGTGGCACAATTCCTTCTTTACCAGCAAATGCTTTGCCTCATTGGGAATTAGCAAAAAAATACGATCTGATTGACTTTGAGTTAGGAGTTAAAATATCAGGAGCAGGTTTCCCTGTTTATAAAGGAAAAGGGGCACAATTGCAACGTGCTTTGATAAATTTCTTTTTATCTAATGCCTCTCAAGCAGGTTATCTCGAAATACAACCTCCGTATGTGGTGAATGCAGCATCGGGTTATGGAACTGGTCAATTACCTGATAAGGATGGGCAAATGTATCATGCAACGATTGATGATTTGTATTTAATTCCAACTGCAGAAGTGCCAGTAACCAATATTTATCGCGATGTGATTTTGCAAGAAAAGGAATTGCCAATAAAAAATACGGCATATTCAGCTTGCTTTAGAAGAGAAGCGGGGTCTTATGGAAAAGATGTGCGTGGATTAAATCGCTTACACCAATTTGATAAGGTTGAAATAGTGCAAATTCAACATCCAGATAAATCCTATGAAACATTGGATGAAATGGTTAATTATGTACAAACATTGGTTGAAAAACTTGAATTGCCTTGGCGTATATTACGCCTTTGTGGTGGAGATATGAGTTTTACTTCGGCATTAACTTTCGACTTTGAGGTATTTTCGGCTGCTCAAAACCGTTGGTTAGAAGTAAGTTCTGTATCCAACTTTGAAAGTTTTCAAGCAAATAGATTAAAATGTAGGTACAAAGGAGATGATAAAAAAACTAGTTTATGTCATACACTTAATGGTAGTGCACTTGCGTTGCCTCGTATCGTAGCTGCATTGTTAGAAAATAACCAAACTGAAGAGGGTATTGTTATTCCAAAAGCCTTAGTTCCATTTACTGGTTTTACTATTATTTCGTAACAAATACTCATTTCTTACTGTATATTTAAAATAGGAGGCTTTTTGTTTCCTATTTTTTTTGTTCAGACATTTAATGGCAAATTTACGATGAAAATATAAAAAATGTAGTTATCTTCGAAGTCTATAAGTAAAAAATGTATGTAAAGAATATATAAGCAACTAGCAAAAAACATGGAAACTCTCAAACCATTACGATCGGTTTCTATTTTAAATAGAAAGAAAAACGACCCAAGTAACTATATTTTTACAGGAAATTCGAGTACTAAAAATATTAATATTCAGTTATTTACTTATAATGAGGAAGAATGTGTAGAAAATAAAATTATGCTACTAGATAGTATTCCGACGTTTGAAAAAAATAAAAAAAATTACTGGTTAAATATACATGGATTAAATAATCCAGAAAATATTGTGTCTATTTGTGAACAACAAGGGATTCATAACCTAGTTATTCAGGATATTTTAGATGTAAATCAACGACCAAAATTTCAGGAATTTGAACATTTTTCTTTTTTAACATTAAAATCAATAGTTCCTTCGGAGAAAAATATCATAACTGAGCAAATTAGCTTTGTATTTGGTACCAACTTTCTATTGTCTTTTCAAGAGAGAAAAGCGGACTTTTTTGAGCATCTTCGATATAGACTCAGAGAAAGTAAAGGCAAATTACGAGAACGAGGTGCAGATTATTTGCTTTATGCTATGCTAGAATCAACTCTCGATAACTATTTCAAAACCATTAATAAGCTAGATGAGGAAGTGGAAAAATTAAATTTTTCGGATACCACAAAAGAACCATCCCCCAATGCTCTTGCTATAATTGAAGGACATAAAAAATTTATTCATTATATAAAAAAATCCATATTACCCATAAAAGAATTTACACAAATTGTTGAACGTGGTGATTGTAACTATATAGAACAAAGGCACGTAAAATATTTTCTTGAAATTAAAGATTTGTGTTTAACATTGATTGATAGTTGCGATATGATTCTTGCTTCGCTTGAAAGTGCAACAAACTTATTTTTCTCAGTTCAGGGGCATCGTATGAATCAAGTTATGAAAACCTTAACCATAGTGGCTACAATCTTTATGCCACTTACATTTATTGCAGGTATTTATGGTATGAATTTTGTGCATATGCCAGAACTTGAGTGGAAGTACGGATATTATGGCATTTGGGGTATTATGATTGTTTTATTTTGTGCTATGGTACTCTATTTTAGAGCTAAAAAGTGGTTTTAGATATATCTTTTTATACTTACGTAATTTGTTATTCTTCATTCGCGTATTTTAAATTTTATCTTCTTAAAAACTTTTGTTTTTTGTTTCTTTTTTAATTTTTAAGGGTTAATTTACACATTTTATACTTTTTTGTGTATTGTAAGTATTTGATAATCAATGATAGATTTTTTTTGTTGATATTTTTATCTACTTTATCCCGTTCACAAATAAAAGATTTGTTTAACTTTGCCATGTGAATTAAAATTTCAATTATTCATTAAAAAGTAACAAGTATGTCACTACAAAAAGACATTTTAGAATTACGTGAGAAAAAAGCCATCTATGAAAAAGGTGGTGGCGACACAGCTATCGAAAAACAAATGGCTATGGGGAAATTAACAGCCCGCCAACGTATTTTAGCTCTATTGGATGAAGATTCTTTTCAAGAGTATGATTTGTTTGTTGAGCACGAAGAGCGTAATTTTGGCATGGATAAAAAAACACTCCATGGTGATGGTGTTATTACAGGTATTGGTACCATGTTTGGTGAGCCTGTTTGTATTTATGCACAAGATTTTACAGTAATGGGAGGTTCTTTGGGTTTAAAACATGCTCGTAAGATTACCAAAATTATGGATCATGCATTGAAAATGAAAGTTCCTTGCATAGGTATTAACGATTCAGGTGGAGCTCGTATTCAAGAAGGTATTGGTGCATTAGCAGGATATGGTGAGATTTTTTATCGCAATACATTAGCTTCTGGTGTAATCCCTCAGATTTCTGTAATTTTAGGACCATGTGCAGGTGGAGCAGTGTATTCGCCAGCTCTTACTGATTTTGTATTTGTGGTTGAAAATATTTCAAAGATGTTTATCACAGGACCAGGTGTTATTGAGTCTGTGTTAGGTGAAGTTATTTCACAAGAAGAACTTGGTGGAGCACGTATTCATGCCGAAATTACTGGAAATGCTCATTTTTATGCTCAAAGTGAATTTGATTGCTTTGATCAAATAAAAAAATTAATCAGTTTATTACCAGCAAGCAATACAAAACGTGCGGCAAAAGTTGAGCCTAAAGTTCCATCATTAAAAAAACAAATAGGACAAATTATACCACAAGACCCTAAAAAACCATACGATGTAAGAGATGTAATACGTGCGGTAGTAGATGATTCAGATTTTTTTGAAGTACAAGAATTATTTGCTCCGAATATTGTTATTGGATTTGCACGCTTAAATGGTGATACAGTAGGTTTTGTAGCAAATCAACCATTGTATCTTGCAGGAGTACTAGACTGTGATAGTTCGGATAAAGCGGCTCGTTTTATTCGTTTTTGCGATTCGTTTAATATACCATTGATTACATTAGAAGATATGCCAGGATATTTACCTGGAGTAGATCAAGAGCATGCTGGTGTTATTCGTCATGGTGCAAAGGTTTTATATGCTTATTCAGAAGCTACTGTGCCAAAAGTTACAGTAATTTTACGTAAAGCTTATGGTGGTGGGTATATTGCTATGAATTCTCGTCACTTAGGCGCTGACTTTGTTTTTGCATTGCCATCAGCAGAAATTGCTGTAATGGGTCCAGAAGGTGCTGCGAATATTATTTTTGCAAAAGAAATTAAAGAAGCTGCTGATCCAGATGCAATGCGTGCTGCGAAAGTGCAAGAATATATTGATAAATTTGCAAATCCATTCGTTGCAGCTGCTAAAGGATATATAGATGCTGTAATTGAGCCTAATGAAACACGTAACTTATTAATACATACACTTTCGGTATCCAAAGATAAAGATGATTATCGTCCTGAAAAGAAACATGGAATACCTCCATTTTAATGTGTACTCATATTATATTTCATAGCTTAAGTAGTATTATTTAGTAACAAAAAATAGTTAGTTATGACAGAAGCAACTAAGGACAGTGAATTTGTAGATTTTGCGGTAACTGCACGTAAATATAAAACTTTGCTGACAAAAAAATTTATAAACAGAAAAGAATGGGAAACTCCTAATCCCAATAATATAAAATCATATATTCCTGGAACAATTATTGAGTTGAATGTAAAACCTGGTCAAAAGGTAAAACAAGGCGAATTATTGTTACGTTTGGAGGCAATGAAAATGCAAAACAGAATAGACATGCCATTTGATGGTATCATAAAATCTGTAAACGTAAATGTAGGAGAGAGGATACCAAAAAACTTTTTAATGATTGAAATAGAATAGAAAAAGTTGAGTCAGTTAAAAAAGTGAAGTCTCCAAATAAAGGTAGCTTCACTTTTTTTTTATTCATGTATACAAATAGTAATTTTCTTCTTATCTTTATGAACCATTTTTAGTAATACTCACTTTTGTATGCTTTCTGTATTAATACCAATTTATAACCAAAATTGTAGCAAATTAATTTACGCTTTGCAACAACAAATAGAACTGCTACATGTTCCTGTTGAGATAGTTGCAATTGATGATGCATCAACAGTGTATAAAGAAGAAAATAAAAATGCTCTAAACCATACAAGGCACAGGTATATTGAATTACAAAATAATATAGGTCGTGCAGCTATTCGCAATACATTAGCTAGTATGGCAAAGTATGACTATCTTCTATTTATGGACTGCGATACATATCCAGCAAGCGATTATTATTTACATAATTATATTCAATGTCTTCAATCAAATTCCTATCAAAACGGCGTAATTTGTGGCGGATATAAATATTCGCTTCAACCGCCAGTGGATACACAGCAGTTATTTCGTTGGAAATATGGAAGAAATAGAGAACAAAATCTGGCTGTTGAAAGAAATAAGTTTCCTTATAAATCGTTTAGTTCGTTTAATTTCTGTATACCTAGCAAGGTATTTGCGAGTATACAATTCGATGAAACAATTAAAGGATATGGTCATGAAGATACATGGTTTGGTATTGCACTAAAAGAGAATAAGGTACCTGTTATACATACTGATAACGAATTATTTCAAGTATCTATTGATAAGACTGATATCTATTTAGAAAAATCTAGAAATGCTGTTAAAAATCTATATACATTATACACTGCATCAGATAAAATGAGTATGTTTGAACAAATTAAATTGATAAGAGCATTTGAAAAGATAAAAAAGATGCGATTGTGTGCTATGGGAGCTTTTTTATATGATGTGAGTAAAGAAAATCTTGAAAAAAATTTTCATTCTCATCATCCATTATTAGTTTTATTTGATTTTTATCGTTTAGGATTATTGTGTAAAGAGAGTTTATTAGCAAGAAACAACAGTTTATTACCCAATAAAGATGAAGTATAAAATCTGTATATTGTTTTTTTATGTATCGTTTACACTATTTTCGCAAGTAGTAAAAACAGGTATTGATGTATTGCAGCAGAGAAACTTTGATGTTTTAAGTGGTAAAAGAGTTGGGTTGATAACGAATCCCACTGGAGTAAATAAAAATCTTAAATCCACTGTGGATATATTACATGAGGCAACTAATGTTAAGCTAATTGCATTGTATGCCCCAGAACATGGCGTAAGGGGAGATATTCCTGCAGGCGAAAAGGTAAGTAATTTGATAGATACAAAAACGGGTGTAAAAGTATATTCTTTGTATGGCAATACACGCAAACCAACGCAAGAAATGCTACAGGGAATAGATGCATTAGTATATGATATTCAGGATATTGGATGCCGTTCATATACTTTTATTAGCACACTAGGGCTTGCTATGCAAGCTGCAGCTGAAAAGAAGATACCTGTATATGTGTTAGACCGACCTAATCCGTTAGGAGGATTAAAAATTGAAGGAAATACTACGGAAGACTCGTTTATTTCTTTTGTGAGTCAATTTAAAATTCCATACATCTATGGATTAACAGTAGGAGAGTTGGCGTATATGTTGAATGAAGAAAATATGTTAGGGGCTAAATGTGAATTACATATTGTACCAATGGAGGGCTGGAAACGATCTATGCGTTTTAATGAAACAGAATTACCTTGGGTATTGACTTCTCCGCATATTCCGTACATGCAGTCTGCTGTATATTATCCTGCTTCAGGCATTTTAGGCGAGTTAGGAATAATGTCTATTGGAGTAGGATATACTGTGCCATTTCAGACCTTTGCTCATGAAATATTTGATGCAGAAAAACTATCATCAAGTCTAAATGCTCTTCGTTTACATGGAGTTGTATTTCGCCCAATTCATTATAAGCCGTATTATGGATATGGTAAAGATAAAAATCTAAAAGGAGTACAAGTGTTTTTTACAAATTACACAACGGCACGTCTGTCAGAGGTTCAGTTTTATGTATTGCAGGTTGTAAAACAGTTATATCCAGAATTTGAGGTTTTTACGAATGAAAATAGTAGTAGATGGAATATGTTTGATAAGGTATGTGGTAGTGATTTTATTCGTATCGAATTACAAAAAAATAACTATTCTTTTGATAAAATCAAACACTATTGGAGAAAAGATGAGGAGGATTTTAAGAAGAAATCAACCAAATATTGGATTTATAAAGAGTAAATTATGGACTTTTTAATGCACAATAATTTAATTGGTGTACTGATAGGTATAAGTACATTTTGTATTATTGGATTATTTCATCCCATCGTAATTAAATGTGAGTATTATTTTGGAACACGTTGTTGGTGGTTATTTTTGTTAATAGGAGTTGTAGGTATTTGTATGTCTATTATAGTAAAACATATTTTATTTTCCTCCTTATTAGCTGTTTTTGCTTTTTCTTCTTTTTGGAGTATATTGGAAATTTTCGAACAAAAAAAACGCGTGGACAAAGGGTGGTTTCCAAAGAATCCTAAAAAAAAATAGCATTGTTAAAAATAAAATAAAGAAAGCAAAACTTAGTTAGTTTTGCTTTCTTTATTTATAATAGGGGAAATGGTAACATCCAATTTTGGTTTGTTCTCATTATTACTTATCATTGTGCAGTTTCCATGTAAGATAGCTTCTTGCTCAATAATAAGAGTTTTGGTGGTAACTTCTCCTTCTATTTTTCCAGTAGATTTAATCGATAATAAATTTTCTGATATTACTTCTCCTTGAATTAGGCCCATCACATCAATATTTACTGCGGTAAGTGTTCCTTTAAACTCCCCTTTTGTGCCAATAATAATTTTCCCTTTGCAACTAATAGTTCCTTCAACAGAACCATCAATTCTTACATCGCCTTCAGAACGGATTTCTCCTTTAATTACGGTACCTGCAGCAATGGTATTGTGCGAAATACCTTGGTTGATTTCTTCTTGTTTTGCCATGATTTTAGGTTTTAAAATGCATTAAATTTAAAAAAAAATCCCACCTAAATGGGATTTTGAGCCGGCAGAGGGATTCGAACCCACGACCCCGAGATTACAAATCACGTGCTCTGGCCAACTGAGCTATGCTGGCAAGTGGGTAAGCTATCTACATCGCATCGCTCAACTAACTACCCTTGCTGCGGTCAAACCCTGGGGGATTCGAAAGGAGCAGATCGTATAGGACTTACCCACCGCAAAAGTAATGCTTTTTGCTTAATTGACCAAGAAAGTGCTTTAAAAAATGACACAAAAAACCATTTTTTTGTAAATCAATATCGTTATTCATTTTTTTTAGTATTACAACTTATAATAATATGCTAAATAGTTGTACCTTTGTGGATATTTATTTTGTTTATGATGAAAGATTCTTCTTCTTCCTCTACATTGGTTCAGTCTGCCATGTTTTATGGTATGTATCTAGGTGCATTTTTATTGTTTAGATTTGGTTTGAATGTGCTTGCTACTGATACAGTTATACTTTCTTTTGTTGTTTTTTTTCTCACTCTTTTTATCCCAATATTGGCTTACATATTACTAGTAAGATTTAAAAAAAGTTTACCTTTAATGGAGATAAATTTTAGGCAAGCTTATATGTTTACATTTTTTCTTTTTCTATTTGGTAGTTTAATTTTAGCTATTGTGCAATATTTTTATTACCAATATATAAATACAGATTTTTTATATCAACAATACCAAGTAGTATTGCAAAATTCCACATTGCTTTTGCAAGAATTTCCACAGATGAAACCTTTTATACAAGAATTAAAACAATCGGGGGTACCATCAGCTATTGCTGTTGCTAGTCAAAATATCTGGATATATTCGTTTACTGGCATTATCATAGGGATTGTACTTGGATTGATAGTAAAAACAAAACAAAAAACATAGAGTAATGGATATATCAGTTGTAGTGCCTTTATACAATGAAGAAGAGTCTATTTCAGAATTATTTTCATGGATTAAACGTGTGATGGATGATCATGGCTTTAGTTATGAAGTAATATTTATTTCTGACGGAAGTACCGATAAATCATGGCAAGTAATTGAACAATTGGGAAAAGAGAATGTAGCAGTACGTGGTATAAAATTTCGACGAAATTATGGTAAATCACCAGCCTTGTATTGTGGATTTAAAGAATCTCAAGGAGATGTTGTTATTACTATGGATGCTGATTTACAAGATAGTCCTGAAGAAATACCCGCTTTGTATCAGATGATTATGAAAGATAGATATGACTTAGTTTCGGGTTGGAAAAAGAAACGTTTTGATCCTGTCTTTACAAAAAATCTACCCAGTAAATTATTTAATGCTACTGCACGTAAAATTTCGGGTATTAAGTTGCATGACTTCAATTGTGGCTTGAAAGCATATAAAAATGAAGTAGTGAAAAATATTGAGGTGTATGGAGAAATGCATCGTTATATCCCATTTTTAGCAAAAAATGCTGGCTATACACGTATTGGAGAAAAAGTTGTAAGTCATCAAGCACGTAAATATGGAAATAGCAAATTTGGGTTTGCTCGATTTATAAACGGATATTTAGATTTACTATCATTGTGGTTTATTTCGCGATTTGGTGTAAAACCTATGCACTTTTTTGGTGTAGCAGGTAGTATTATGTTTTTACTTGGGTTGTTATCTGTTGTAGCGGTAGGTGCAAATAAGTTGTTTGCTATTATACAGGGTGTACGAGCTCCTTTGGTTACCGATAGTCCATATTTTTATCTTGCAATGCTTGCTATGGTACTTGGTACACAATTTTTCGTAACAGGGTTTTTAGGCGAATTAATTTCACGTAATGCTGCTGAGCGTAATAATTATCATATAGAAAGAACACATAATATTGAACATATTTAATTTAAGAACAAATGGATATACTTTGGCAAATACTCTCATACACTATTCCGTCTTTATTTGTTTTGATTGTGGCATATTTTACTCTAAAGATGGTGTTTCAAAATGAAGAAAAAAGACGTAGATACGAACTTTTTAAAGCAAACTTATCTTTAATTACACCAGTTAGATTAACAGCATACGAAAGATTAGTGCTGTTTGTTGAGAGGATTAGTCCTGATTCATTAATGGTAAGAGTACAAGATAGTTCGCTTACCTCAGCACAATTTCATTCATTTTTGTTAGCAACTATACGTGCTGAATACGAACACAATTTATCTCAACAAGTATATGTAAGCCCCGAAGCATGGACTTTTGTGAAGAATGCAAAAGAAAGTATGATTCAGCTTATCAATACATCGGCATCTAACGTTCCACCCCAAGTGCCTTCGTTTGAATTGGCAAAGGTTATTTTAGATACATATCAAAACACATCGAATGAAACTCCCACAATGTTTGCAATAAATTTCTTAAAATCAGAAATTAAACAATATTTTGGTTGATAATGAGATAAAAATAACTATGAAATTGTTAGAACGTATACAAACAAGATATTCTGTAAGGTCTTTCTTGCCAAAACAGGTAGAAAAAGAAAAAATTGATTATTTGTTAGAATGTGCTAGATGGGCTCCTTCGGCGGTTAACGCTCAACCATGGCATATAATAGTTGTGCAACAAGAAAAGAATAAACGAGCCCTCCACCAATGTTATCAAAGAGAATGGTTCAAACAAGCTCCTATGTATATGCTTGTGTGTGGTAATCATCAAGAATCGTGGAAACGAAAATATGATAATAACGACCATTGTTCCATAGATATTGCTATTGCAGTTGAACATATTGCTTTAGCAGTTCAAGAAGTTGGTTTGGGGACATGTTGGGTGTGTAATTTTGATGCTGTATTGTGTGCCGAGTTATTTGAATTACCTAATCACATAGAGCCTATTGTCATTTTGCCGATAGGGTATCCTAACGATTCTCTGAATGAAAAGAAACGAAAATTGATACAAGATATTGTTGAATGGAAATAACTAGTTTGGTGAAAAACATATATAATAGATTGATTGTATTTATTTGTTTGGCATGTATTTTTTCTGCATGTGTAGAAAAGGAATGCATTACTTATAAACATGTTTTAGTGGGCATTGAATTGATACAAGATACATCCAATACTGTGTATACTGCGGATAGTATTACGGTAAAAGGAGTAGGATCGGATGAAATTATTTACGATAATGCAAAAAACATTTCATCCATTTATTTACCATTAAAATCAGTTAGTAACACCACTAGTTTTGATATTGTATTGAATGAAACTCCCTTTGTTTTATCTATTACACATCAGAATATCCCTCAGCTTTTGAGCATCGAATGTGGAACAGTAATGTTTCATAAAATAGAGGATGCTACTATTGATGGAGAAATACAAGCAGTTATTCAAGTTGAGAATACACATGTACAAAATCGAGAGAATGAAAAACATATTTATATACGTTTGTAGTTGTTTTCTGTGCATAGTTTCTGTACTCAATACGAATGCACAGGAACTTTCTAATCCAGAGAAACTTTCCATGCCGTTGTATCAAGGCTCTTTTATTGGATTAAATCTTGCACCGTCTGTAGAGAGTTTCTTTGTACCATCCTATTTTTCAACAGAAGTTTCGATAGATGTTAGTTTAAAACAAAAATATTTTCCTATAGTTGAGGCAGGTATTGAAAATAGAAAACTATTAACTTCCGATTATACCTATAATTCATCAGGATATTTTGCTAAGTTTGGGATTAATTATAATTTTTTGAAAACTTCTACACTTGTTCCCAATAATATATTTTACATAGGAGCACGCTATGCTATAGCCTCTACTACTTACGAATTGGCAACTCAGGTTACTGAAAGTTATTGGAATGAACAAGGAGAGGTTTCTCTTATGCCAACGAAGAGCCTTGCAACTTGGGGAGAAATAGTATTAGGAGTGAGAGCAGAATTGTTTCCATCAGTATTATTAGGTACAAGTGTTCGTTACGGATTTGCTCCTTCGCTCTCAAATTCTTTGCTGGGATATCCAACTTTTATACCAAATTATGGATTATTTTTACCCAATAAGTGGTTATTTACATATTCTATAACATATAAATTACCATTTTGATATTTTTTTTTGTAGAAAGTGATTATTCTTGTAACTTTGCACTTTCTAATTTTTTTTGAATCGAAATTAATATATAAATGATATGTCTGATATACATCTAGTAAATAAAGCAGCCGATAACATACGTATTTTATCAGCATCTATGGTAGAAAAAGCCAAATCTGGTCATCCAGGAGGTGCTATGGGTGGGGCGGATTTTATTAATATTTTATATTCTGAATTCTTAGTTTTTGATCCAGAGAATCCACGTTGGGAAAATAGAGATAGATTCTTTTTAGATCCTGGACATATGTCGCCAATGTTGTATGCAGTATTGTCATTAATGGGTAACTACTCAATGGATGATTTGAAAGCATTTAGACAATGGGGTAGTATTACACCAGGACATCCCGAATTAGACGTAGAAAGAGGAGTGGAAAATACCTCAGGTCCATTAGGACAAGGACATACCATGGCTGTAGGTGCAGCTATTGCAGAACGTTTTTTAGCCGCTCGTTTTGGCGATTGGACATCTCATAAAATTTACACCTTTATTTCAGATGGGGGAATTCAAGAAGAGATATCCCAAGGAGCAGGTCGTATAGCAGGTTCGCTGGGGTTGAGTAATCTAATCATGTTTTATGATGCAAATAATGTGCAACTGTCTACCTATGTAGATGATATAACAGACGAAGATACTGCTAAAAAATATGAGGCTTGGGGTTGGAGTGTTATTTCTATTAATGGAAATAATGCTCATGAAATTAGAATGGCTTTGAAAAAAGCAAACGAAGAAACACAAAAACCTACTCTTATTATAGGAAAAACCTTAATGGGTAAAGGCTCCATGGATGCTAATGGTAATAGCTTTGAAAACAAAGTGTCGACACATGGTCAACCTTTAACTGCCGCTGGTGCATGTATAAGGAAAACAATTGAAAATTTGGGTGGAAATGCTGATGAGCCATTTCAGATTTTTGATGACGTTGCCCAATTATATGCTTCTCGCAAAGAGAGTTTAAAGAAAATAGTAGCTCAACGTAAGCTCGTGCAAGCACAATGGGAAAAAGAAAACCCCGCATTAGCTCTTAAGTTTCATTCGTTTTATGCAAATGAATTACCTAATATTGATTTTGCTTCCATCGTTCAAAAGCCAGACCAAGCAACTCGAGTTGCATCAGCTACCATATTGGGACATTTTTCTGAAAAGATAGAGAATATGATTGTTTCTTCAGCTGATTTATCCAATTCCGATAAAACAGATGGATTCCTAAAACACACGAAACCTATACAAAAAGGAGATTTTACTGGAGCTTTTTTACATGCTGGTGTAAGCGAATTAACCATGGCATGTATTATGAATGGGTTGGCTTTGCATGGTGGTGTTATTGCTGTGTGTGGCACATTCTTTGTGTTTTCGGATTATATGAAACCAGCCTTGCGTATGTCTGCATTGATGGAATTGCCTGTAAAGTATGTTTGGACACACGATGCGTTTAGAGTGGGTGAGGATGGTCCTACGCATCAACCTATTGAACAAGAAATGCAAGTGCGTTTGTTGGAATCGCTAAAAAATCATAGTGGAAAAAATTCGATGTTGGTACTAAGACCTGCTGATGTAGAAGAAACAACAGTGGCTTGGAAAATGGCATTAGAAAATATCGATTCGCCTACAGGACTTATTTTGTCAAGACAAAACATAAAAAACATACCAAGAAGTGCTAATCCGTATCAAGAAGCTGCTCAGGTAGCAAAAGGAGCATATATAGTTAAAAAAGCGATGTCAACCCCTGATGTTGTGTTGATTGCAAGTGGTTCGGAAGTAGCTACTTTGTTTGAAGCAGCTCAATTACTCGAAACAAGAAAAAAACTAGCGATACAGATTGTATCTGCACCTTCCGAAGGGTTGTACATGAATCAAGATGCATCTTATAAAGAATCTGTTATTCCGTCATCAACGCCTGTGTTTGGATTAACGGCTGGTTTATCTATTACATTACAAAATCTTGTTGGATATAATGGTCGTGTATTTGGATTAAATCATTTTGGATACTCTGCACCTTTTAATGTATTAGATGAGAAGTTTGGGTTTACTCCTGAAAATGTTTACAAACAAGTATGTGAGTATTTACATATACAGCCTTAATGCTGATGTAGACTTCGTAGCTCAGCTGGTAGAGCAATTGACTCTTAATCAATGGGTCGTGGGTTCGAGCCCCACCGAGGTCACTAAATTAGGGCATAAAAAAAGAGATTTGCTTTTGCAAATCTCTTTTTTTATTTAAGCAGTATTAGATTATAACACTACTTTTATAGTTTCAGTACCAACTTTTACAATTACAATACCTTTAGCTGAAACAGCAATAATATCTTGGTTGCCACTAGCTATGGCAGATGCAATTTTTTGACCAGCAGTAGTATATACTTCAATTTCTGCTCCTTCTGTTGCAGTTACAACAATAGAACCATTGTTTGCAACAACAGTTGCATTGTTTGTAATATTTGCTATACCAGTAGCTGCATTGGCAGTAATAGAAACATTATCTAAACCTAAGG
>ERZ795058.3841-NODE-3841-length-15313-cov-4.508061_pt1 | contig 15313 bp, 17 predicted proteins | sample MGYA00375142_ERZ795058 | MGnify/ENA primary metagenome ERZ795058 (study PRJEB30187, sample SAMN05720210) | activated sludge metagenome | isolation source: anaerobic digester from wastewater treatment plant | place: Japan | collected 2015-04-20 ... | reverse complement strand
ACAACAGTGAATTGCTCAGTAAAGGGGCAGCAGACACCATGTCCTTCGGAGCAGCTATAGAACTTAATGTGATTATGCCTCTATCCTGGCTCCCATTGATAGCCGATTACACAAGGTTTGCAAAAAGAAAAAGGGATGGTGTGGCAGGAAGTTTTCTGGGATACTTTATAGGAAGCTCATGGATGTATACAATCGGCCTTGGGGCTGCTATCACTGCGGGCAATCCTGACCCCGGCGCAATGATGCTGGCTGCGGATCTTGGCTTCACTGCTCTTGGGATTGTAATACTATCAACTGTAACAACTACCTTTCTTGATGCATATTCAGCCGGGGTGACATTTTTGAATATATTTCCCAAGGCGGACGAAAGAAAAGCTGCATTGGCTATGGGAATAACAGGGACTTTGATTGCAGTAATAGTGCCAATAGAACAGTATGAAAACTTTTTATATGCAATAGGCTCGGTATTTGCACCTCTTTTTGCAATACTGCTTACAGATTATTTTATAGTTAAAAAGAATATAAAGCTTCAGGAGGGACTTCTTGTAAACTGGGGGGCGGCAATTGTCTGGATCATAGGCGTCATAATGTATTACCAGTTTATAAAGCTTGACTTTGTGCTTGGTGCGACAGTTCCTGTAATGGCAATAACAGGGCTGATATATTGTTTATCATGGAGGTTGACTAAAAATTGGAGATTATTAGAGAAGCATCAGAACTGCTGATAAAAATAAAAGAAAACAGGCCTTTGATTCACCATATAACCAATTACGTAACTATAAATGATTGTGCAAATGTTGTGTTGGCAGTTGGAGGCTCGCCAATAATGGCAAATGACCCCGCTGAAGTTTCTGAGGTTGTGGCAATGGCAAAAGCATTGGTGCTTAATATTGGAACACCGAATAATAATAACTTTCAATCGATGCTGCTGGCCGGTAAAAAGGCAAAAGAAATGAGCATTCCTATAGTATTTGATCCGGTTGGAGCAGGCGCCACTTCCTTTCGGAAAGAAATGTGCAGCAGGCTGCTGGAAGATGTCAGACCTGATGTCATCAAAGGTAATATATCGGAAATAATGTATTTGGCAAATGTAGACGGCTGTTACTATGGAGTAGACTCTTTGCAGGATATTGATAACGCCGCCGGAATTGTACAACAACTGGCAAAAAATCTTAATTGTATTGTTGCTGCTACCGGCAGGAGGGATTTTGTTTCAGATGGGAGCACTTCTTATGTCATAAATAATGGTCATGATATGCTTTCAAAGGTTACAGGTACAGGTTGCATGACTTCATCCCTTATCGGTGCTTTCTGCAGTGTAACAACGGACTACCTGAAAGGAGCTGTTGCGGGCATTATGACTATGGGAATTTCGGGTCAGCTTGCCAATGCCTGCTTACTGTCCGATGAAGGTATAGGTATGTTCAAAGTAAGACTTTTTGACAATATATATAATCTGAACAAAGAAACATTTATAAGGGAGGGTGCGGTGTATGCAGGATAAAAGGCTGATAAATTATTCGCTGTATCTGATAACCGATAGGAAGGTATTGGGCAAAAAGGAACTGTTCGAAAGCATAGAAGCCGCCGTGAAAGGGGGAGTAACCCTGGTACAGTTGAGGGAGAAAGGTATAAGCGACTATGATTACTATCTTTTGGCATTAAAAGTGAAGGAGCTGCTGGTTAAATATTGTGTCCCCCTTATTATTAATGATAGGGTTGATATTGCCTTGGCTGTGGATGCAGACGGGGTACATCTGGGACCTGAAGATTTGCCGATATCTTCTGCCAAAGAGATTATGGGTTCTGATAAGATTATCGGAGCGTCTGCCAATTGTGTTGAGGAAGCGATTGTTTTTCAAAATCAGGGAGCGGACTATTTGGGCATAGGTGCTCTATTTCCGACCAAAACAAAAAGCAACACTGAGAATGTTACTCTAAGGGAATTAAAAAAGATTAAAGAAACAGTGCATATACCTGTTGTCGGCATTGGCGGTATAAACTTGGAAAATGCTTCTTCAGTTAAAGCTGCCGGAGTTGATGGAATAGCAGTGGCTTCTGCAGTTTTAGGAAGTGAAAGTATATTTGATGCCGCGTATAAATTGCGGAGAATATAATAAGGTCCGGTGCAGCAGATTTAAATTGAAATACACATAACCTTACGCTATAATTAATACACAATCAAATATAATAATAATTATTGATGAAGGAAGGATTTGTATGTGGAAAGAATTTAAGGCTTTTGCAATGAGAGGAAATGTAATTGATTTGGCTGTCGGTGTTATTATTGGCGGAGCCTTTGGGAAAATTGTTTCATCTCTGGTCGGCGATATCATTATGCCTTTGGTTGGGTTGCTTCTGGGAAGGGTAGATTTCGCCAGCTTATCCGTAACCTTAGGTACTGCAACCCTGAATTATGGACTATTTATCAATAATGTTGTTGACTTCCTGATTATTGCGTTTGCATTATTCATGGTAATAAGGCAGGTAAACCGCATGACAAAAAAGAAGGAAGAGCCCGGACCTGTTAAGACAAAGACTTGTAAATACTGCTTCAGCGAAATATATATCGACGCAAGTAAATGTCCCCACTGTACGTCAGACTTAAGCAACTAAAGCAAAAACGCCTATGCCGGGCGTTTTTTGCTGATTGTAACAACTAATGCCGTATTTGAATATAATGATATATCGGTGCTTGCAATCAAGTTTACGGGGTGATGTTGTGGAGACATTGAAACCGGGTTCCAGGGGCCCGGATGTGAAGCTCATACAAAGCTTATTAGTGAAGATTGGTTACAATCCCGGGGTAATAGACGGAATTTTTGGACAGCAGACAAGGGAAGCGGTAAGGGAATTTCAGCTGGATAATGGGCTTGAGCCCGACGGAGTGGTGGGTCCGATTACCTGGAACGATTTTGAGAGATTCCTGAGGGGCTATGATATTTACACTATTCGACCGGGAGATACCCTTTACAACATATCCAGAAGGTATTACACCACTCTGAACGCTGTGCTGACAGCCAATCCGGGAATAGACCCCTTAAGGCCCAGGGTTGGGCAGACAGTCATAGTGCCCTATGGAATTGATGTGGTTTTTACCGACATCGACTACACCTATGAAATAATGGAAAGAAATATAAAAGGGCTCAAGGCAAGATATCCTTTCATAGAAACGGGAATTGCCGGGAAAAGCGTGCTTGGAAAGAACCTATATTATATAAGGCTTGGAAATGGGCCAACGGAGGTATTTTATAACGGGGCGCACCATTCCTTGGAATGGATAACTTCTCCGCTACTGATGAAATTCATTGAGAATTTCTCCCGGGGATACTCAAGCAACTCCCGGATAAGAGGCTACAATATCCGTGATATCTGGAACAGAAGCAGCATATTCATTATGCCTATGGTCAATCCGGACGGGGTAGACCTGGTGCTTTCAGGGCTGAAAAGGGATAATCCGTATTATGACAGTCTGCTTGCATGGAACGATACCGGTCTGCCGTTTTCACAGGTTTGGCAGGCCAATATCAGAGGGGTGGACCTGAATAGGAACTATCCTGCCTCTTGGGAGGAGGCCAAAGCACAGGAACCATTTCTTGGAGTAAACGGCCCGGGCCCTACCAGGTATGGGGGGCCGCGGCCTCTTTCGGAACCGGAAACCCAGACTGTGGTAGATTTCACCCGCCGGCATAATTTCAGACTGGTTATAGCTTATCATACCCAGGGAAGGGTTATATACTGGATGTATAAGGGAATAGCCCCGCCGGGAGCATTGCAGATAGCAAGGATTTTTTCAAGTGTAAGCGGGTATGCGATTTCCGAAGTACCCTTTGAGGCTGCCTATGCAGGTTGTAAGGACTGGTTCATAGAACAGTACGGAAGACCCGGATATACAATTGAAGCAGGAATTGGAAGGAACCCTATTTCTATTTTGCAATTTGATACAATATACCGGGCAAATGAAGAAATAATGCTGCTGGCACCAATAGTGTAAGGAAAAGTAAGATTATCTCCGGCCACCTGACTATCTTTGGACAGGTGGTTTTTGAATTGACTGATTCTTCCGTATTCCTGTATACTGGTTACATAATATTAAACACAGATAAAGGTGATATTATGAGCAGTAAGAATAAGGACTTCAAGGAGGAGGACTTGTACAGACCTATATATGATTATCTCTGCGACTTGGGCTATACGATCCGCAGCGAGGTCAGCCACTGTGATATTGCGGCTGTAAAGGATCAAGAGCTTCTAATTGTTGAGATGAAAAAAAGCCTGAATCTTGATGTCATTTTGCAGGCAACCTTAAGGCAGAGGTTTGCAGATACGGTATATATAGCTGTGCCGAAACCGGGTAAAAATCTTTTTTCCAAGAGGTGGAAGAACCTCAGCTATTTACTCAAGAGACTGCAGATTGGGCTTATGCTGGTATCACTGAAGAAAGACCTTTCCTTTGCAGAGGTTGCTTTTGAGCCTGTGCCCTTTGATATGGAAAGAAGCAAGGGGCAGGGTAAAAAGAAAAGGAAGGAACTGATAAAGGAACTGAACTCCAGATATGGGGATTTTAACTCGGGGGGAAGTACGGGGAAAAAGCTCATGACAGCCTATAGGGAGATGGCAGTGCATATAGCCTGCTGCCTGATAAAACACGGGCCTTTGAACCCAGGACAATTGAGGGATATGGGTACTGATGCAAAGAAGACGACAACCATACTATGGAAAAATCACTATGGGTGGTTTAAAAAAATATCAAGGGGTTTATACGATATAAGTGAAAAGGGGAAACTTGAGGTAATAGAACATAAGGTATTGTATGAATATTACATAAGCCTGGCAGACGATAAAAAATCGGAGTGAAGACTTCATTTGCCTGTCAATGCTATGCGGAGAAGGCGCAAAGGGTATTATGTTAAACTATATGGGGCAGAAGATGATAGGGATTTATGGTATTATAAAGATAATCATTTACAGCCATGGAAAGGGTAAGTACAGTGAATAAAACAACAAAAGCTTTGATATCCTTGGGAATAAACTGCTTGCTTTTAACAATCGCATATTTCATTTCAGAAGGGCTGAAGGCAGCTCCGCCTGAAATCAGGTTGATTTCACAATATGCCTCTTATTTGCTGTTTGCCATGGGAATGTTTTTTGGCTGGTGGTTCAACCGGAGCAGAGTGTTTTTCTGTTCCCTGACTTTGATGCTCAGTCAACTGTTTCTTTTGCACTATTTTCCACATGGATCTGATGGAAATGGATATTACAATATGATAATTTCAATGATTTCGGTTTATATACCTGTTAATATCCTTCTTTTTTCAGCACTCAAAGAAAAGGGTGTAGTATCTGTCAGGGGCAGAATGAGGTTTCTTTTCATAATCTGCGAATTAATCATTGGGGCGTGGATAATATGGTATAACGATACGGATTTGCTTCAGCTTTTTGATATTAAACTGTTTCCCGAGAATATAATATTTATGCCCGATTTACCACATTTATCACTGCTGCTGTTTTCGGCTGCCTTAGCTTACCTTTTTTCCAGACAGGCCGTAACGGGGAAAAATAATGATGCGCCCTTTATGGGTATAACAATACTCTCCTTTGCCTCTTTACTGTTAAGCAAGGATGCGGCTGCATCGTCTGTGATGTTTTTAATATCGGGGATTCTGCTTGCGGCAGTAGCCCTCAGGGCATCTTACAATATGGCTTATACGGATGAACTTACGGGATTGCCCTCCAGAAGAGCACTGAAAGAAGAAATGCAGAATCTTGGGGGTAAATTTACCATAGCTATGCTGGACATTGACCATTTTAAAAAGTTTAATGATACTCACGGCCATGAAGTAGGAGACGATGTGCTGAAGCTTGTGGCGGTATGCATAAAAGGCATAGGCGGGGGGGGAAAGGCTTTCAGATATGGGGGGGAAGAATTTGCTATTGTTTTTCCCGGCAAAACTGCTGAACAGGCAATACCCTATCTGGAGGAGCTTCGCGAATATATTGCCAACAGGGGCTTTATAAAAAGAAGTAAAAGAAGGCCTGAAGAAAAACCTGCAGAAATAGTGACAAAGGGCAGGGCATATAAGAAGCTGTATTTGACAGTAAGCATCGGAGCAGCGGAAAAAAGCGAGATATATAAAAAGCCGGAGGAAGTTATCGCATCGGCCGATAAGGCATTATACCGTGCAAAATCAAAAGGAAGAAATTGTGTAAGCAGATGACCCGGAATCCTGGGATTCCGGATATTATCTTCCAGGCCTGATAAACATTTGAGTCCAGTAGTAGTTTCCGTTTTTACTCTTTGCAACTCCCACACCAATTTCCGTAAAGGCTGTGCTGAGGATATTTCCCCTGTGACCGGGAGAATTCATCCACGATCTTACCACTTCTTCGGGTGTTCTCTGACCCATTGCAATGTTTTCGCCTCCTGCTGCCATACTGATTCCGAAGGATTCAATCATATCGAAAGGAGAGCCGTAAGTCGGGGATTGATGAGCGAAGTAGTTCCTGTTTATCATATCCTGGGATTTATATCTTGCGCACCTGGAAAGCTGCCAATTGGCTTTAAGTGCTGCAAGGCCTCTCTTGGACCGCTCAATATTGGTTAGACGTATTACCTCGTTTTCCAGTGCATTTATTGCAGTTGTGCTTGGTATTGTAATTTTCTGCCCCGGATATATCAATGAAGGATTCTTTATTTGGGGATTTTTTGATATTATTTCACTTATGCCCACTTGGTGCTTTTGTGCTATTCTCCACATGGTGTCGCCATAGCGTACTGTGTAGGTTGTATCAGCGAAAATCTGTACTATAGACATTGAGAAGCAGAGTATCACTATAAATGCTGCTATTTTCTTCTTCATTTTATCACCTCACATTTATTTTTGATAAATGCGTTTTTTTTATGTTAGGCAGATAATGTATAAAATAAAACAGGCGAGGGTTCAAACCTTCGCCTGTCATTATTCTTAATATTATGCTTTTACATTTTTCTCTTCTTCCACATATTGCTTGGAGAAGAATTCCTTGGTTAGCTTGATAATAACCGGACTTAAGAATAATAAACCTATCAAGTTGGGAATAGCCATCAAGCCGTTCAGGGTATCCGCCAAATCCCAGAGCATGTTCAAACCGCCAATAGAACCGATGACGATAAAGGGTATCCACAGAACTCTATAGGGCATAATAGCTTTAGGCCCGAACAAGAATTCTGCGCAGCGCTCTCCGTAGTATTCCCAGCCGAGTATTGTCGAGTATGCGAAAAGCAGTACTCCAATGGATACTATATATCCGCCGATACCGGGCAAGCTCTTGTTGAATGCTAAGGTAGTCAGAGCTGCACCTGTCTCGCCGCTGTTCCATACGCCCGTTAACATTATCGATAATGCGGTAATGGTGCAAATTACGATTGTATCCATGAAAACTTCAAATACGCCCCAGAGACCCTGGCGTACAGGATGGTCTGTAGTTGCTGCTGCGTGAGCAATAGGAGCGCTTCCGAGACCTGCCTCGTTGGAGAATACTCCACGGGCAACACCTTTGGTCATTGCAAGCTGCACGGTTGAGCCTGCAAATCCGCCTACAGCCGCACTGCCTGTAAATGCACTGCCGAATATTAATGCAAAGGCCTCTCCTATATGGCTGATATTCATTATGATTATAGCCATTCCGCCGATAATATAGAATGCAGCCATAAAGGGTACCAAAAGCTCAGTAACCTGGGCGATTCTCTTAAGACCGCCAAGAATAACTACCGCTGAAATAACTGCTATTATAATACCTGAAGCTATATGAGGGACTCCAAAGGATACATTAAGAGCGGCGGCAACGGAGTTTGACTGAACCATGTTGCCTATTCCAAAGGCTGCAAGTGCTCCAAAACCTGCAAATACAAGTGCCAGCCACTTCATTTTCAGTCCCTTTTCAATGTAGTACATGGGACCGCCTACAAAACGTCCGTCCGGGGTCTTTTCCCTGTAGTTGATAGAGAGTACGACTTCTCCGAATTTGGTAGTCATACCCATTACAGCGGAAAACCACATCCAGAATACTGCTCCCGGTCCTCCGACAGCTATAGCTGTAGCTACTCCGGCAACATTGCCTGTGCCGACAGTTGCTGCCAGTGCTGTTGCAACAGCCTGGAATGCCGTTACCTCGCCTTCACCCTTTTGTTCTTTTTTAAAGATTTTCAAGAGGGTGTTCCTAAGAATGTAGCCTAGTTTGCCAAGGGACATAAAATTAGTGCGAAGAGAGAGATAAATGCCCGTGCCTACCAGAAGAATCAGCATAGGTGGGCCCCATACAAAGGAATTAACAATGCCGTTGAGTTCCATTAGTCTGTCCATGGTATACCTCCTCAAATTAAAATATACATCAAATATCTGCCCAAAACAGTATCCCCTCCTATGTTAAACAGGTTATAAAAGTTCTTGGGCGATATATAATGCCTTTGAGATGATGCCTATATGTTTTATTTTAACAGCATGATTAGTAATTTACAATATTTATTTTTACAATATTGTTAATAATGCATTCAAGTGCGCCTCCGGCGTACTTTTGCGCCGATTTCGTATCCAATGCTTTTTAACACATCATATAACATATTGCAGCAGTATTAATGATACCCAGGTCATAAGTTATTTAATACGGAATTTGCTCAGACTCTCATTGAATTTTTTTTAATTTGTTGATTAAATTCCCTTTTTTCTATAAAATATATGTTACAAGCATTAAAGGCGCATGAGCGTGACCTAATATTAAGAATGAGGTGATACATTGGATACTCTGACAAAGGCCGTAAGCAATCTGGGCTACACTGCATATACAATTATATGTGTAATAACAATTATATTTATCATTTCCTTTTTTACCATGCTGCTGGTCAGGAGAAAGTACCGCAGATTTCAGAATGATTTGGCTTCAGCCGCAGCAAGGAAAGGCAGCAGGTTAAATAATCAGGTACTGGATGCAACCGTGGAAGACTACAGGACTATTTCCATGGCTGCCGGAGGTGAAGTAAATACCCAGGCAATAATAGAGAAAAATTTCAGCATCAGACTTAAGGGTTTGGGATTAGGAGAGAGGTTTGTCAAAAACTCCGTTTCATTAATGGTAGTCCTGGGGCTTCTGGGTACTTTCTATGGATTGACACTGTCGGTAGGAAAGCTGGTTGAGCTTCTGAGCAACAGCGGAAACAGCGACCTTCTTGTCAGTATGGACTCTGTTATTACGGGGCTGATTTCTTCAGTAAAAGGGATGTCCGTAGCCTTCTCAACGAGTCTGGCAGGGGTAGGAGGTTCGATAATCATTACAATCCTGGGAATTGTGTTTAATATAGAAGAGGCAAGGCAAAGTCTCATGGTCCAGCTTGAAGATTATCTGGACAATGTAGTGGAGCAGGAACTCCTCTTGAATAAGGAATCGGAGCTAAGCCGAATAGGTACGGTAATTGCAAAATCCTTTGACGGGTTCAGCAGCAGGGTGGAGGATATTCTTCGCGGTACTGTATTGGATTTCTCGGATAAACTTGCTATTGCAAGCGATAATATTGAAAAATCTTCAAAATGCCTTGAGGAAACAACTATAAGGTTTGAAAATGCACTTTCGGTGTTCAATGACAATACAAGAGACTTCAGCGAATTCAACCACAATCTGAGGGGAAATATTGAAAGGATGGATGTAGGCTTTATTAACCTGAGGGAGTCTTTAATGGAAACCGCGAAGATTATAGCTTCCAATCAAAAAGCCATGAGTGATTTTTCCGCCGCTGTACAGCAGGCGGCGGTATCCTTTGGCAATGAAAAAGGCATAGGAAGTAGGAGATAGATTATGAAAGCAAGAAGGAAATATTTTGGGGAAGGGGCTGCAGCCCAGGATTTCTGGCCTTCCTTTACAGATGTAATGTCTACCCTGGCTTTGATATTGTTTTTCCTTATGCTGCTGGCCTATGTCCAGAATATAATATACGGCAATAATCTGGAAAATGCCAGGCAGCAGCTTGAAATAGCAAGGGCGGATATAAGCAGTGCGGAAAGAGAGCTTAGGTTTATCAGGCTGGAGATAGATAAGACAAGGACAGCTTTGGCATTGTCCGAGCAGGAAATAGAGAATCAGAAAGCAATTATAGCATTAAGCAATGAAGAATTGCAAAGCCTCAGGGTAAGGCTCCAAAGCATAGCTTTTCTCAGGCTGGATATATTGCAGAAGGTTAAAGAATCCGTCGAGAAGGAATTGGGGAAATATAATGAAAAAGGTCAGGAGCTTGTAACCATAGGGGACAATGCGAATATTATCATAAATGAAAGCATGGTTTTTGCTTTCAATTCATACAAGCTCAGGCCGGAAGCCAAGGAGCTGCTGACACAGCTTTCCAAGGCCTTTGAAAGGGTGCTGGAAAATCCGGAGACAAGGGAAAATATAGATGCCATAAGCATTGAAGGGCATACGGACAGCCTGGGGAATTCGGATTATAACAGGGAATTGTCGGCAAGAAGGGCAACAGAGGTAGTGAACTATATGTTCAGTGTAAATCCGAACCTGGAAGCAAAATATGGGAAATATTTTGCGGCTAACGGATTTTCCAAATTTCGTCCTATCAATACGGGCAGCGATGAGGAAAGCAGGGCGGCAAACAGGCGTATCGAGATTTCCATCATAATCAAAGATTCAAATATACAAAAAGTGATAGAGAAATATTTTGACGAAACAAAAGGAATACTCGAAAGCAGATAAAACGGCGCAAGCCGTTTTATCTATTCCAGATTGTCGACATATCCCTTCATCGATTCCAGTGGTATGGAGCCGGTTGTCCCACCATCAAGATAACCTTTGGTATCAATGAAATATGAGGTAGGTATACCTGTGACCTGATACAGCTGAGACACTTCCCCTTTGACATCCAGCAATACGGTAAAATTATAGTTGTTCTTTTCTATAAAAGATTTCACGGTATTTTTGTCCTCCCCGACATTTACGGCCAGTATTACAAGATCTGTGTCCTTCGTTTCCTGATAAAGCTTCTCAATATCAGGCATTTCCGCCTTACAGGGAGGGCACCAGGTTGCCCAAAAGTTGAGAAATACTTTTTTGCCTCTGAATTGGCTTAATGCAACATTGTTTCCGTCTAAGTCCTCAAGAGTAAAATCAAAGCTATCCATTAAATTGATCCTGCCCTGTTCCTGATGCCCGGTTATTTGCTCATCATTTTCTGACTGATCAGCAGGGTTTGAATCGGAAGCTGATTGCTCAGTCTGCTGCTCCTGCTTACCCGGGATTATTCCTCCGCCTGCCCCGGCCTTGTAGTTATTGACGGTGTAAACGGCTGTAACCACAAGTATAATGGCTGCCAGCCATAAAAATATATTTTTTTTCATATTTATTCTCCATTCGGTTAAATTTATTGACTAAAAAAGTTAAAATATTGATTTATTGACGTTATTTTATTTGTATAAATGAGAATGCCCATGAGTATCAGCAATACTCCGCTTGCTATGGATATGGAATTCAGGTATCCGGATATTTTTCTGAAGTATCTGCTAAAGGTCCCGATAGCATAGGCAGTAAGAACAAAAGGTATTGCCAGCCCTAAGGAATAAGCGGCAAGCAGCAGTATTCCCATTTTTATTGTCTCCATACTGCCCGCATATATCAGTATGGATGCAAGTATCGGGCCTACGCAGGGAGTCCAGCCTGCAGCAAAGGCCATTCCGATAAGTACCGAGCTGATATTTTTCCCCAGCTTTTCGAAAGGCACGAGCCTTTTTTCGTAGTATAGGGTTTTCAGCTTAATGATTCCGGTTATGTGTATCCCAAAAATTATGATAAGAACACCGCTGATTTTCCTGAATATATCCATGTTGCCGATCAAAAGCTTTCCTAAGGAAGTTATGGAAGCCCCCATGGCTATGAATACAATGGAAAAACCCAGGACAAATCCCAACGCCTTATATATTGCATGCAGTTTTGCCTTTCCGGTGCGAAGGTCAGCTACTGCGGAACCCGTTATATAAGTAATATATGCGGGCACCAGAGGCAGTACGCAGGGGGAAAGGAAGGAAAGCAGCCCTGCCGAAAAAGCCAGAAACAGTGACACATTGCCCAATAATATCACCTGCCTTGTATAATTAGATTGCATACCCCCCATAGGTATATATTAATTATATCATGACTATTATTTTTTTTGAAGAGTCACATGCAAATTAAAAGGATTTAATTATGTTCAATTTTGTAGTAATATTAAAATAAAAGAATGTCCGTTTTTATACGGGTAACGTATTACGGACAGGGAGAGCGCTGATGAAGGATATTTATTTCAGGGACAATATAGTAAAAAAGAATAAAATACCGATATTGATTTATGTACCCGAATGGATACAGCTTTTTTCCGACAATAAATCCAGGAGCATGCAGAAAATAATTAACAGGCTTGAGGAGCTTATTGCAAGGGAAAAGGAATGTGCCTCAGAGCTTGACAATATGGAAATAATAAAAAAGAAAGTAATGAATAAGATACTATATCTTTCAAAGGATATTAATGAGGACAATAATATGGTAGCCTTACACAAGATGAAAGAAGCCGAAAGAGAGATAATTGAAATCAACAGGAAAATCCCCAGACTTATAGAAGAGCTGGAGAATCTGCCAAAAATCATAAATGAGCAGAATACACTATTGCTCAAAGAAACAATCAAAAGGGCTTACCAGCTTATCAATGAAAGCAAATCGGGATCCGAAAGGTGTCAGGATCAGATAAACGAAATCAGGCAGAGTCTTGCAGAGCTTATAGAAAAAAAGGTTGACATGGAAGAAAAGGTGAACAAGCTTTATTCCTTTATCCACGGAATGATTGGAGCAGACGAGATAGACAGTCTCGATGAAAGCTTTTTGCCTTAATATAGAACAAGCTGATATGGAGGGTGATGGAGTGATATTTGGTATAGGAACTGATATTATTGAGATTAAAAGAATTAGGAAAGCTATATCCAGAAGCCCAAGGTTTGTTGAAAGGCTGTTTACCGAACAGGAGTTAGAGTATTATAGGAAAAAGGATATGAAGGCACAGCATATTGCAGGGGGTTATTCTGCGAAGGAGGCTGTATTAAAAGCGCTGGGGACAGGGTTAAGGGGTTTCAGATGGAAAGACATAGAGATTTTAAGGTGTGCGGAAGGGAAACCCATAGCCAGGTTTGGTGGGAATGTCAAACAATATATGGAGAATAAAGGTATCAGGGTGATACATATTACCATATCCCATTCGAAAGACTTTGCTACGGCTACTGCGGTAGCGGAAGTCCCTATGGAAAGGGGAGAAATATTCATAGAGAATTTGCTTTTATTGCCGGATGAAGAGATTAGAAGGAATGTTAACTAAAGATTTATTTGTAATAATACATTTTTGTGAATTATATAAGTAATAACGGGAAAACTTCACATAAAACAAGAACAATAATTGCAAAGGCGATAGCTTTGTCTACGGGAGGTATATTATGTATCGCAGGATTGTTTGCGTGTTCGTCATTGTGTGTGTAGTTTTTACCGGTTGCGGGATAATAAAACCCGAAATGAATTTTGAGAAAGCCGGCAAGAAGCTTTTGGGGCTTTCTGCCTATACCTGCGATGTGACAATGAGGGTCACAAACAACATAAGTACAATGGAATACAAGCTGAAACATTTTTATAAAAGCCCTGACAAGTATAGGGTGGAGGTTATTGCACCGAAGGAACTTCAAGGACAGGTTACAATATTTAACGGAAAAAGCTCATATATATATCACCCTGAAATAGATCAATATCTTGTAACTGAGAATTTTTCAGGCTCAGTGGAGTATAATGCTTTTGCAGGCTCCTTCATGAACCATATCAAAAAGGCTGAGGATATAAAAGTAAGCAGCGAAACGGAAGGCGAAAAAAAACTTATAGTCCTGGAATTTGAGATGCAGGAATTGAACAATTACATGCGTTTTGAAAAGATATGGTTTGACGCGGAAGCTATTGTACCGGTAAAGGCTGAGATATGCGGAAGCGATGGCAAAGTCAGCGTAGAGATATACTACGATAATTTTGTCTGCAATCCCCGCTTAAAGGACGGAGATTTTGATATTATCCAGAAAGATTCTAAAAAAGCATAGGAGATGAAAAATATGTATGATCTGAGAAAAATCAGAGCCGCATGGGCAGAAGTGGACCTGAATGCTCTTGCCCACAACATAAGAGAGGTAAGAAGGCTCGCAGAGAAGGGTGCAATTGTAACTGCAGTAATCAAAGCCGACGGGTACGGGCATGGAGCAGGGAAAATAGCGCAAACCTTATTGGACAACGGTGCGGACAGATTTGCCGTTGCCGTACTGGACGAGGGTATTGAACTCCGTAGGGGAGGCTTTAAAGTGCCTATACTTATTTTGGGATTTACTGATAAGGAGCGGGCTGAGGAAGTAATAAGCAATGATTTGGGACAGGCCGTATATTCCTGGGATTTAGCGGAAGCTCTTTCCGAGGAAGCGGTAAAACAGGGAAAGACAGCAAAAATACATGTTAAAATTGATACGGGAATGGGAAGAATAGGATTGCAGCCTGATAAAGATTCTGTACAGCTTATCAGGAAAATCAGCAAACTGCCCAATCTTGAAATTGAAGGTATATTTACGCATTTTGCGGTAGCTGATACAGTGGACAAAGCATATACGGAAGGACAATTTGAAAAGTTCAATTGGATATGTCAAGAGCTTGAAAAGGAAAATGTCAAAACAGGCATCAAACACTGCGGAAACAGCGCTACAATAATTGATCTTCCGGATATGCACATGAATATGGTCAGGGCAGGCATCATGCTATATGGTTTAAAGCCCTCCGACGATGTAATGCTTGACAAGCTGGAGCTTAAGCAGGTAATGTCCTTAAAGGTCAGAATCAGCCATGTAAAGGAGATAGAAGCAGGCCAAAGCGTAAGCTACGGAAGAAAATTTATTGCCGGAAAAAAGAGCAGGATTGCGTCACTGCCTATCGGGTATGCTGATGGCTATACCAGGATGCTTTCCGGTAAAGCAGAAGCATTGGTAAAAGGCAGGAGGGTGCCTGTAGTCGGGAGAATCTGCATGGATCAGTGCATGATTGATGTTACCGGAATAGAGGATGTGAAAGTCGGTGACGAGGTAGTGCTTTTTGGGAAGCAGGGGAATGAATTTATTCATATAGACGAATTAGCCGAAAAGCTTGGAACTATTAATTATGAAATAGTATGCATGATAAGCAAGAGGGTTCCGAGAGTTTACATAAAGGACGGAAAGATAGTCGATGTGCTGAATAATATCATCGGATAAAT
>ERZ795058.3817-NODE-3817-length-15386-cov-22.962038_pt1 | contig 15386 bp, 19 predicted proteins | sample MGYA00375142_ERZ795058 | MGnify/ENA primary metagenome ERZ795058 (study PRJEB30187, sample SAMN05720210) | activated sludge metagenome | isolation source: anaerobic digester from wastewater treatment plant | place: Japan | collected 2015-04-20 ... | reverse complement strand
GAGAATTAATAGCATTTTTCTTGTTTTCTTATGATTCTATGGGACAGCAGTGATTAGCAATTATACCATATATAAATGAATACTATGTAAGGGTATTCATAGCTTCATATTTTACTTGGAGAATTATTGATATTACATTGATCAAATTGATGATGATATTAGAAATGAAAGTTAAAATCAATGATTATTCTCATTCGAGTGCAAGAAATACTATCTTTATTTTCTTTGATTTAATCAGTTATGTTATAGCTTTTACTTTTTTGTATTATTTTTATCAAGTAGTCTCCAACATTGATTATAATGCCATTTTTTTAACAGTTGAATCAATAATTGCATTAGATTCATCAGGATTAACTCTATCGTGTTTTTCTCAAAAAACAATTGTAATATTGAGTCGGTTTGTTTCAATAACAGTTGTAGTTCTATTTATATCTAATATCAATAATATGAAAAGAATGAGTGATAGTAAACAAAAAACAAGATCGAAAAATAATAAAAAAGTCTAATTTTTAGTAAAGTCTTCGTTCTGCGCGTTGCTCGGGCTTCGGGACATTTTGGCGAAAAGATCGTCGCAATGTCGTAAATTTTCTTATGTTAAGTTAAACGACACTCTAAACCTGCTATAGTTTATGCATTCGTGCGCGGTTGGGATAATTTAATACATTTGATTATGATTAAGAAATAGTTGATTTTATTACAGAATTAGAACGAATTATTCTATATTTATTTTACTTTTTGTTGTTGATTTGCATTGGCTTTATAATATTAAATATTTCAAATGGTCAGGAAAAATCACCTTATAAAAAGAAAGTGAAAAGAAAAGTGTTTTAGTTTATAATGTAGCTTTTGAATTTTTAGTCTAGTTCGTTACTGCGCTTGTAATAATTATTTCATTGTTACTATTTTTATCAAGCAGAAATAAATAATTTGTTAGTATTACATTTGTATTTTTGGAGGAGAACATGACAGACGTAGTGCAAGTTGCATTAATAACTGGAGTTTGTACATTGATAGCATCTTCTCTCGGTCTAGTAATTTCATTAATAACAACTATTTTTAATAAAAAAAAAGAAATTGAGTTGGAAAGAATTAAGATCTTTGATGGTAATAAATTCGACGCATATATTTTATTATATCAATTTTTAAGAAATGTAAGATTATCTTATAGGCCTGATGAAGAATTTGAGAAACAAATCATTGGAGACTTGAAATCTGATTTATTCAAAAGTACTATTAAATTAATTGGGTATTATTCAAAATCAATTCGCAAACATCTAATTACACTTGATAATGAACAAATATTTTATAATAATCGAGAATTATATGTGCAATTGGACAAACCAATGAATTCAAAACAATATTTGCATATTTGTGAATGTATTTTTAAAGAAGTTGAAAAAACTTTTGCTAATTGGGATAAATGAAATAATATATGTTTCATGCATCCGTGTACTTGAATGTTTTAGTAAATGACTCTACACTTCAAATAACTGAGAGACGTCGCTACGCTCTGACCTTCGGCACATTGCTTATAAGCGCTGTACAACCTCGTTTACCAAAGGGACGTTAAGAGAAACGTAGCTAGGTTTTTTTGATAGGGGGGGCAAAGAACCGAACAATGAAAACTCATAATAAGGAATAATGTTATGACTGCAATAATAACATATTTTAATAAATCTGATAATAAAGCTATAATCAGTTGTGATAATGTAGGAAAAACTGATTCAGGTTATGAAATAACTGACAAGTGTTATTGTCTTTTCAGCAGATTTTATGCTGCAGTGTATGGTCCTCAATTATTAATTGATGCTATTTTTATTGCAAAAGATTATGAAGAATTTGATAATATAGTAAAGCCAAAAAATGTAGATGAATTGATTTCGGTTCTGACTTGTTTATATAAAACGCGTATTGAGTATTACTTTAAGCATGCGAAAAATGAATATTGCGATCCTGACAAAATACAAGAAATTATAATTTATGATTCTAAAGTACATCAAATGTTAAAAGTCTCATTTGGTAATCCATTTGATCGAGAACATCCCTTTGTTCGTCCATGTAAAGAAATATTATCAGAAGGAATAAACTACTTCTCTTTATTCAATCGATTTAATAAACCTGATATTGAAACATCAAAATTTATCGATAATCCTAAAGCAATATCTAACAAATTATTCAATGAACTAAATAGTAAAATTGAAAATTCATCAACTTCTAAATTTGAATCTTTTCCAGATAAAGTAGGAACAGTTGGCTCATTTTTTGAACGAAATAAAGAGTCTTTTACTTATGAATCAGCGTTTACTACATATAGAGAGATTTGTGAACAATTTGAAAGGAGTAATGAAAAGTTATAAATCATAAAATGAAAAAAATTCGCCTTTCGTATAAATTTATGTAAGCACTGTGCTTCGCTCTCACTATCGTTCGGGATAGTGAGAGAACCTCTCAATATTTCGCCTCGTTCAAAACATCGGCAAACCCGCGATTTGTTGACCGTAATTTTCAATTGATAATGGTAACGCTCGGAATGTTGATATAATAGATTATCACTAATAAGACGGAGATAAATGATGAAAAAATTAAAGAATATACATCCCGGTGAAATTCTAAATGAGGAATTTATTAAACCGCTTAATATTTCCGCATATAGAATTTCGAAAGAAACAAACATTCCTCAAACAAGGATTTCCGAAATACTTAAAGGAAAACGAAGGATTACCGCTGACACAGCTTTGCGTTTAAGTAAATTTTTCGGCAATTCTCCGAACTTCTGGCTTGGTTTGCAGAATGATTATGATCTCGAAGAAGAAAGATTTTTTTTAGGTAATGAGTTATCAAAAATTCATGAATATTCTTTGGAGAATTCTCAAACAGGGAATCATGCATAATTACGCAAACAGCAGATAAAGAATCCGACGGATAACTGTTTGTTCATTGTTCATAAACATTCTTTATTCTTACCAAATTCTTTAATCCATATCATTAAAAAATCATGGACTTTTTTCATATTAATCAAATCCTTTTGACATGAACACAGAAAAAACTATTTTGATTGCAGAAGACGAATCCGGTATCGCGGATAGTCTGATTTATGCCTTAAAAACCGAAGGTTTTGCTTCTACCTGGGTTCAAACCGGAAAGGAAGCATTGTCTGTTGTAGCGGACAAGAATTGCGACTTTGTGATTCTTGATATCGGGCTTCCCGACATGAGCGGTTTCGATGTCCTGAAAAAAATACGTCAATCATCAAAGATTCCGGTTCTGTGTCTTACCGCCCGTTCGGATGAAATTGACAGAATTCTGGGTCTTGAGCTCGGTGCGGATGATTATGTTTCTAAACCTTTCAGTCCGAGAGAAGTGACCGCGCGTATAAAAGCCGTGCTGAGAAGAATTGACTCGTCTGATAAAAACACCGATTCTCCCTTTCAGATTGATATGAACAAAAGACAGATTACCTATTTCGGAAAAAAACTTTCTCTTTCGAGATATGAGTTTGATATTCTTGTTCTGTTTGCCAACAGGCCGGGATGGATTTTTGAGCGTCAGAAGATTATGGATCTGGTCTGGCTTGAGCCCGATGACAGCTTTGACCGCACCGTTGACGCTCATATAAAAATGCTGAGAGCAAAACTGAAAGCGGTTAATCCCGATGTTGATCCAATTGAAACTCACCGAGGAATAGGGTATTCTCTAAAGGATAATCTGTGAATATTAAACTCCGTCTTTTCATCGCGTTTTTTCTTGTTTTCGGCGCCGGTCTTTATTACGTATTCGATATCATTGTCAATGACATCAGACCGCGCTATTTTGAAACCGTTGAAGAATCGATGAATGACTCCGCGCACATTCTTGCGGCACTTATCGAAGAAGATATAACCGACGGAAAGATTTCCGTCAAAAGGATTTCTGAACTCTCGGACATAACCTATCAGAAAAAGTTTTCCGCAAAAATATATTCGCATCTGAAAACCAGTGTTGATCTGCAGTTCTATGTCTGCGACAGAAACGGAATCGTAATTTTCGATTCAAGAAACGGAGAAAGAACCGGTAAGGATTTTTCTGAATGGAATGATGTATATCTGACTCTCCGCGGTGAATACGGAGTGCGTTCTTCCAAAATAACAACCGAGGAAGAAGGTCTTCTTTATGTTGCGGCGCCTATTAAAAGCAGCGGAATAATTATCGGAAGCGTCACAGTTGAGAAATCCAAGAAGAGTGTTTCTTCTTTTATTTACCTCGCGAGAAAAAGAGTGATGTTTCTCGGATTTATCAGTTTTGGCGCATTCACCGTAATCAGCATCATTTTATCTTTCTGGATAACTTCTCCGATAAAAAAACTTACGGCATTCATTAATTCTCTAAAAGAAAACAGGCATTCCCTTCCGCCTAAATTTTCGGGAAGCGAGATCAATGATCTTGCTCTCGCGTTTGAAAAGGTTTTCAGGGAACTTAAAGGGAAAAAGTATATTGAGAATTATGTCAATGCCCTGACTCACGAAATTAAATCACCGCTAAGTTCCATACGAAGCGCGGCGGAACTCTTGACTGAAAAACTTTCTGAAGAGCAAAAGGAAAAGTTTGCCGCGAATATTCTGCGCGAATCATCAAGGATTCATTCTCTGATAGAGAAGATGCTTCTTCTTTCCGCGCTGGAAAACAGAGAGGGTCTCAAGGCAGTTGAAAAAATTAAAGCTAAAGAGGTAATAGAAGATGTCACTCAAAGTCTTTTACCTCAGGCGGAAAGCTCGGAAATAGAATTAAAAATGCAATGTGATGAAAATATAATTATGGAAGGCGAATATTTTCTGATCAGGCATTCTCTTCTTAATATTGCCGATAATGCGCTTAAGCATTCACCGACCGGTTCTGTGGTCGAAATTAAATGTGAAGTAAAAAATGACAGCGCGGTATTTTCGGTAATAGATCAGGGAAGCGGAATTCCTGAATATGCACTTCAAAAGATATTTGATAAATTCTATTCTATTCCATCAGTTTCAACATCAAAAAAAGGAACCGGACTCGGTCTTTCTTTTGTTAAGGAAAGCGTTCAGCTTCACGGAGGACATGTTTCTATAACGAACAATTCTTCAAAGGGTGTAACTGCCGAGATTAGTTTTCCGCTGAAACAGAACAGGGCGGAAGGATAATGAACAATGAATAGTGAATAAATAATAATTAATAATTATAGGAAAAGAATTCCGGCGATTGCGCCTATCGCAATGAATACGGCCGGATGAATTCTTTTGAAAGTATTAAAACACAGAGCTATTGCTGCAAAAAAAATTAAAAATGGCAGATTTGATATTTCAAAAAAAGATTTACCCTCAGTTAATACGGAATTTGCAAAAACATACCACGCGGCTGACGCTATTAATCCGAGAGAAAGAGCCCGGAGAATATAAAGCACTGAACGTATGTATTTGTTTTTATCAAAGTTTCTGATGAATGAAGCGATTATTATGATTATGATAAATGAAGGAGCCGCCATTCCGACTGTTGCGGCGATTGATCCGCTTATTCCTGCGATTTTATAACCGGTATATGTCGCCATGTTTATTCCGATTGGTCCGGGAGTAGATTGTGATACCGCAAGCATATCAATAAATTCCTGACGTGAAAGAAAACCTCCGTCTACCATTTCATTATAAAGAAGAGGAAGAGACGCGAGCCCGCCGCCGATAGTAAAAAGGCCGATTCTGAAAAATACAGAAAAAAGCATCAGATAAGTCATTTTTTACCTCCGATTGCTTTTGTTCCGACAAGAGCGCAGATTACTCCCGCGAGTATAACCGGAACCGGAGAAACGCCTGCAAATACGATAAGAGCGAATGCCGTGAATACAAGAATTCCGCTTAATACGGAATGAATTGATTTCTCATAAAGGTCTTTTACAGTTATAACGAGAAGTGCCGCTACAGCTATTCTTATTCCGGTGAATGCTTTTTGGATGATAATGTTTTCCTGCATGCTTGAAAAAAAGACTGCAATTGCAATAATAACGACAAGTGAAGGGAAAATCATTCCGGCAGTTGCGCTGAATGCTCCTATAAAGCCGGCCCGTCTGAAACCGACGAATGTGGATGTATTTGTCGCGATAATTCCCGGCACGGCCTGAGAGAGCGCGTAGTAGTCAAGAAGCTCCTGATCGCTTAACCAGTTCCTTTTTTCAACGAGCTCGCGCCGCATCATGGGAAGCATGACGTAGCCGCCTCCGATTGAAAAGAGACCGATTTTAGAAAAAAGGAAAAATAAATTAAAGCAATTCCAAAACATACAGACATTTTTTTAGCAGCATTAATATGGTAAAGCATAAATTATGAATGCTTTCTGCTGTTATTCTCTGAAAACTAAATCAGGTAAAGCTCTCTGTCAGAAAGAAGACTGAATCCCTCTTTCTTGAGAATGTTTTCTGCATGTATGGGATCTGCGACCTGAAAAATGAAAACAGCTTCTTTTTTCGGCTCTGTGATAAATCCGTAAGAGTCGTTTACGTTGATGTTGTTCTCCCGCAGGACTTTTGATATTTCATGAAGCCCGCCGATTTTATCTTCGATTTTAACGGCAATAATCTCTTTCAGGTTTACGGCGATGTTTTCGGATTTCAGAAGTTCAAAACCTCTTTCGGGATTATCCACAAGAAGTTTTATTATGCCGTAATCGCCTGCGTCGGAAATTGTAACCGCTCGGATGTTGATTTGTCCTTCTGCGATTATACCGGTAATCTTTTCAATCTTGCCCGGTTTGTTTTCTGCGAAAATTGATAATTGATGAGGCATATGTCCTCCTTATATTTTTCTATTGTCAATCACTCTGACCGCTTTTCCGGTTGAAGGCGGAAGCGAACCCGGTTCAAGAAGTTCAATTTTCGGAGTTACAATTATTGTGGATTTGAGAAGGTCGGTGATGTTTTTTCTCAGGGAATCGAGTTCCTTGATGTCTCCGTGAAACATTTTTGAATAGAGCTCAACCTTAATATGAATCTTATCAAGATTATTTTCTCTGTCTACTACAATCTGATAGTTGTTTCCGACTTCAGGGATGTTCATGAGAACGGATTCGATTTGTGAAGGGAAAATATTAACACCGCTTATGATGAGCATGTCGTCGGTTCTTCCTTTCATGCGGTCGATTCTTTTATGAGTTCTGCCGCACCTGCAAGGTTCAGGGATTATCCGTGTCAGGTCGCGTGTTCTATAACGGAAGATCGGCATGGCTTCGCGGTTGATATGAGTAATGACAAGTTCTCCGGTTTCACCGTCAGGAAGATTCTCGCCTGTTTCAGGATTGATTATTTCCGGAATATAGAAATCTTCCCAGATGTGCATTCCTCCGAGTTCTTCGCACTCAAAGGCAACTCCCGGGCCGTTCATTTCCGACAGTCCGTAATTATTATAAGCCTTGAGTCCGTAAATATCCTGAATCTTGTCTCTTGTTGCTTCGGAATAAGGTTCTGCTCCGAGAACTGCTCTGCGTATTCCGAGATCGGCCGGATTAATTCCTTCGCCGTTGATCACATCTGCAAGATGAAGAGCGTAGCTCGGAGTTATATGAACCGCAGTGGTTTTGAAATCCTGAATAAGCTGAATCTGCTTCAGGGAGTTTCCTGTTGCTGAAGGAATTATCATACAGCCGAGTTTTTCCGCTCCGTAATGAAGACCGAGTCCGCCGGTAAATAAACCATAGCCCATCATATTCTGAAAAACATCTTCGGAACGTATACCCGACGAATATAATCCTCTCGCTACAAGGCTTGACCATTCCTCGATGTCTTTTCTGGTATAAAATATAACCGTGGATTTTCCTGTTGTTCCCGAAGATGCGTGCATTCTCACTATTACGTTTCTGTCGACCGCGCACATACCGTCAGGATAACTGACGCGCAGATCGCTTTTGGTAGTAAAAGGGAGTTTTTTGAGATCCGACAGAGAATTGATTTTTGAAACATCTATGTTGTTGTCTGAAAATTGTTTTTTGTAGAAAGGTGTTCTTTGAGCGGCTTCAAGAGCTTTCTTCAGTCTGTCAAGCTGCAACGCTTCTAGTTCCTGACGCGGTATTTGTTCTATGGAAGAATTAAACATTTCGGTCTCCAGAAGAAATAATATCTGAAGTTTAAAATATTTATAAAATAGGTCAACTTAAATTATGTTTAAACAGTTAAGATGACCTGTTGAGTCAAAAAAGAAGATGTTCCAGAAGAATTTTTGTTCCTATTGCTATTAAGAAAAAGCCTCCGATGATTTCTGCCTTTTTTCCTATTATAGAACCGAATCTTTTGCCGAGATAAACACCGCAAGCGGTAAAAAGAGCGCATATTATTCCGATGATGACTGATGGAACGAGTATTGCTTTTCCCATTACTCCGAAAGTGATTCCGACCGCAAGGGCATCGATGCTTGTAGCTACTGACAATACAATGAGACGTTTTCCGCATGTCGGATCAGTCTGCACGCATTCTGTTTTCTGCTTTTCAAAATATTCATGTATCATTTTAATTCCGACTATTGAAAGAAGAACGAATGCCGCCCAATGGTCGTAGTCGCGTATTACAGGTTCAATTTTTTTTCCGGCAATGTAGCCGATCAAAGGCATCATGAACTGAAAAAAACCGAAAGACAAAGAAAGTCTCAGATAATGTCCTTTGTATATTTTTTCGAGGCAGAATCCGGTTGAAAGAGCGACGGAAAAAGCGTCCATTGCGAGACCAGCTGAAATGAAAACTATATTTATAAAATCAAAATTAAACATCAGTCCTCGTTAAAAAAAAGATCTATATAGCGAAGGAGAGCGTCTGCGTACTCCATTTTTATGTCAAGCTCAACTGACCATGATGATTCGGGATAATTGGATAATGCCGATTTAAAGAAATATGCCGCTTTGATTATATTCTCAATAGAAGCTTCTTTCTGAAAACTTCCGCGGTTATGGCGCTCATAAAATATTTCTTTCTGTGCTAGATGCAGAAAACGGTCGCCTTCGATGTAAAGACGGTATGCCTCGACATCTATTACGTTTGAGTAAGAGTCAAGTATGTTCAGACATTCGCTTGCCCTGTAGAATGAAAAAATCATCTTTTTAAAAACCTTAAAATGCTCGAGAAGTTCCTCGTCATCGGTTTTTTCCGAAAGGGCTGTAATTGAATGATATTTGTATCTGATAGTCTTAACAACTTCATTGAAAGTCTGTTTGTTTAAAACGGATTCTCTTTTTATGATATTGTCGAGATTAAACTGAAAATATCTGTAAAGCGAATCCTTGACCTCTTCGCGGATGACAACAAAATCTGCAATGAGCTTTTCGCGGATAAGCTCCTTCAGTTTTTGCCGCGCCATGTCCTTTGATCTTTCTTCGTTCTGTTTACGGCGCAGAACTTCTTCCGCATTGATTTTGTCTTCTGCATTGCTCTCAAAACGCGAGCTCATTATCACAGAATAGGCCTGATTGAGCCTTGACATGATATTGTTTGCCCATTCGATTTTGCTTCGGTTCTTGTCGGGATGATACTTGAGGGCAAGAAGGCGGAATTTTTTGGTAATCTCTTCATCTCCCGCTGAAGGGCTTATATCCAGAAGTTTGTAGGATTCTTCAACGGAAAGAGACATTAATACCGCCTGATCATTGAATAGATATACATGACTGATTCAGTGACAAGAATTTATCAGGAAAAAATTATTACAATCATTTTTATTTAAAACTTAAGAGTTGCTGCCTAGTATACTTTGAATCATTTCTGCCAGAAGCGCTTTTCTGTAAGGTTTTTGAATAAAATTAGTATTCGGAAAAGAGGAAAGAATCATTTCAATTTCCGAATCGGCGGAAAGACCTGAAGAAAGAATAATCCTTGCTTCAGAATTGATTTCTTTTATAAGTGCAAAGGCTTCTTTTCCGTCCATTTTCGGCATTTTCATATCAAGTATAACAAGATCAATTACGGGATTCTCTTTGTAGGCACTGACAGCTTCTTCTCCGTTGAAAGCTGAGATTACTTTGTAATTCATGCTTTCAATAATTTTCTTGGCTACAAGATGAAGCATTTCCTCATCTTCAGCCAAAAGAATGGTTTTTTCAGTTGCCATAATTGACTTCCCCTGCAGAAATTATATATCACAAGATTATTTAAGTCTAACATTATTTGCACAAAAGGAATGATGAAATGATAACCGCTTCTTACGAGAATATTGAATATATTGAAGACAGAGTCGGTCCGTTTAACATGAAGATGCGCCTTTATATTTATCTGGTAGACGGGCTTTTGATTGATACCGGAGCTTCAAACTTTGAGAAAAGATATTCGCCGTTATATAAATCATGGAATATTGAAAAAGTAGCCATCACTCATTTTCACGAAGATCACGCCGGATTAGCCGCCTGGATTCAGCAGAATATCGGAGCTGAGATTTATATTCATTCAAGCGCTGTCGATAAGGCGAAACTGGATTCAAAATTTCCTTTTTACAGAAAGTATTACTGGGGAAACATGAAGGGGTTTAACGCGTTGCCTTTTTCTGATTGTCTGAAAACAGAAAAGCATTGTTTTCAGGTGATTCATACTCCGGGACATACGGATAATCATGTAGTGCTTCTTGAAGAAGATAAGAAATGGCTTTTTTGCGGAGACATGTATGTTGCGTCACGGCAGAAGATCGCCTTCATTGAAGAGAACATGTCTGAAACGATAAACTCTCTCGAAAAAATCGCGAAACTGAATTTCAGGCATCTCTTCTGCGCTCATTCGGGGATTCATCACAAGGGAAAAGAACACATACTCGCGAAGCTGGATTATTTCTACAAACTGAGAGAAAAGATTTATACTTTGAGAAAAAGCGGCATGGATGATGATGAAATTAATAAAATCGTTTTTCCTAAAAAAAGACTGATAACTTTTCTTTCCGGCGGTGAATGCTCTTCGAAGTATATCGTATCAACGATTTAAGTTTTCTGTTTCTGTTAGGTGTTTCCAATATCTCTTCGGCATGAAGTTCAGCTGGCACTTCGGATTTTTTCTTTCAGGAATCGCAATTTCTTTCCAGTATCTCTGCCAGATTTGCCTGAAAGCGTTTTCTTCTTCCGAATAAATTATTCCGGCGGTATTTTCGAGTCCGCATAAAATATAGTCATTTTTTTCTTTGTCATAAACCGCGCCTATTCCGCGCGCAATATCATGAATTATCCAGTTATCTTTCGGAAGACGCTGTTTGAAATGAGGCGCGAGCAGAAGTGAAATATTATGGTCGGGCTCAAACTGCGCATATAGTGTTTTGTCCGAAAGTTCAGAAAAGCGGATGAGCCCGAGAAACCGATGACGTTCGATGTAAACTTTTTTTGAAAGCTGATTTAATTCCCTGATGGACGAATCCGCAAAGTTCTCAAGATAATCATCGATTTTCTGCTGTGAAATATTTTTCTCGAGTGAAAGACGAAGAACTGTCTGAATGTAATTGTAAATTTTAATTTCCATTCCTTCTGTTTCGGAGAGAAAAGCTGCGCAGATATGCGCATAGGCAGTTTTAGAAATCTGATTTAGCCGAGAGTTCAGTCTGTCATAAAGATTCTGATTAAATGAAAGATAAATCTTGTCAAAAAGATATCCGTGCGATTTGTCTTCAGTCATTATGTTTTCGGGTGTAATTTTTGAAGCTATGAGTTCCGCGCAAAGCGAGATCAATGAGTCAAAATTTCCGTCATATACATAAATATTCATTAGATCTCCTGGGCTATTTCTATCGGCGGAATTGACTGCTCGCGGAAAAGGGGAAGCTGTCCTTCCCTAAGTTCGGATATTTTTATTTCGGAGTAAAGACCTCCGGCTTCGGCGAGAATCAGATCATGGCTGAAATTTGAGTTCATCATTTTTCCGCTGCAGCTTAAGAAATATTTCGCTCTCTTCATGACAACGCCGATTTTTTTGAGATCTTCAAACGTAAGTTTCGAAAACCTTCTCGCTTTGATAATTCTCTGCGCGCTCTGAACTCCGATTCCCGGAATGCGCAGAATTTCTTCATACGCAGCTGTTGAGATTTCAACCGGAAAAAGATGGTAGTTTCTCATGGCCCATGCGGTCTTGGGATCGATTCTCATATCAAGATTCGGATATTCGTCGTTAAGAATTTCATGCGCCTTAAAGCCGTAAAAACGCAGAAGCCAGTCTGCCTGATAAAGTCTGTGCTCTCTCAATAGAGGCGGCTTGGTCAATGCAGGAAGAAGAGAGCTTTCTGTCACTGGAACATACGCGGAATAATAAACGCGCTTGAGTGAAAGCTTTTTATAAAGAGATTCTGTCAGATTGAGAATGGTCTTGTCTGTCTCGGGTGTCGCACCGATTATCATTTGAGTGCTTTGTCCGCCGGGTGCATAAGTGACGCTTCGTTTGAAGCGGTATTCGTCGACACTTTCTCTGATGTTTGAACTGATATCTTTTATCGAGCCGATGAGCTTGTCGGGTTTTTTGTCTGGTGCAAGAAGAGAAAGGGATTCGCCGGTAGGCAGTTCGATGTTCGCGCTTATTCTGTCTACCAGAAAGCCCGCTCTTTTTATCAGAAGCGGATCGGCTCCAGGCATAACCTTGAGATGAATATATCCGCCGAAACGGTGAACGTTTCGCAAAAGGCTCACTGTCTTCAGCATCAGTTCCATTGAATAGTCAGAATTCTTCAGAACTGCCGAACTTAAAAAAAGACCTTCTATATAATTTCGTTTGTAAAACTGCATTGTAAGATCAGCCAGTTCGGCCGGAGAAAACACCGCTCTCGGAATGTCATTTGATTTACGGTTGATGCAGTAAGCGCAATCGAATGAACAGATGTTTGTCTGAAGCACTTTCAAGAGAGAAATACAGCGTCCGTCTTCGCCCCAGCTGTGGCAGATGCCTGCCGCTACCGCATTGCCGCTTCCTTCCGGATTTTTGCGCGATGAGCCGCTCGAAGAACACGAGGCGTCGTATTTTGCCGACATTCCCAAAATGGAAAGCTTATCGTTTAGTGCTGAAAAATCCGAATTCATGTTGACATACTATACAAGCATATAGTATTACGCAAGAAGAAATTATATAACTGAGTTTGTTTTGACACGGAAAATTACTAATTATGATTAATTTACCTGGAGAGAAAATGATGAAAGACACAGCTTTAAAAATTATTAAAGAAGCGCCGGCGGCATATCTGACAACAGCCGGTCTTGACGGATATCCCGAAACGCGGGCAATGCTGAATTTGAGAAATGAAAAGAGTTTCCCGAAACTAAAATCATTTTGGGATGGTTTTAATGAATTTGAAATATTTTTTACGACGAATACTTCATCATCGAAAATGGGACAGATAAAAAATAATACCAAGGTTTCTCTTTATTACTGCAATCCCGCAAGCTGGCTTGGACTTATGATGAACGGGGATATTGAAATATTTAAAGATGAAGAAATCATAAAGAAATTATGGCAGGAAGAATGGACGATGTATTATCCCGGCGGATATAATGATCCGGATCATACCGTTCTGCGTTTTATACCGAAGAGAGTGAAGCTGTATTCATCTTTGGCGGTACATGATTTGCTTTAAAGGGCGTTCCACGCCCTTTACCCGGTTTCGCATGGTCTCATGCAAAAGATCAAAGGGGCGAAAGTCTCAGTCGCCGACTCTCGCCCCTTTGCAACCCCCTCACGCTCTTGTCGCGCAGAACTCGCCGAACCGCTTTCAGCGGATTCGGCTCAGACAGAACCCTGCGCTCCGATCAGAGATAAATTTGCCTTCGGCAAATTCTGTTTTTTTTCTCCCACTTATTTCTTTTTGAAGTACTTTGAGCACTTTGGAATTTTCGACCATCAATCATCTTATAATATCATTACGCGTTTTGATCGCTTTGCTCAGTAAACGCGTAATTATTTCTGTGTCACTTAAATTCATTACAGACAATGAATATCTTTTTCTCTTTATCAATAAAATATTTTCTCTTATTTGGTTTATCATTAATAAAAGTTAATTCACTAGTATAGCTAGGGCCCATTTTAGATTCATCCTCTGGAAGAATAACAACATGTCGGCTATATCTCTGATATATTAGTGTTAATTTATTATTAGCAAGACTATATCTTCCGCTGATTGTTGTAAGTTCTTCATCATTTACTTCAAATGAAGAAAAGAGATCTTTTTCCCCAAATTTAATTCTTATTGGATAATCTTTTACAAGACTATTATCGTGCCAAAACCATTCTTTATTAATCATAAAGTCTTTGGTGACTCCATCTTCCGAATCTGTACTCGAGCAAGCAATTAAAGAGCATGCTATAGCAAGTATCCCCAATATATTTTTCATAATACCTCTTATATAAGCTCAATGATCTAATATCGTGAAATGTATTTGATGCCGATTGATAAAAATTCATTACTAAACTATCAAAGAAAATAATATCTTTTTTGCCAGCAGATGATATTCCTCAGATGTATTTCCAATAAGTGTGACGCCAATTATATATGCTTTTTCATCGTTTGGTTGAGTTGATAAAGAATATCCGAAATATCCATCGATATCAACGCCAAAAAAAGAAATAAACCCAAACAAACAGATATTACTAATCGTTTCCTTATTCTTTTTCCTTTTTAGGTCTTAATAATATATACTAAGTTTCTCTTATTTGTCGATGTGCGTTTTAAAAAAAAGAGAATCAGGGTCTCTGTAGAATATAATAATTAAAGTTGTTTTCTGTCAAAGAAGAATTCCTTTTCCTTGACTCTGTTAAATTAATAATCTATCATCGTCTCATGAAAAAAATAACTGTTGTTTTATGTATCTTTCTTTTTTCCGCCCTGAATGCGAAAAGAATTCCGCCTGCTGAAGTTAAACCGCTTAGATTAGGAAATCTTGAATTCAGAGCCGTTCATTTCCCTCAGGCAAATCCGAAAGGATTGCTGAACGGCGGTTATATCGAAATCCGTGAAATTGATTCCGGACGTCTTGTGAAAGGAATGTTTACGTATCAAGTAAAAATTTCCGAAGAACTTGAGCGTGATGTTCAAAGTGTTTTTATCACTGAACTGTCATTCGATTCTTCAAAAAACAGGATAGTTATCCGTAATTCAGCTAAACAGGTTTTCTATCTTGATCCAGAAACTTTTGAAACATTTGAATAGATGTTATTTCGGATTATAAAATAATTTTTTATATTATTTATGTAACATATATCTTTTAGAAAACACAAATCTAAACAATCAATATCTAGGAATTCAAAAATGAAAAAAGTTATCAAAATTATACCCGCAATTCTAATGATTGCGACTATTGTTTCTTGTAAAAAAAAAGATATAGAAGCTATTGATTTCTCAGAAATAAAAAGCAATCCGTCAGTACGTTATCGTGTTATAAAGAAATCAGCTGCAATAAGAGATTATTCTTCAATA
>ERZ795058.3781-NODE-3781-length-15544-cov-4.440312_pt1 | contig 15544 bp, 16 predicted proteins | sample MGYA00375142_ERZ795058 | MGnify/ENA primary metagenome ERZ795058 (study PRJEB30187, sample SAMN05720210) | activated sludge metagenome | isolation source: anaerobic digester from wastewater treatment plant | place: Japan | collected 2015-04-20 ... | reverse complement strand
TCTACACGTGAGACTACACTCTTTCCCTACACGACGCTCTTCCGATCTTCCCCGAGCTTTACGTTCCGACGCGGAACGCCTACCTCCCGCTCCTGATGCAGTCCGCGATCACCGGCACGGGAGACGCGGCCGTCGAGATCTCCGCGAGCCAAGAACTCTCCGGCGTGGTCGACTGCAAGACCTTTCTCCTCGGTCTCGACGCGACGATTCGTCCGGCTTCCGGACGCTACCTCGTCATCCGAGCGACCGAGAGCATCGAGATCCGCGGAACGATCGACGTTGGCGCGCTCGTCTCGCCGGCTGCCGTGCTCGTCGATCTGCCCGGAGGCGCTACCGGTGGCGGCGCGGGTGGCGGAGGCGGCGGCGGAGGCGGCGGAAACACCGTCGCCATGCCTGGGCAAGAAGGGATCTCCGGCTGGCCGGAAGCGCAGTACGCCGGAACGGGCTTCCGTTTCGGCTCCCAAGGCGGAGGCGGGATCGGCGGTCCCGGCGGTCTCCAGGCCGGCGGCACCGCAGGTACCGACGGTGACTACGTGGCGCTCGGCGGTGAGATCGTTGCGAGCTGGGCCGACCTCGCGCTCGTCTCGCCTTTCTTCTTGCTGATGATGTCGACCGCGTACACTTTCGGACAAGAGGGTGCGTCCGGCGGCGAAGGCGGCCAAGGAGGCGGCAGCGGTGGAGGTGGTGCTGGTGCTGGTGGTGCTGGCGGCGCAGGTGGTTACGGCGGCGGTCTCGTCCTGCTCGTCGCGCCCCAGATCGTGATCTCCGGCAGCGTCCTTGCCGGCGGAGGGCCCGGCGACGCCGGAAGCCCCGGCGCTCCAGGAGACGCCGGGGGTGCCGTCCTCGGGGCTGGCTGCGGCGGCGGAGGTGGCGGCGGAGGCGGCGGAGGAGGCGGCGGCGGAGCCGGCGGAGCCGTCGGGCTTGTCTTCCATCGACTCACGGAGACTGGACCGATCAGCGTCGCCGGAGGCATGGGCGGCACCGGAGGCGTGGGCGGCGCTGGCGGTGTGGGCGGCGTCGGCAACGTCGGCGCCAACGGCTACAACGGCGCAGCCGGCGGTGCCGGAGCGACTGGTCCCGACGGCAGCGTCGGACTGATCGTTCGTGCAAATCTCCTGTAGGTACACAAGCGCTCGCCGACATAAGATGTCGGCATGAAAACCCTTCCGATCCTCGGGCTCGTTCTCCTCGGCGGATCCCTCGCCTGGTACCTCAAGCAGCGCAGCTCCGGCTCCGCCGTGCAGCCGTCGAAGCCGGCTCCTGCCCCGACGCGTCCGGCTCCCATGACGGTCCCCGACGTGTCGTCGCTCGTTTCGATGACGGCGTTCGATGCCTTCCCCGAATGGGTGCAACGGTACGAGGGAAAGTTCCTGACCCTCTACCAGGACACCCTGGGCCTCGTCACGACGGGGATCGGCAACCTCGTCGATCCCATCGACCGTGTGGTCGGCCTCCCCTTCTTCCACGAAGACGGGCGCCCTGCGGACGCCGAGGAGATCCGCGCCGAATGGCGGCGTGTCAAGGCGATGCCGCCCGGTCTCCTCGCGGCGCGCTACGTCGTGCCCGGCGCGCTTCGGCTTTCGCCCGAAGGGCTCGCGCTGCTCGTTCGGAGGCAGAACGCGCTCAACGTCCAGCAGCTCGCGCGAAGCTATCCCGACCTCCCGAACTATCCTGCCGCGGTACAGACGGCGCTGATGGGAATGGCCTGGGCCATGGGCGCAGGATTTCCGGCCAAGTGGCCGACGTTCTCGGCGGCTGTCCGCGGGCGCGACTGGAAGTCCGCGGCGGACAATTCCCATATCAAGAACGCCAACAAAGAGCGCAACGAGGCTCATCGGGACCTCTTCCTCTCCGCCGTGGGGATCACGTGAGCCGCCAGGTCGTCACCTGGAGACGACTCGTCACGATGAAAGTCGACTCCGGAGAGATCGCTGTACTCTCCCTCGATGGCGCGAACAAGTACGTCGTCTACGATCGTTCTCTCCCGGACGAGGGTGAGCACATCTATCCCGAGCGCGACACTTTCGTCGCCGCTCTCGACGATTTCCGAGCGGCCAACGAGTGCAGTTTGCGCCGGCTCATGGACGAGATCGTTCGCCGGGCGAAAGAGGATGCCGATCGCGCCGTGCTCGCCGATCGAAGGGAGAACCCCTCGTGAGCCAGGACGTCGCAGAGAAGTCCCGCAAGGTCGCGTCCGTCACCCTCGGCGCGCTGCTCCTGGCTGCTCTCGCCGGCCTCGCCGTGCTCGTCTCCGACGACAAGAAGCGCAGGAAGACGAAGCGATGAGCCGAATCTCCGTCCGTCCGCACAAGGTCTTCAAGGCGCAGCGTCCGCTCTACGAGTACGAAGTGCGACGCGACGGGGGACAGGTCCAACTTGTCCCTCTGGATGGCGTCGGCAAGATCGTCATGCCTGCGGCGAGCGTGTCGCACTTCGTCGCCGACATGGAGGGCCGCGTAGAAGCTCCTCTCACGGGGCGCCCCGAGGTAGACGCTGTGCTCCTCGGGCACGGCGAGTTCCTCGGCAAGGGCGACGACGGGCTGGCGTTCTTCGTCGCTCCGTCGACCTTGGTCAAGGTTTCGACGACGGTACCCTACCAGCCGGAGAACCCTGGGCACCTCACGCCGAAGGCGTCCGTCGAACGGCTCCGGAAGCAGGTACAAATCGGCAACCGCCTGGCAGATCTCGGGATCGCCGCGGCGCAGCGCAGCGCGTTTGTCGTGTCTGGAGAAAAGGGGTTCCAGATCAAGCCCTGGGTCGAGATCCCCCGCCGCTTCACGCGTGCGCAGCTCGACGAGGCGCAAGACGCCGTGATCGCCATCCACCGCGCCGGGTTCGGGCTCTACGACAGCGCGCAGATCGGAATCGACCCGTCGACCCGTCGCGTGGTCCTCTTCGACCTCGGCAAGGCGGCTCCGCTTCCTGCCGATGACGCCCGTCGCCCCGCCTACGATTCGCGCGCACAACAGGAGATCCGTGACCTCGAATGGATCTACCGAGAGAACGGCCATCCCTTCGAGCGCCGAGACTACGACTCCGCAGAGCGTCGGTGGATCGATTTCAAGGCAAAGCTCGGCTTCTTGTCGCAGGGTGCCGACGAAAAGAAACGCGCTCTGCTCATCCGCCAAGCCCGCGGCCTTGCCGATCAGCGCAAGCTCTCGGCGCATGCAGCCCTGGCTGGTAGCAGCCTCTCCCAGACGCTCGCTCGTATCGACGAGGAGACGGAAGAGGCGCTCTTCGATCTGGAAGCATAAGGCGAACGCGCCACTCGGCTCGCGTCGGCGGCGGGCTCGCGTCGGCGGCGTAGCTGGCTACGGCTCAAACGGGCCCGCGGGCAGGCCATGAGCCTGATTCCAGATGCCGTTCTGGATGACCTCGTCCACAAGACCGGCCTCGATCTCGGGGTCGGGGTGCCACCCGGGGCTGTGGTGCGAGACGACCATCTGCGCGGAGTAGGACGGCTCGTCGGGCGGTGCCTCGGGGTGGGCGTTCTGCTGGCCCACGTACCCGCAGCGCAAGCACCGGAACGTATCCGTGGCGTTGAAGTAACCTCGCTCGTGACGCGCTCCGCAGGTGGGACACTTGAATTTGATCGCGTGCATACAGTCCTCCTACGCGCCCAAGCCCGGGACAGCGCTCTCCGCCGTCTCCGGGCTTAAACTCCGCCGTTTCTGGACAACTCACCAAAACGGAAGCTTGACGATGACTCCAGTCGTCTCCTCGCGAATGTTTACGTGGTAGCTGCCGAAGTATCCTCTGCTCGGGCAATACGATCGGAACGCGAGCCTCCGCCGCATCTTCTTCGCCATGAGGCCGGCTCTAAGCCGTCCTTTGTCGATGCCAACACGAATGTGCCCGGGGCGACTCAAGGATCGGCGCGCGTTCACCTCGACGATCTCAAAAAGCGCGAGGTCTTCCTCGACCTGCTCATCAGGCGTCGGCCCCAGTGGATCGCCAAACGTTCGCACTTCAGCTACCCGAGGCTCCGCCCAGGAATTTACCCTCCTCGATCGCAGACTTCGACGGCTTCCTCTTGCCCATCGGAAAGCCCAAGAAGCACGTCTCCTCGGTCTCTACCACCATGATATAGATCCGGTCGGAGATCCGCTGCGAGCCGGCCGTGAAGTAGTCGCCTCCCATCTCGATCACGTCGCCCGGCTTCGGGAGCCAAGGGAATTTGTACCAGCGCTCGCTGCCTCGCTCCCAGAATACTCGCCTCAACCCACCCGGGGAAGCACGATCGGGCTCGACGAACGCCATCCAGTTTCTTCCTCGCCGATGCACCTCGAAGCAGACGTGCTCGACGCACCCGTCTTCGATCGGGTAAGGCCGCCGAAGCTGAGCGTGAAGCCGCGTCTCCAGCACGGAGAGAAACCGTTCCCTGGTTCGCCCCGCATCCGCCTCCGGGTCGGCGAAGACGCTCGCGCTCTCCAGAGGAAACCCGTTGCCGTCGCTGAGGTAGCTCTCCGCGTCGGGGCACTCCTTGCACGCCCTCCGGTGATGTCGACAAGCCATGGTGCTCTCCGTCAAACGATCCGGCCTTCGCTCCCGGGACCATCCCAGAAATAGGCCAGCTCCTTCATCTCGAAAATAAGACGCTCGCGCTCCTCCGTAGAAATCCTCAGGGTCTCGGCGTAGTCGCCTCGCTTACGCATCCGGAGCAAGTGCGCCGCCTTCGTCTTGGCCTTGCACTTCTCGTCGTGCGTCGCGCAAAGCCTTTCCCCTTGTGCCGCTCGCTCAGGCGAAACCATTCGTAGACAGCGCTGGTCCCCGAACGGACGCCACGTGACCATAGCGATGCAGCGAGTGCCCTGCGCCATTACTGCACCATGTCGGAGCAACGCGAGCAGCGCTCCGGCAACTTCAGCTCGCCGACAGAAGCCATGGCCACGTTATGCGGATCATGACCCCAGGTACCACAGAAAACACAGCGAGGCTCGCCGTTGACCGTTCGCGCAGCGTTGCGAGCGCAGCTCCAGCCCGTTCCACGCGCCTCGCAACGTGCCCGCACCGGGCGGCCACAGTCTCGACACGTCCCGATGCTCTTCGCGCTTACCATCACTTCCGACGCCGCTCTCGCCATCGGTTCCGTGATGCCTCTGGTTCCAAGAACCTCGCTCGCGCTCACCATCCACGCATACCACCGCTTCGCCATGCAGCCGCGGTACCCCGGATCCGTTCGGATCAACCTGGCCCTGATCTCCACGTCCGGACGCAGGCGACGAAACAGCGCCGCCTGCTTGTAGGTCAGCCTCACGCGGCCGTCGTCGAGGATCGTCGGATCCTCGACGACAACAGCGCCGAGCGCCGCCGGTTCGGCGCCCACCATCCTAGGCACCGGACGACTCGCCGTTCAGGACGTCACAGTCGCAGTCGAAGGTCGGGCACCCTCCGTCTCCATCCTCCCAGCCGCAGAAACCGCAGGTGAGCTTGCTTTCCTCGGTGTCGATCGGAGTGCTGCATCTCGGGCACTTGCCCTTTCCCGTGCAGTCTCCACATGCGTTCACGTCGTCCTGGACCTCTCGGTTCATCGACGACACGACGCTCGATCCGACGCCACCGCAAGACTTGCAGTAGCGAGGATGCTTGCTCTCGAACTCGGCCATCGCCTGCCCGTGCGCGGCGCGATCGGCCCTGCACCTCTCGGTGTGCTTGGGCTCGATGGCCACGTCTCCACATGCGTTCACGTCGTCCTGCACCTCTCGGTTCATCGCTGCCCTCGTCTGAATCGCCAGGAGACGAACGGCGATCACGCGCTCGCGCAGGTCTGCGCCCGCGAGCCGATGCGTCCGCACACTCGCGAGATAGAGCACGGGATCGTCCCACGTGTCTCCCAGCTCAGACGACACGAGCAGAGCCAGGTCACCCGGGTTCGCGAGATCCGTTCGGGCCAGGCAGCTCGGGCACCGCGCCAGCCCCGCGAGCCCGAAAGTCTCCCGATCCGTGGTCCAGGGCTCCCGTGCGCCGCCCGATCCACAGTCGGGCTCGACGCTCACCCTGTAGACGGCCCGAGGATCACTCACGAAGTGCAGCACGGACACGGCGCCAGCATGGCATTTCGTGCAACCGGCCGGAAGATCTCGGCCTCCACGCTCGCCGCAGATCGCACACCTCCGGACGACCATCTTGATCCGCTCACACCAAGCGAGGGAGAGCCCCACCTGCGGATCCATGGCGCTGATCAGCGTCGACCGCACCACAGACGCCTCGCCGCTGCGCAGCGCGAGACGCGTCGTCTCCCATCCTTCGCCGAGCGCGTTGGACACCTCGATCCCGAAGGACAGCAGCTCGCGATCCTCGACCGCTCGCACGCGCGCCTCCGCCTTCGCCGCCCGACCCATGGCCTCCGCTGCCCGGCGAGCAGCAAGCTGGGCGTCGCCCATCGCTCGCTCGGCAGTCATCGAGTGCGAGGCCATCCGCGCGTCGAGAATGCCGAGCCGAACCATCGCGGCCTCGTAGTCCGGTACCACGCGCGGATCGGGCACGCGGAGCGAGCCCGCGATATCCATGAGCATGACCGCGATAAGCCGGCGGTACGTCGCGCCCGGAAGCGACAGCCGCAACACGAGCGCGAGAGCCCGCGCATCGCCCTCGCAGATCCGCTCGTGGCTCCCTCCCTCCGGCAACCGTTCGATGATGTCGATGAGCGCCTGGGCGCCTTCACCCTCCCGCACCGGCTGCGCAGCGTAGACGCGCACGCGGTTCACTTCAGCTCCTCCGGGTCGAGCTTCACCAGCTCGTGGATCGCCGCGAAGAGGACCCCCTCCGGCGTCGAGTCCGTGTCCACGCGACCCTTGCAAATGCGCGACTTCGCCTCCTCGTCCCACCGATTCTGGCCCATCCTATCTTGACCGACCATCCTCTCCAGGGAGAGCATGATATCCCCCCTGTTGTAGCTCCGCACCACCCGGTACTGCTGATCGCCGACACTGAAAGGCAACAGAATCCTCGGCATGTCTTTCTCCTCGCGAGCCTTGCTCGCAGCTCGAAAGGCTCCGAGCCCCGGTTCACCGGGGCCGCGGAGCCTGAGCTTAGGAACGAGCAGTCAGTCCCTCTTCGGGACAACCGACCGCTGGGCGCTCCTCTCTTTCGGCGCGCCCACTGCCGCACCCTCTACAGACGACCCAGCATCATCAGGCTCGGATCGTTTCGCATCGTGTCGTGCCTGCTCGCCCAGTAGCTATCGCTACGAACCGGCGGAGTCTGCTTCAGGAGATCTGCCAGCTCCAGAGCATCGACGACCGCGAATTCTCCCTGTAGAGCCACGTACGATTCCACCAAGTTGCGCAGCCCGTGGATCTTGTCTTCGAGCGCCTTGCCCCACGCCGCCATGACCTCGGTTCGCTCGTCCACGTCCTTCGGCTCGAACCACGTCGACTTCCCGGTGTCCCAGATCGCCGCACGCGGAGTCTCACCATCGACGATCACGACTGCCGTCACCTCCCGCAGGTTGACCAGCACGCGCCCGCGCCAGCGCTCTCCCGGGAGGGGCGACGCGGGGATCCTCCCTGCGCTTGCCTTTGCCTTCGGCCTCCTGCCCGTTGCCTTAGGCATCGCTCCCTCCACATTCCTGCCTGAAGTCGGCGATGAGGTCCACCGCGTCGCACGCCAGATGGCTGGCCAGCTTCAGGCGCGCCGAGGGCTCCGCGCCGAGGGCCAGCACGTGCGCCTCGTAGTCCGTCTCCGAGATCTCCGCGGCGGCGTTGGTGACCTTCTCCAGTCGCTTCGCTCGCCGGCTAGCCGCCTCCATGCACTTCGAGATCTCCTCCGTGGGCCCCACGTCGAGCATCCGAACGATCTTCCCCAGCTCCCGCGCCACGCGACCGAGCCTCGCGCACTCCGCGATCAGCGTCAGCGCCTCCAGGCCATCCCGCACATCGTCGAAGCTCTTCGGCTTGCCCTCGTCCATCGCGTTCTCCTCCAGGCCACGCATCAGGTCGGCCTCGTTCCCCGTGTCGCGCGCGTCATCTTCCATGACGCTCTCGGCGCAAGACTCCGCGGAATCACCATTCGCGAACCACTCGGCCAGGTCGCGCCCGTACCGCCGCCGAAGATCTTCCTCCGAGCGGCCCGAGATCTGCGCAAGCTTGTTCAGCCACACCTGCTCAGCGGCGGCAATCACGCGATCCTCCCTCGAACGAAGCTCGACATACGGCCCGGCGGGTAGACCGGCTTCTCCGTCTTCTCGCTCCAGCACGGGACAAGTCCCGGCCCGAGCGCCTCCTGGATCTGCCTCTCCTCCCACTGGTCCGGATAGAAATCGAACGCCGAGAGCAGGTGGAGCAGGAAGATCCGCATGATCTGCCTCTCGGTGAAACGGTCGAGAAAGTCCTCGCGGCAGCGGTCCATGTTTCGCACGACAAGACGCATGCGCTCCGCCGATGACATCTTCTTCAGATCTTCACTGGTCATGACAACTCCGTTGCTAGTAACCAACCAACTTTGCGGCGATCAACCGCCACTGGGCACGAGGCCGCGCTCCAAGAGGTAGTAGTGCTCCCGCACCGTGCGGAGCTTCATCTGCTTGCGCTTCCCCGAGCGCGGGAAAAGCACCATGACGTTCCCCTCCGCCTCGTCGATCTCCCTCACCCACACCTTCGCGCCGCGACCGTCCCTCGTCGTCGAGCGCAAGTCCCCGACCTTCACGATCCTTCCCTCGCGATCGGCCTCGTCCTGCTCGGCGAACGCCTTGGTGAGGTCCGAGATCTGCTGCTCCGCCGAGATCTTGGCCCAGGTGCCACTGACGAACGTTCGCTCGAATCCGGACACCATCACGGCGATTCGCTGCGCGCGCACAGCGTGCCCGTTGTCGAGCGCGATCTGGCCCTGCTCCTGAAGCCAACCCAGAACTTCCCCTGCACTCACCTTGCGCATCGCGTCTCCCTCAATGCCCCACGACGAATTCAGATTTCCCGTCAACGCTCCAGACCCGGCCGTTGAAGCTCATGTGAGCTACCTGCACATGCCTCGCGTCGTAGATCGCTCCACCCGTCCAGTTTCCGGGGCCAAGGCTGTGCTGCCGGATGAACTTGAGCCCAGCGGCACGAGCCGCGCCAAGATTCGGAGCGCGCATCTCCTTCGCCGGGAGATTGATCTTCGCCAGGGGGCTGTCGGCGTCCAAGCTCTTGTCAGGAATAGCCTCTACAACGATCCAGAACGGACCCTTCACGGTCAAAAAACCCATCACCTGCCCATCCGAGCGAGGCGACGCCAAGTCCTCGTGAACCAGGACACGACGCTCCACCTGTGCCACCGTCATCGTGACGTGGACCGCCGCAAGCTCCAGGCTCCACATCTCCGCGAACATCATGCGCGTGCTCGCCGCAACACGCCTCGCGATCTCCAGCGACGACTCCGAAGGAATCTCCATCTCCACGGTATCTTGCCGGAGATCTGCGCCAACCGCCGCCGAAACGCTGAGCGTCAAAACCGTACGGATCATGTCTGCCTCACGCACCATCATAGCGTCTCTCCTCGCGAAGAGCGCCCATGCACCAGCCGTGCCGACGACCTAGAAGCCCAGCGAAGAAGCGCGGCGAACCGTTTTCGTTTCTAGGCACCGCGAAGCGCGCTTCGCGGTTTGTGCGAAGCGCGCTTCGCGGCGCGAAAACGGTTACGCTGTCGGCGCCTACCAGTTGTTGATTTTGTAGACGGCGTCCATCCCCGAGTCCGGAGCCTTGGCGAAGTTCTCGCCCCTCGCGGACGCCTTCGCGCGATCTCGCGCCTCGTCGAGCCGCTTCTGCGCCTCCGGCGTCCAAGGGATCGCCGCGGCCGGCGCGGACGCCTTGGCAGCCGGAGGCGCCGCCGTAGCCGGCGCGGACGCCTTGGCAGCCGGAGGCGCCGCCGTAGCCGGCGCGGGCGCCTTGGCAGCCGAAGGCGTCGCCGTGGCCGGCGCAGGCGCCTTGGCAGCCGAAGGCGCCGCCGTGGCCGGCGCGGGCACCTTGGCAGCCGGAGGCGCCGCCGCGGTCGGCCCCTTGAAGAGATCGAACGCGGCCAGGGCCAGTGCGCCGCCCGCGGTAGTAACGAGAATGGGAATGATCGGATGCACGAAGTCTCCTTTCAGACGAACCAGGCAGGAACAGTAACCGTCCAATCGTTGAGCGAGGCAGCAGAGAAGATCGGGCCCTCGGTCCAGCAGTTGTTGCCCAGGCTCACCGCTTCGATCTTGCCGTTCCGGCTCGCAGGCGAAACCGCCTCGATCCAGCTCCGGATCCACTTCGACGCCTCTACGCGGCCCTCGGGCGTCTCATGGAAGTCCGCGATGTCGAGAATCCTACCTCCGTCGCCGGCCGTAACCCGGATGATCATGCACACGCCTTCCGGCGCGTCCTTCGGTACGGAGAGACGCTTCGTCGGCGGACGAACGGGCTTCTTCGCCGGCTCGGCCTTCGCCGGGCCGACCTTCGCCGGCTCGGCCTTCGCCGGCTCGGCCTTCGCCGGCTCGGCCTTCGCCGGGCCGACCTTCGCCGGCTCCTGGGCAGCCCGGAAGCGCGCCGCCGCCCCCATACGCATCCGCGCCCGGCTCTGCTCCTCGCTCTCGCGTCGACCGAGGATTCCACGGGTGGTAGCGACCTGCCCTTCCAGATCCCGGATCTGAGACTTCACGATGGCGACTTGTCGCTCTGCCTCCATGACCTCGGCAAGCTTGACCTTCCCCTTGCCGTACGACCCGCGGAGAGCCTGAGCGTGCGCGTCCAGGCCCGGCACCTTGGCCGACTTCTCCGCGATGGCCTTCTCGGTCTCCTTCATGAACTTCTCCGGATCCCTGCCGCGGAGCCAAAGCGGCAGCTCCTCATTCTTGCGCCGCTGTCTCTGCTCCTCACTCAGCTCGCCCTCGAATGCGCGCTGGCTACGCTCGGTAAAATCCCTCCGCTCTCCCTGTACCCGCACGTCCTCCCGTGCTTCCTTGCGCGCCTCGCCGAGCGAAGGCAGGTCCACCACCAACACCTCGTCTCCGCTGATCTCGGTGCTACTCCGGCCCTTGCCTTCTCCCTTGTAGACGATCACGCTCGTCTGCCCGTTGCGCACGTTCACCGTGGCACTACGAAGATCGAGCCCACCCGTGCGATCGTACTTGTTGGTCCATCGAACACGGAGCCGAGCGTCACGCGGGTTGCAGTTGACAGAGACCTTCGGGTTTCGGAAGGCTTCCGCTGCAACCAGCGCGTCCTTCACGTCGGCTCGCTTCATCCCGATCGGATCCCAGCCCGGTTCACGGAAGACGATCGCAGTCACCGCGGAGATCGACGCCAGCTTCTTGACGGCCTCCAGCGGCAACAACAGGCACCCGTCGTCATCCTGCGCGCCTGCCGAGATCAAGCGCCCGAGATTCTTCGCGACGGACAGGCCGTCTTCCCTGCCGCGCTCCATCTCTGCCACCGGATCGAAGAAGTCGCCAATCTTCTTGACGAGAGCCTTGGTCTCTTCTTCCTCCGTACGGTCCGCCATCACCAGCGCGACGTACTGCTCGTAAAGACGCTGCATGCTTGCATCCTCCGAGAAGCGACGGATCGCGTCGAGCGCTTGCGTCTTGGTGAAGACGAACCAGAGCGAGCGCCCGAGCCGACGATCGCTGACCGCGAACTTGCCGGGCTTCGTCAGGTGCTCGTGCGCGACAAGATTCGCGTGCGACGCGAGCACGACGGCTTCCTGTCGCGCTCCGCTATCCATGAGCAGCGAGACCGTTCCGGTTTCGTCATCGGCGAGCAGGGGCTTCCGGGTTCCGCGCCGACGAACCTGCGGCTCGATGGCTCGGACCTGTTCGGCGATGGCGACCGCCTCTTTCTCTGCCGCGACCACTTCTGCCGCTGCCGTCACCGCGCCAGCCGTCGCCTCCTCGACAAGACGCGGATTCTCGCGCGCCACCTCTTCGATCTTCCGCTCCACGATCGCCTCGGCCGCCTCCTCGATGGCCTTGCGCTCGTGCGACGGCGCCGTCTGCGCCGCCTTGGCAAGCACCTGCATCTCCGGATCTCGCGCGGCCTTCTCCTCGGCCTTCGCGAGCACCTGGGCTCGCGCCTGCTCAGCCTGTTCCGCTCTCTTGACCGCCTTGCGGATCTTCGCCTTTGCGGCGTCCGCCCGCGCCTTCAGCTCCGTCAACACGCGCAGCACCTCGCGGCTCTGCTCGTCCTCGGGAGAGATCGTCATCACGTAGTCCAGGTGCTCCAGGTGTCGCGCGAGCGAATGGAACTGGCGATGCGTGATGTCTCGGCACATATCGCCGACGCACTTGTGCGGGAAAACAGGACCACGCGGCAACCTCGCCCGCGTCGCCAGCGCATCACCCGTCGGGTAGATTCCCGGCACGATATCGAACGGTACCGGCGCCTGGGCCTGCGGCGCCTGGGCCTGCGGCGCCTGGGCCTGCGGCGCCTGCGAACCTGCGGCGAAAACTTCGAGCCCGTCGTGCATCACCACCACGAGGTGGTCAAGCTCTCGCGCCATCTCGTTCGCTTCACGCACAGCGTCGCTCTTCGTGGTGTGCTTCCAGCGATGGATCGTCTTCGCGCCGTGGCTCGACCAGTCGTCCGACGCGAGACGCCCCGTCTCGAAGTAAACCGTCCAGTCGCCGCTTCCTCGCTCGTCGATCAGCGGGCTGGAGAGATCTTGCCCCGCGCGCGAAACGAGCTTGAGGCTGCTCTCGTTCCACGTCTTGTTGCTCGTGCCGATTCCCTTCATGCGACACTTGTAGCTGTGCGCGTACTCCGGATCGCTCGACGCGTTCACCTGGAGAACCTGGCCCGCCCAGAAAGTCCCATCCGCGACGGCCGCCGGCACCTCGACCAGATCGCCCACGCTGAACATCGGCGGCGAGACCTTCGGCTGCTTGGCCACGCTCTTCGCCTGCTTCTTCAGCGTCTCGTCCTCGTCACGCTTGACGAGGGACTCGACCAGATCGTCTTTCGTGAAACCTCGCGGTTCCTTGCTCGTGCTGTCTTCGCCACCGACGACGTACCAGATCGTCGTCCCGAACTGCTCGGTGTCGCGATAGATCCTCTTCGTCCTGCCACTCGGCAGCGTGACCTCGTACTCGTGCGTATCCTCGAAATTCTTCGCGCGCTTGACGGTGGCCTCGCCCTCGCCCCGCTTCTTCTCCGCGTCGCCGCACGCCTGGCAAAGCCCATGGATTCCGTGCGTCGGCTTGCCGATCCGGTTCTTGCAGTCCTTCCCACCGCACTTCGCGAACGGCGCCTGGATGACCTTCCCGGGCTCACGCTGGTCCTCCGTCGAAGGGATCGAGACCTCGCCCAGCCCCTTCGGTCCGAAGTACCCGACGTTGCGCAGCCGGTGGAGCACAGGCGGAGCGCTCCCGCGCATCCATTCTCCGGTGAGCTTCGCCTTCCACTGCGCGCCGTGAGCTTCCGCGTACGCCTTGAGCGCCGCGCGCTCCTCGGCCGAGAGCTTCGCCCACGGCCCTGCGCCAGGCTCCTCTTCGGCTCTATTCGCCGGAGAGAACACGAGCCTATCGAGACTCTCCGGCCGACCCGTCTTGCGCGAGACATCGATCCGCGCTTCGTACCCGTCGGACATGCGCCGGATCGTCGTCTTGTCGTAGGCGAACCCGTCTTTCCCACTCTGCGCAGCCGCCTTACCGATGAGGTCGAGCAACGCGTTTTCCCCGTAGATCGTCGCGAGGTGGTTCAGCGTGGCGATGCTCTTCTCGTCGAGGATCGGACTCTCGCTCCACACCACCTGATAGGTGTGCGTAGGAGCCACAGGCGCCGCAGGCACGCTCGCGCGCTTCTGCAACTCCTTCTCCTTCGAGGCACGCACCTTGTAGTCGCGCTCCCGCTCCGCGGCGTTCGCGCCCGAGAACGTCAACGTCTGGTCCGCGTCGAGCACCATCCGCGACGCGGGAATGTTCGTGCTCCAGCTACCCTTGTCGCCACCGCTCAACGCCGAGATCTCGAAACGACCCCACTTATCCTTCCCCACCACGACGTAGCGCTTGCGTTCTCCCTCCAGACGAACGATGTCCCTCTCCTTGAAAGATCCAGCCGCTTCCTCGTTCTTCTTCTGCTCAGCGTCACGGACCGCGTTGCTCCGGTCGATCGCCGCAGGAAGAGCGGCCCGTCGGACCCGATCCAGCTCACGCTCGACCTCGATCCGCGCCTTGTCACGCGCCGGCCGTTCCGAGATCTGAGCCTGCTTGAGAGCCTCCAGCTTTGCTGCGAACGCCGGGTCCTTCTCCGCTTCAACTCGCACATCTGCGATCTGCTTCGAGACGACACCCGTCACATAGTCGATGTTCAGACCGAACGTGCGCTGGTAGTCATCCTCCTCCGGACGCGAGCGGTCGATGCAGTACGCTTTCGCCATCGCCTCCACGATGTCGAGCGCCATGCGACCCTCCGGCGAGAACTCCGGCACGTCCGAGTAACTCGCCTCGCCAGCCACCGCCCGCGCCATGTTCACCACGACGAACCCCGGCGGCGGCGTGATCTCGATGTCGATGCCCTGCCCACCCGTCGACCTGTGCGACCTCGCGCTGAACTTCCAGCCGGGGAACATCTCCGACAGATCCTCGCGGATCTTCGCCGCGTTCTTCGCCACGTCATCCGAAAAGAAGCGGCTCCCCGGAAGCGCGAGCCCACCGGCCGGAAGCTCGGGCAAGCCGAACGACGCCTTCGGCTCGACCTTCGCCGCCTTCTGCGGCTCCGCCGTCCGCGCGGCTTCCCACGCCGCATCCATCTTGTCTCCGAGCAGCTTCTCGACCTTGCCGCGGTGCGCAGACGGCAACCGATCGCTCGCTTCCTTCACCCACGCGTCGCGACGCTTCCCGATCGTACCGAGGAAGTCGTCCCGCGACTGCCCCTGCGGCATCGCGAAAAGCTGCGTCATGAGCTGCCCCAGCTCTCCCCAATGCTCCGCGAGCACGTTGGTGACAACACGCTCGATCTCCTCCTCCTGACCCGGCGCCAGCACGATCGGAGCGACATCCTTCGGGAGCCTAAGCTTCGAGGCATCCTTGTCCCTCAAGCGGAGACCTCCGATCTCGTTCGGCGGATTCTTCGCGTCCACCACCTGCGCGGTCTTCTTCCACGCGCCCCAGCGATAGCCACCCGTCCCATTGTCCTGGTACCGCTTGAAGACGGCTCCGTCAGCGCGCACGGCCGCTTCCTTTCGACCGTTGGCATCGCTGCCATCGTAGAACGCCACAGCCTCCCCCAGCGACTCCTCCCGCGGGGCAGGGAGCGCGTTGGGCTGCGCCACGCCGGCCAACGGCGAAGGCAACATCGGCGACGTGCGGCGCGAAGCGCCAGGCTTGTCCACGCGAACGAGAACCGTTCTCACATTGGTCCCGCTCGACTTAAAAGACCCCTCGGGCAGCTCGTCGATGCGTCCCCCCAGCGACAAGATCTCGCTGCGGAAAGAAGACGTGCGCCGATCCTCGCGAAACGCGACCCCCGCCGACATCACGGCAACGAGGCGACCGCCGGGCCGCAACATACCGAAGGCGTGCAGCACGTGCAGCACATCCTGCCCAGCCGCGAACGGCGGATTCATCACCGCCTTGTCGAAGCCCTGGTTGCTCGGGTCGAGA
>ERZ795058.3777-NODE-3777-length-15557-cov-5.627725_pt1 | contig 15557 bp, 10 predicted proteins | sample MGYA00375142_ERZ795058 | MGnify/ENA primary metagenome ERZ795058 (study PRJEB30187, sample SAMN05720210) | activated sludge metagenome | isolation source: anaerobic digester from wastewater treatment plant | place: Japan | collected 2015-04-20 ... | reverse complement strand
GGGCAAAAAGGAAGGGACAGAAGGGACGCAAAGGACATAAGAGGATTGAGAGAGGCGTGGGGGATTCTCAGGCAGGGTGGGGCCGAAGGCGTTTGAGGGAGATCATCTGGAAACAGGTCGGGATCGGCCGGGCGCGGGCGATCCAAGGCGGTGGCGGCGTGCTGCGCTGCCATGCTCTGCCACAGCACTTCAAGAAGTCGGCGCGACGTCGTTCCCATGGGGATGGGGCGGCAGAGAGCGTGAAGTGGTCGTCGTTTACCCGCTGTTTCAGCCACGCGGGAGCATGGGCGGGCGGGCCGGCGGCATGTTTGGCGGCTGGCTGGGTGGTGAAGCCCCAGACGGGGCCCTCAGTCTGGGCGCCGTAGCCGTTGGCGCGGACCTGCCAGTTGTAGAGCGTGGCGGGCGCCAGCGGCGCGGAAGGCGTAAAGGCCGGGTCGATCAGGCCGGTGGCCGACGGGGTGGAGGGGCGCGCCTCGGCGGCGGGCCAGAGCCACAGGTCATAATCAAGCGCGCGGGCGTCGCCCTGCCAGGCGAGCGACGCGGTGGTGGGGACGTCGCCGGCGGCGTCGGCCGGGTTGGGCAGCGCCGGCGCGGCGGGCGGAACGGCATTGACGCGATCGATGGCGTCGGCGATGTCGACCGTCGCGTCTTCGTTGAAGTCCAGCCCCATCGCATCGGAGCTGATGCCCAGCAGGTAGTTGATGACGGCGCCGACCCCGTTGCCGGCGGGCAGCGGGCGGATGCCCTGCACGGCGAAGGTCGTCGTCGATTCGTCCGGATCGTTGTTGTCGATGATCACGGTGGCGCGGTGCGTGCCGGGCCGCGTCGGCTGGTACAGGATGATGAACGGCGAAGAACTACCGGCGGGGACGGGATTGGGCGCCGGTTGCAGCGTGACCAGGAACTGATCGGCGGCGGGGCCGGAGAGCTGGACCGGCGGCGTGGTGAGCAGGTCGAGGTCGCCCAGGCCGGCGGTGTTGTCGAGGGTGAAGGTGCGCGCGACGGCAGTGGAGGGGAAATCGAGGACGCCGAAGTCGGTGTGATCGGCGAGGCTGGGGGTGTCGTCGCCGTTGGCGATCTCAACGCCGTTGCCGAGGATCGCGATTTCGGCCGGATGGCGCGCCACGCCGCGGACGACGAACGTATAGGGATTCTCATCGAGGACGAGGCTTGCGATCGTGACCGTCGCGGTTTTCACGCCGGGGCTGGTCGGACCAAAGAAAACCATGAAAAAGGAGGATTCGCCGGGTTGGAGCGAATGGATGTCCAGAACATACTGGAGAGAGAATTGATCGGCATCGGGTCCGCTCAGCTCGGGCCGTAATTCGCCCTCGAAAACCAGTTCCGCCTCGCCGGTATTCCGAACGTCGAATGAATGGCCCACCGGGTCCGCGCTGGTCAGGACGGTTCCGAAATCGGTGCCGTTGATCGCGCTGGTTGTGGTGGAACCGTCGGCGATCTCGAGACCGTTGCCGAAAACCGCGATATCCGGGAACTCCGTCGCGAGAATCCCCTCGCCTTGAATCGCGAAGCGGTATGGATTCTCATCCGGATCGTTATTCGGGATTTCGACGATGGCGTCCATGACGCCTGTCGTGGAGGGGTCAAAGCGAATAATAAAGTAGGTTGTGCCCAGTGGGGGCAGGGCGTTTGTCTCCGGGTCCTTGTGGATGGAAAAGTGATCCGCGCCGGGACCCGTAATCAGGACCGCGGGCATTGTGGTGAGATGCAGCTCGGCTTCCGCCGATATGTTGTGGATGACGAAGGATCGATCGGTCCTGCCCAACGGATGGTGAACCGGGCCGAAATCGGTGCCGTTCTGGATGGAAGTCGTGGTCGTGCCGTCGGCAATTTCAAGATCCTGGCCCCCATGGATCGCAATCTCCGGATAGATCGGCCGGACGAGGAGCCCTTCACCCCGGATCGCGAATGAATAGGGCGCTTCATCGGGGTCATCATTTCCGATCGTCACGGTCGCCGTCAGCGTGCCGGTCGTGGCGGGATCGAACGTAAGCTGGAATGTGGTCGCCTCCCCGGGAGGGATGGGATCGGTCGCGGGTTGCGCGGCGACGCTGAAATGCGCGTCGCCGGGGCCGCTCAGGACGACCGGAAACGCGCCGGTCAGGTCGAGCGCGGTCTCGGTCGACAGGTTCGCGATCGTGAACGTGCGCACGACCGTCTCGGAATCGACCAGGGCGTCGCCGAAGTCGGTGTGGTTCTCCAGCGAAGTGGTGGTCTGGCCGTCGGCGATCTCGAGGCCATTGCCGGCGACGCGGATCTCCGGGAAGAGGGGCAGCGGGACGATTTCGAGCGCGTGATCCTCGACCTCGCCGTCGAGGGCGAAGCCGGTGGGGTCGGCGGCGGCGGGGTCGGTGCTGAGGCGGAAGCGGGCGAACGTCGGCGAGGCGTGGATCGGCGGCACGGGCGGCAGCGTCAGCGTAACGGTGGTCGGCCCGCCGGCGGGAACGGTCGTTGAGACGCGCTCGGTCGCGTTGCTGAACACGCCGTCGCCGTTGTAATCGATCCAGGCATTTAGCGTGGCGTCGCCCGCGAGAGCATTGACGACGGGCACGGCCACCGTGGGCGCCGGGGAAGCCTGGATCATCAGCGATGCGTCAACACCGTCCTCGTCGTTGGGGGATTCGCCCTCCAGGTCGTCGCCGAGGGCCTGCAGCGACGGCTGCCCATTGAGCTCCGAGTCGATGTCCGCGCCGATCATGAGCGCGCGGGTAAGCCGGTGGGCCGGACCGAAGTCGTCGGCCCGCGTGTTGTAATCGACGTAGGGGGTCTCGGTGAGAAATTGACCGAAGATTTCGGTTTCGCCATCGATCAGCGGGGGGATGTCGTCGTCGCCGTTCCAGGTGACCAGGTAGGAACCGGATTTGGAATTGGCGGCGAGCGCGGGGCTGAAGGCGGTGAAGTCGGGGTCATCGGCGGGGCCCATGGCGGAAACGCGGAGATCGTCGTTGTCGATGACGGTTCCGCCGATGCTCACGCGGCGGCCAAAGATATCGTACTTGCCGACCATGAGCGAATTGGCGCGCCAGACGACGAAGTAGTTCTTACTTTCGGGATTGAAGCCGACCCGCGGATCGATGGCGGAAAAGAAGGTCTGGCCCGTGCCGCCGGCCTGGCTGATGCGGAGCTGGTCGCCGAGGGGCGCGGCATCGGCGGCGCTGACGCGGCGGCCATAGACTTCGTTTTCGTTGTCGACCAGGGCGCCGGTGTTGTCGTCGCCATACCAGACGACGAAGAACTCATCGCCGGCGGCGGCCACGTCGGGCCCGCCGGCGCGGAAATCGGAATTGCCGTCGGGTCCCATGAAGCTGAGGCGCTGCTGGTTGCCGGTGGGGTTGGCCTGGCGATCGAGGATCCGCCCGAAGATTTCGGCCTCGTTATCGACGAGCGGGGGGGTGTCGTCGTCGGCACTCCAGACGGCCAGGTATTGGTGCATTTCCGAATTCCAGGCGATGCGGGGGTTGATGGCGCCGAAGGCCGCGCGCTGCCCGGGATCGGATTGCGCGTCGTCGCCCATGAAGCTGACGCGGATCATCGAATCTTCGAGGAGGCCGTTGGCGCTGATGCGCTGGGCGAAGATCTCGAATTCATTGTCGACGAGCGGGGACTTGTCGTGTTCGCCGCTCCACACGACCAGATACTCGTTGTCGGTGGGGTTGTAGGCGACGTCGGGGTGCTGGGCGCGATACGCCGTGGAGCCCTTGGGCCCCATGAAGCTGATACGGATGCGGTCGCCCATGAGCTCGCCCTTGCCGGTGAGAAACTGGCCGAAAATTTCGAATTCATTATCGACGAGCGGGTCGGCGTCGTCGTCGCCCCACCAGACGACCAGATACAGATTGTCGCGCGCGTTCCAGACGACGGCGGGATCGGCTGCCTGGAAGTCGAAATCGCCGTCGCGTCCCATCACGCTGACGCGGATGGGGTCATCGAGCAGCTTGGCGCCATCGCCGCTGATGCGTTGAGCGTAGATTTCGAATTCATTGTCGCTCAGATTGCCCGCGTCGGTATCGCCGACCCAGACGACGAGGAACTCATCCTCGACGGAATTGTAGGCCGCGTGCGAATCGCGGCCGGCGTAGAGTGTGCGGACGACGGGCGACATTTCGGCGTCGTCGCCCATGAAGCTGATGCGGAAATCATCGTGCTTGGGAGGTTCGAGCAGAATCGACGCCGGACCCGTTGCGGGGAAGAAATCGGGCGCGTCGCCGTAGTCGATCGGGGTCAGCTCGAAGGCGCCGATATCGACGCGGGCGTCGCCGTCCAGGTCGCCGTCGGCGAATCGGTCGAAGATGCCGCCGCGCTGATCGGTGAGCAGGCCGCTGGCGCCGTCGTTGTTGCCGGCGTCGATCGCGGGGCTGCCGGGGAGGAGGGCGTGCGTGGGGGTCGGGCCGCGGTTGTCGGCGAGGTCGGCCAGCGCCGGATCGTCGTTGGTCGCGATCTGGGAGGGCCCCAGGCCGATGAAGGATTCGACGAGGTTGTTCACGCCGCCGATCAACGACGTGCCGCCGTTGACGATGCGCACGAGGACGTCGTCGCCGCCGGTTGTATCCGCCACAATGGAGTTGTTGGCGACCAGCCGGAAAGTGGCGCCGTCGCCGAGCCCGAAGACGGCGCCGTCAGCGTCGCCATCGGCCCCGGACGTGAGCGACCGGCCGGCGACAAGCTCATTGCGGGCAATCGTGGCGTTAATGAGGTAGAGACTGCCGTTGCGGCTGAAGATGGCCGCGCCCAGGGCGGACCCGCCGCCGGCGTCGCCCAGGCTGATGAAGGCGGGGTTGCCGCAATCGCCGCCGCGCGCGACATTGCCCGAAAGCGTGCTGTTGCGGATGACGACGGTGCCGCTGTGGTTAAAGATGGCGCCGCCGAGGCCCGCGCCGCCGCCGCCGTCGCCGTTGGGGCTGTTGGTGCCGGCCCCGCCGGCGGAGCCATCGCCGCCGCCATAGCCGCCGGCGCCGCCGGCGCCGCCGGTCTGCGAGTTGCCGGAGGCGGAGCGGGCCGAGCCGCCGCCGCCCCCGCCACCGAAGAAGAAGCCCCCATCGGCGCCGGGGCCGCCCACGACGCTGGCGGCCGCGGTGATGCCCGAACCGCCGTCGCCGCCGCCGCCGCTGCCGGCCGGCGCGCCGCCATTGGGATCGCCGCCGGCGCCGCCGGGGGCGGTGACGCCGAATGTCTCGCTGGCGCCGTCGGCGCCGTGCTGGCCGACGCCGGCGCCGCCCCCGCCGCCGCGATCATTGGCATTGCCGGAGTTGGCGCCGTGGCCGCCCAGGGCCATGTTCCCTGTCAGGGTTGATCCGTCGAGGGTGAGCGTGCCCTGATTCAGGACCGCGCCGCCGACGCCGGCCGACCCGCCGCCGCCGCCGCCGCCCGATCCGCCGTCAAAACCCTGGGCAACGCCCCCCTGTAGCGTCAGGTTCCGCAAGGTGAGGTCGCCGGTGATGGTCACGTGAAAAAGCCGGAAATTGTCACCGCCGGCCCGTTTGATCGTGATACCGTCGTCGCCGGCGGGCCCGTTGATCTCGATCTCGGTGAAGACGGAGAAGGCCGTCGGGCCAAATTCGCCGTCGCTCCGGCCGGTATCGAAGAGGGAGACGGACAGCTCGTCGCCGGCGAGCGCGGCGTCGAATCGAATTTCGTCCGCCTCGGCGTTGGCGTTGGCGGCGAGGATCGCCTCGCGCAGGGAGGTTCCCTCTACCCCGGGATCAGGCGTCCCATCGTTCTCGTCGGCGGTGGTCGTGACGGTGAAGAGGGCGGCCGTCAGGCTCGCCGCGTGCAACAACGGGAGCAGGGAGACAAGGATCGCGGCGAGAAGGCGGAGGCGCATGGGGGTCTCCTTTGCGGGGAGAACTCGACACAACGTGGTTCGTCCAGCCGGTTAATGAAGCGAACCGCGAGAAGGCATGGCCAACGGTTCGGCGACCTGTGGCCGTTCGAGAGCAAAGCACGAAATGTCTTGAGTCAGTATAGCCCCGGCAGGATGGGAAAACGCAGGGAAAACGTTAACCGGGGGGTGGCGAGAATGGAGGGTTTTCGAGAGCCGAGGACGAGGACGAGGGATGATTCTGGACCATCACTCGGCGGCGCCGAAGAGGCGGGCGAAGAGCATGCGGATGTACGGGCCGTACATCAGCCAGGCGCCGATGGCCGCCAGCAGGAGGAGCGCGAGGACGATGAGCGAGTCGCGCCGGGCGGGGACGCGGGTGCGTTCCGTGCGGGCCGGGGCGCCCGCGCGCGATGGGGCCGGCGCCGCCGCGCCGGGTGGAGCAGGCGCGGTCGCGGGCGCGGCCGGTTCGGCGGGGCCGCCGCCCCCGACCGGGCGAATCTTGCCGGAATCCTCGCCGATCGGCCGCAGCGAGTGACCGGTGTCGTCCAGCTCAAAGGGTTTCCTGTCGCTCATGCGTCGGCGCTCCGGCCCGCTCCGCCGCGGACCTGATCGGTGTTACGGCTTACCCGCGCGCCTCATCTTCGCCCGAACGGGTCGGCGATGCAATGGAACACGACGCCGCCAGCCGCGTTCCGTCGGCGAGCTGAACCAGCGCGCGCGGCGCGGCGCGATGGGGCCACTTCACGTAACCCAGGGCGAGGCGATACGGCAGCCCGGGCCAACCCGCCGCCGACGTGATGCGGCCGGCGATTTCCTCGTCGATAATGATCGCGTCGCCCGCCGAAACGGGCTGGTCGGCGTCGACGCGCAGACGGAGCAGGAGGCGTGCCGGATGGCCAAGGTTGGCGATGCGGGCGATGACCTCCTGGCCGGGGAAGCAGCCCTTGTCGCGGTCGATGGCGGCCTCCAGGCGGGCCTCCAGCGGGATGACACCCGGATCGAGGTCCCATCCCTGGCGCGGGATGCCGGCGCGGACGCGGGCCAGCTGGAGCGCGGCGAAACCGGACGGCCGGCCCCCCGCCGCCGCGCACATCTCGGCCAGCAGGCGCGCCAGGCGCGCCGCCGCCATGCCGGGAATCGAAAGGTGATAGAACGGGAAGGGCCAGCGCGGATCGGTGAAGATGCGGCAGGGCAAACCGCGCAGCGTGACGGTCATCAGGCCGGTGAAGCGCTCCGGCGCGAGCAGGGGGGCCGTGGCGGGGGGATCGAGCAGCGCGGCGAGGATGCCCGGCGCGGCGGGCCCGGCCAGGCCGACGACCGCCTCGGCGGGCCACATCCGCTCCACGCTCACGTCGTCCATTAACGTGTATTGCTCGATCAGCGCGAAGACCTGTTCGCGGGCGGCGTGATCGATCAGCGCGACGAATCCCTCATCCGCCCGGTAGACAAGCAGTTCGGCCTGGAAATGGCCGTCGCCGGCCAGTTGCAGGGCGTAGCGGCCGGCGCCGGGCGTCAGCTCGCGGATCGAGTGCGACAGCCGGCGGTGGAGATAATCGGCTGCGTCGCGGCCCTCGATGTGCAGCGGCGCCCACTCCGGGGAGACGACCAGTGCCGCCTGCTCGTGGAGGGCGCGGGCCTCCGCGTCGGGATCGCCGAGGTGGTCGATCACCGGTTCGTCCGCCGGCTCGCGGGGAGGCGTCCAGTGGAGGTCGGGATGCATCTCGGCCAACCCGTCGTGAATCGCGCGCCAGCTCATTCGGCTCCCTTTTCTCCGTCGGTTTCAACGAGCCAGATGTTGCGGAAGCGGACGGGGTTGCCGTGATCCTGCAGGCGGATGCAGTCGCGCGCAACGGGCGGCTTGTCGCTGGCATCGGTCGGGTGGTCGAGCGCCACACGATCCTGAACCAGGACGCCGTTGAGGCGGACGGTCATGAACGCGGGCGCAGCCGCATCGCCGTCGGCGGTCAACGTCGGCGCCTCGAAATCCATGTCGAATGTCTGCCAGGTGAGCGGCGGCAAGGCGGCATTGACCCGCGGCGCCGAGACGTTGTAGATCGCACCGAGATCCCCCGCGCCGGCCAGCACGCCCCAGGAGTCGAGGATCTGCGCCTCATAGCGGTCATGGAGAAAGACGCCGCTGTTGGCCCGTTTCTGACCGCGGACGTCGGCAATCAGCGGCAGGGCGAATTCCAGATGCAGGCGCACGGAGCCGAACATCTGGACCGTCCGGAGATCGCCGCGGCCGACCTGAACCGCGCCGTCCTCGGTCAGGGGCCAGGCGGCGCCCTCCCAGGCGGCGAGCGACGTCGGCTGGCCGGGTTGATACGGCAAGAGGATGGTGGCGCCGGCGGGGGACGGCGCGCCGAGGGTCGGCGATTTCCGATCGGCGCGCCGCAGCTCGAACCGGCCGCCGTAAGGGTGGCGGATGGCGGCGGTGAGCCGGCCCGCGTGCACCAGGCCTTGCCATTTCACGCCGAGCGCTTCGCCGGCGAGGAACACCTGGTCGTCGTCGCGCCAGCCGGTCAACTCGACCAGCACCGGGAGCGATTCGGTCGCCGGCGGGTCGACTGTCCAGAGCGGAACGCGGTATTCGTCGCCGTCGCGGGCGATAACCATCCCACGAGCGGGGACGGGCGCGAGGCCCGTGCGCGAGAACGTGCCGGCATAGTCGCCCAGGATCGCGGCCGCCTCGGCCGGGAGCGGCCAGGCCGGCAAGAGCTCCGCCGGGCCGTCCTGGGCCCGGGCGCCATGGAGCGACAAGGCCCAGGTCAGGACGAGCAGGGCGAGCCGGGGGACTCGCCGGACCTCGCGCGCGGCGTGCATCTCACTCGCTCCAGTCAAAGATGACGCCGAGCAACTCACCGGGCCGATCGCGGAGCGTTTCGTAAATCCGCGGCGCCTCGGTGATCGGCACCCGGTGGCTGACGACCGGCGCGATCTGGATCCGCCCCTCGCCGACCAGATGCAGGAGGACGCGCAGGTCGTCGAGGGTGAAATGGCAGGAGACCTCGATCGAGGCTTCACGCTGGTGGAACGTGGCCCAATGGAAAGTGGTTTCGCTGCGGACGGCGATGGCCAGGATCACGCCGCCGGGGGCCAGCAGGGCGTGTTCGTGGATGTCGAGGAAGATCCGTTCGGCGCCGCAGGCCTCAACAATCGTGTCGTAGGGGCCGGCGGCCTGCAGCTCGTCCCAGGCCGCGGCCTCGCGCATGTCGATCGTCCGATGGGCGCCGGCGGCGGCGGCGATGGCCAGCCGGTCCGGGCGGACGTCGGCGACCGTGACGCGAGCGCCCAGCGCATGGGCGCACTGACCGCAGAACAGGCCGATGAGACCCTGACCGGCGACCCAGACGTTCTGGGCGGCGGCGACGCGGGCGCGGCGGACGCCGCGCAGCGCCACGCCGGCCACGCCGAACAGCGCCGCGAGGGAATGATCCATGGCGTCGGGCAGGCGCAGAATCAGCGAGGCCCCGGGCGCATGGGCCGGCGCGTCGCCGACATCGGCGACGATCCAGCCGCGGTGGCCGATGTAAAGCCCGCAGTAGACCCAGTCGCCTTTCTTGAAGACTTTGACCTCGCGGCCGACGGCGGCGACCTGGCCGACGTTCTGATAGCCGTGGCGCCCGGGGAAATGCGTCCAGCCGTGTTCGGCCAGCAGGGCATGGCGCTCGGTGCCGTTGGTGATGCCCGTGTAGCGGGTGGCGATCAGGATCTCGGTCGGTTTAAGCGGCGGGGGATCGCCGAGGTCGACAAACCGCATTTGGCTCCGATCCGGGTATTCGATGGCGATTCTGCGCATGGGATTGACTCAGTTCCAGAATGGTTTGGGCGGGCGAGGATTCGACCTCTGCGGGGGGTAAGGACTGTTTGGGATGATGTCCCAGCGCCCGGGCGGCGGGCGGCGCCGGCTCCTGATTCTGCGGCAGGCGGGCTGAACAGACAATTGAATCGTGCGGGGGGTGGGGCCGCATTTTCGAATGACAGGTCGGGGGACGGGGAGTAGCCTGAAGGGAGCGATAGATTACCCTTCCATCATCAATCGGCCGCCGAGGGCCGGACGCGGGGAGCCGGGACGAAAGCAGAAAAAGCGTCGTACAGCCCGCCCACGGGGCGTGCATTTGGAAGATGAGACGGAAGTTGTGGAGCGATGGGGATGAAAACGATCACGAATCACGAGCGCCCGTTGGCGGACCGCCCCCCGGCCGAGGCGGCCTGGCAGCGCTTTTTCGACAATCCGTGTGAAGCGACGTTCCGCGCATTGTATGAACAGACGCACGCGCTGGTCTGGACCCTTTGCCGGCGCATCCTGAAGAATCCCGATGACACGCAGGATGCGTTTCAGGCGGTCTACTGCCGTCTGTTGAAGATGGCGCGCGAAGGCCGCGGCGACGAGCTGTCGGGCGCGCCGGGCGAGGGCGTCTATCGACTGGCGGTGCGCGAATCCAATAATTTACGGATGCAACGCCGGCGCCGGGGGGAGAAGGAGATCCTGATGGAGCAGATCCCCGTTGTTGCCGCCGCGGAACGCTCGGCCGCCGACCTGGCGCAGGAACGGCAACTGCGCGAACAGGTCGAGGCGCTCATTTCAACGTTGCCCGAGACGCTGCGGGTCCCGCTGCTGCTGCATTACTTCGACGGGCTGAGCCACCGCCAGATCGCCGCGGCGCTGGACCTGCCCGCCAGCACGGTGTCGAGCCGGCTGGCCAAGGGTCAGCGCAAGCTGGAACCGAAACTGCGCAAGGCGGGGCTGGGGGCGGTGCTGATGGTGCTGGGGACGATCGCCGCGCGCGCCGCGCCGAGCCTGCCGCCGGCCGAACTGACGGCCGATGCCGTGTACTGGCGGATCGAAGCGATGCTCCAGCTTCAGGGGGGAACGGCCGCGGGGGGCGCGGGGGCCGGATCGGCCGGCGCCGCCGCCGATGTCCACTGGGCCGCGCAGTTCCTCACGTCGCGGCTCGGGTTGCTGGGGCTGGGGATCCTGCTGCTGGGAGGGCTGACGTTCCTGATCAACCGGACGCATGCCTGGCTGCCGGGAGGCGATGATCCGGCGGAGAAGCCGGCTGTCACGGCCGAAGGTCCGGCCGAGACCGCGCACGCCGTGCCGTGCATCATGATGCAGATGGCGATGCAGCAGGCGCAGCGGGCGGCGATGAACCAGTCGGCGGGCCAGCCGGTGGCGGACGCGCCGTCGCCGCCGCCAGCCGTCGCGGCCAACTGAACCGGCGCGATCAGTCGCGCAGGGCGCGCATGACTTCAGCCAGCAATTGATCGGGCGCGAGCCGGGCATCCAGGCGCAGCAGCCGTGGATGCTCAACGGCCGCGAAGTGCTTCGCCACCTGTTCCAGGTAGTCACGCCCTTCAAAATGATCGGGGGCCGTCCCGCGCTGGGAGCGAATGCGTTCCAGGGCGTCCTCGACCGCCAGCTCCAGCAGCACGAGCAGATCGGGCGACGGCGCAAAGGCGCGGTTGGCCCGTTCGATCTCGGCCGGATCGAGTCCGCGCGCCCCCTGATAGGCCATCGTCGAATAGAAATAGCGATCAAGGACGACCCAGCGTCCCGCGCGCAGGGCGGGGAGGATCAGCCGCTCGACATGGTCGCGGCGATCGGCCAGGAAGAGCGCCGCCTCCTCCTCGGCGCGGGGATGACGCCCCTGGCGGGCGGATTCGCGCAGCCGGCGACCATGGGGGCCGTCGGTCGGCTCACGCGAGAGCACCACGTCGCGTCCGCTCTCGCGCAAGGCGTCGGCCAGGAGCCGGGCCAGCGTGGTCTTGCCCGTCCCGTCGATCCCTTCGATGACGATCAGGCGTCCGGGTCGGGCAGAATCGGAGGGAGCGCTGGGTGAAGGGGGCTGGGTCATCCGCCGCCGACTGCCTGAGCCTGGCGGGGCGCGAGCCGCACTTCATCGCGGGCATCGGTCTCGGCCAGGCAGACCTTGACGACCTCGTGTTCGGCGACGGCGACCTGGAGCACGGCGTGATCGGCCTGGATCGGCAGCTCGCGGCCGCCGCGATCGACCAGCACGAGCAACTTGATCGCGCGCGGGCGACCGTAATCCATGATCGCATCGATGGCGGAGCGAATCGTCCGGCCGGTGTAGAGCACGTCGTCGATCAGCAGGATGGTCTTGTCGGTCAGATCGAAGTCGATTTCCGTTTTCCGGACGATCGGGTTGGGGGCGAGCATCGACAGATCGTCGCGATAGAGCGTGATATCGAGAATGCCAAGCGGGAGTTTCCAGGCGGGGTCGGCGGCGAGCAGGCCGTGCAGGCGCTGGGCGAGGACGGCGCCGCGCGTGCGGATACCAACCAGCGCGGCGCCGTGAGGGGACCCGGCGAGGCGGCGCGCCCCATCGGCCAGTTTGACAATCGCGGCCTGGAGTTGATCGGCGTCCAGCAGTTGACGGCTCATCATCGTGCCTGTTCGGAATCGGCTCGTGGACGGAAACGCGGCGGCCGGTCTCCGTGGGGATCCCGGCGCGCCGGGAAAAGACGAAATTCTGGCGCTTCGGCGGGGCGTTGGCAAATGGAAAACCGCCCACTGCAAGTTGGAAATGGCTGCAGGCAGGGATGCGGGCGGTTTGGAATGAGGAGGGAAGGTGGCGGGTTTTCGAGGGCCGAGGATGAGGGACGAGAGCCGAGAACCGAATTCTTGGGTAGGCCGTTGGGGGGGATCACGAGGACGAGAGACGAGGGACGGAAATCGATGGGGGGCGGTCCCCCCGGGGGTGGGCCGGGGGGACTCGGGGCGGGCGAGGTTCAGTTCAAGATGGCCAGCAGTTCGTTGACTTCGCTGCGCAGGTTGCGCAGGGCGGTAGTCAGCCGCGGGTCGCGAGGGGACGGTTCGGCGGGCTGGGCAGGACGCGATGCGGCGGCCGGGGCGGTCTGCGCGTCCTCGCGCTGGCGACGCAGTTCGACGCGCAGGCGTTTGCGCGCGCCCTCGATCGTGTAGCGTTCCTCGTAGAGCAGCCGGCGGATGGTCTGGATGACTTCGATGTCGGCCTGGCGGTAGCGGCGCTGGTCGGAGGAATCCTTGGCGGGCGCCAGTTCACGGAATTCGGTCTCCCAGTAGCGCAGGACGTACGGCTTGATGCCGGTGATGCGGGAGACTTCGTTGATGCGATAGAACAATTTGCGGCGGGGGGCGGCGGGTGCGCGCGTCGGGCGGACGGTGGCGCGGGGTGGGGTCAGCGTTTTCATCGCGAATCGACACCTCCTGCGAGGGGAAATAGGTTCAGCAACGGGAACAAGAGGAGGTTGCGCCGGGTGGAGCAACCAAGGGATCAACGGGAACCGTTCAACGCCGGCAAGCGGAACGAAACAACGGTTGGTCGATGCGATCGGCCCGGGTCAGTCCGCGACGACGGAACCGGGCAAGGGTGTGTCATGCGTGTCGGGGGGCGATCCTCCTTTCCGGCTTGAATGAAGCTCAGGTAAATCAACCGGAAGCAACCATAAAGCGCGGGCGGGCGAGATGCAATGGAAAAGCGGCGCGCGGTGAGAAAAGCGAGGGGGCGCGCTCGATGACGATTCCGCTGGCGATACCGATACCGATGGCGAGTCGGGAGATCAGGGGGGCGACGGATAGACCTTGCGCGGGGGGAGGACGGGCGCGGCGCCGCCGAGATGATCGGCGAGTTGGGCGGGGTCGAAGCGGAGGCCGTCGCGCGGGACCGGATACAGGCGCGCCGTGCCGAGCTGGACGGGCCGCGCCCCGTGGATGCGCCAGGCCGCGCCCGCCAGCAGCCAATGGCGCCCCGCGCCGGCCGCCGGGCGGAAACGACCCTGCTCCAGTCCCATCGGCCGCGCCCACCAGCCGTTGGCCTGCTCGCGGACCGACTGCGACAGGAATACGACCGCGGCCGGCCGACGGAACGCGGCGTGGTGCACCTGCAGCGGGCGGAGCCCGTCGAGCAAAATGGTCAGTGTGTCGCCCGGCTCGACAAAGCGTTCCAGGCCGATGGCCAGTTCGCGTTCCTCTTCGGTGGCCCAGCGGGTTATGTAGTGCGCGCTCGCGTAATAGCCGAAGTTCATCGCGGCAAACAGCAGCCCGAGCGCGCCGAGGCGTGCCGCCGGCCGGGGGGAACTGAATATAACCAGCGCCGGCGCGCCGAGGAACAGCAGCACGATGACGACCGCCGCCCAGATCGGGAGGAGCCGGAGCTGGTGCAGCGCGGCGACGGCCGTCAGTGCCGGCGCATCGACGGGCAGCGTAAAAGCCATCCGCCCGCCCGCGAACAGACAGACGAGCCAGACGGCGAAGAGGAGATCGATCCGGAACATGGCCGCCCAGCGCCGGCCGTCGGCCGCCGGTCCGAGCGCGCCGCAAAACAGGATCAGGACCAGCGGCTCGAGGCCGACCAGATAGCGCTCGTGAAACCGCCAGCCCTCGTCATTGACGAGCGTGTGGCGCGCAATCACGACGATGAACAGGGCCGCGCCGACGAGCGTGTAGACCCGCAGGATCCGCCCCAGGTCGCCGCCGCGCGCCGGCGCCGCCGCCGGCGGGGGATGGCGCAGGGCGAGCCACGCCGGCAGCACGCCCAACGCCAGCAACCAGCCGAGCACATAGCCCGCCGCCGAGAGGGGCCACTGCCAGGGGACCAGCGGATAGAGGCCGTCGGCGACGCGGCCGTAATTGGCGAGCCATGCGGCGGGGGTGAACGGATGGGCCGGGCGCTCGACGAAAACCACCTCGAGGACGCGCAGACCGGCGACCAGCGTCCAACCCAGCGCCGTGACGCCGTGGGGCGCCAGCGCGCGGATCCAGGCGCGCCATTGGCGCCCATCCCGGTCCGGCGATTCGGCGGCGATCGACGGCAGCCGGCGGATCTCATGAATGACGGCTGTGAGGGCGAGGATTGCGGGGATCAGGATCCCCTGGGGTTTGACGTGAAACGCCAGGCCGGCGACGGCTCCGGCGGCCAGGCAGCGCCGCCGGGTCGGTTGCGCGATCGCCCGGGCGCCGAGCCAGGCGGCGCCGACGAAGACGGGGACCCAGAGCGACTCGGTCATGACCGAAGCGGTGTACGCGCCCGCGGGCAGCAGCAGGGTGAGCGCGGCGGCGGCCAGCGCCCGGCGCCCGGTCAGAAACTCGCGTGCCAGTCCGTAAGCCAGCAGGCCGCCGAGGGAGCCGAGCGCGGCGTTGATCGCGCGAATCGCCAGCAGTGCGGCGGGCATCGGCAGCCGGGCGAGCGGCGCGATGAGGACGAAGTAGGCCCAGCAGGGATACCACGCCTGCACGCCGTTCCACAGCAGGCCGCCGCGGGCGGGGAAGTGGCGCGCCATTTCGATATATTGCAGTTCATCGGTGAGGATGACGGGGGAAGGGACGCAGAACGCGAGAAGCCAGCGGACCGCCCAGGCGAGCGCCAGCAGCCCGGCCAGCGCCAGGGCGGGCTGGCGCGGCGTCGGTGAGCCTGCACCGGCAAGCGCGGGTCTCACGTCACGCCTGGCGTTGCTGGGTGCGCGATCGGAGCAGTTCGAGGATCGATTCCATCCGCTCCAGTTCGGCGCGCGGGATCCCATCCATCAGGCGGTCGATCGACTGGAAGTAGGCTTCCTCGGCGCGCTCGACCAGCTTGCGGCCGCGCGCGGTCAACCCGATCAGCTTGACCCGGCGGTCGCCCGATTCGGCGGTGCGCTGGACCCAGCCGGCCTCCTCCATGCGATCAACCAGGCCGGTCACGTTGGAGCGGTTGACCAGCAGCATGCGCCC
>ERZ795058.3768-NODE-3768-length-15581-cov-16.618769_pt1 | contig 15581 bp, 19 predicted proteins | sample MGYA00375142_ERZ795058 | MGnify/ENA primary metagenome ERZ795058 (study PRJEB30187, sample SAMN05720210) | activated sludge metagenome | isolation source: anaerobic digester from wastewater treatment plant | place: Japan | collected 2015-04-20 ... | reverse complement strand
CCGTATGCGGGTTTTCCGTATGCGGGTTTTCCGTATGCGGGTTTTCCGTATGCGGGTTTTCCGTATGCGGTCGTTCCCATACATCCCAGATGCTTTTTCCCCACCGCCCATGTTTGGTTTTCGGTTGTTTGCACGTGAGATATCCCGCCGCGATCAACTCCTTTATGCCCGCTCGAACTGATCCCGCACCGTCTTTGTCCGAGTTGGTGATGATTTCCGTTATGAAAAACTCCCAATCGGTTGGTTTGGAAAGCATGAAAGCAAGTAAACCTCGTGCCTTAAACGACAAAGTCTTGTCTGAAAGCGTTTGGTTGGACAGAACGGTGTAGTTGACTTCGTGTTTGTTTCTAAAAATCATTTCAAGTCCCCCATCAACTGCACCGCATTTTCAACTGACAAATCAGCCACATCTGCGATTCCTGCTCGAACGAGTTGCACTTGTATGCCAAGGGGTGCGAGCATGTGTGCCAGTTTTTCCGCGCCCGCGCTCCCGGCCTCATCTTCATCAAACAGAATATAGGCACGCTTCCAATGCTTCCGAATTTTCATCGCCTGCGTGTTTGTCACCGTTGCTCCGAAGGTGGCGACGGCGCCCGGCCCGAGCCGCCAGACTTTGGTGATGCCTTCTGTGACCACCACCGAGCGTCGCCCTCGCGCTTCGTCTCCGCCGTACAGACAGCACTTCGCCGGGATGATCGCCTCGGTGTCCGGGCAGGTCTTGTACCGTTCCCGAGCAGTCGGGGAGATTGCGCGTGCCTGCCAGCAGACGATTTTTTTATTCTCCTTTATCGGGGCAATAATCCGCCACGGTATCGGCCCGGCTGCTCCCGTTCCGAGCAGTCCCCAGCGCCGGGCCGTTTCAAGGTCAAACATGCGTGTTTTTAGGTACTCTTGGTGGGGTTTGTCAAGCGAACCCGACCCAATGGGCAATTTCATCGTCAAAACACCGTCTAAAATGCCCGAGGATTGACGATCTTTCCCCAATACAGGGTCTACATCCCCCCGGTATCTCTCGGCGATCCTACGGCATTCTAGCGGGGGTTGTCCGAGTACGAGGGAAAGGGTCTCAAAAAGGTCCAGTCGCCCGCACCGGAAGCAGGAAAAAACTGTTCCGCTCCAGCCCAGCCCCATCTTGCCGTCACCACGATAGCAGACGGGGCAGTGGAGCTGAAGCCAGTCGCCATTGCCATGCCGGAATTCAACCCCGTGGTCGTTCAGCAGCGCGGCCATATTTAATCGAGAGCGTGGTCGTAGGGGCATTGAGAGCATCCTTTGTCGGGCGAATCTTGACGGCGGAGTTGATCAGGTTCTCCATTGACCAGTAGCCGTTTCCAATCTGTTCATTCTTAAACAACAAATGATAGACCGGGTAGTCGTGGATGTTCGATCCGTATCTTTGCAGTTGAGCGACCGTCCCCTTCTTTGATTCGATCCACCATCCGTTGAAGTTGACCCAGATTGGAAAGACAGTTCGGGAGTGAAAGCGTTTTTGTTTTGCACGTTTCATTTTTCCTCATTCCTTTTCTTGATGCGTTTGACGATGTCCGATAGCGGCACGGATGCGATGGTGACATTGTTTTCCCGAAGCGTCTTCGCAATTAGGTATTCGAGATGATCTCGAATCGTGATCCGGTTCGCCCGCAGCCACGCGGCATAAGTGTTTTTCAATTGGGTTGGAAAGTTATTTATTGCCCACGTACAGTAGGTTTTATTTTTCATTGCTCGATATTCCTTTCAGTCGTTGAATCAACTCGTTCTGGATGTTTGCCGCGCTGTCGGCGAGACCCCCATCCAACACCCCCGCCACTATCTCGCGTTTCTTCGCAATCAGCTCCAGCATGTCTACCTCCAGCGTGCCCTTCGCTGCGAGGTAATAAATATTGGCTGCCCCCTTCTGCCCGATTCGGTGGATGCGGTCTTCGGCCTGATCCAACTCCCCCGGTGTCCATGGGAACTCAAGGAATGCAGTGTCTTGTGCGGCGGTCAGGGTGATCCCCACCCCTGCCGCTTGGATGTTCCCAATGAACAGCCGGACGCCGGGATCGGTTTGGAATCGCTCCACTATCAGGCTGCGGCTTGTTATCTCGGTGCGGCCATCTAACGAGACGGCGCGTTCGCTGTATCGCGCCATCAGCCGGTCAATGGTGGCATGATGAACTGCGAACAACACTAGCTTTCCCGGTGACGTCTCCAGGAAATTGTCGATCCATTCGCAGCACAAATCAAACTTGGCGTCAAGCGCCGCCTGCCGCAGTTTGCTAATTTGCGTGATATCCGCAAGCGGATCGTTGCCCCACTCGACCCGTTGCAGCGCCAATTTGTACACATCTGCTTTTCCATTCAGCTCCAGCGGGATCATCGTCCGGGTCTTGGGCGGCAAGTCGGTTAGGACGTCCGCTTTGAGCCTGCGGATCATTAGTGTGGACAATTTGTGGTGCAGCTCGTCCGTGTTGCTTGCGCCGGAAAAGTCCCACCCAAACCTGCCGCATTGCGCGTTACAATATCGCTTCGCAAACGCCCACCAGTCGCCAAACATGGTGTTGTCGAGGATGCTCAACGTGGTGAAAAATTCTGCAGGCCGGTTGATGATTGGCGTGCCAGACATCGCTATAACGTGACGTCGTCCTTTACATAGCCAGCGCACCGCTTTCGTCCGAGCCGCTTTCGGGTTCTTGATGTAATGGGCTTCGTCTAGCACAACCGTCCGGATGCTCCCCAATATAGGGAGCCATTTGGCGAGGATGTCGTAGTTGACAATCAGCACATCCAGCCCCACGACTTGCTCTGGAGCCGGTTGCGACCCGGATAAGACGCGACAGGACAGCGTAGTCCAGTCCGCGCACTCCCGCGCCCAGTTGCCCTTGAGCGAAGCAGGACAGACGATCAGTGCGGGCAGCACCGGTGCGCCTTTGTGCTGAAGCCACGCTAATGCCTGCACGGTTTTCCCGAGGCCCATCTCGTCGGCGATCAGGCTGCGGCCGAACCGGGACTCCAGAAAGCCCACGCCCTCCGCTTGGAAGGGGTAGAGCTTCTTCTTGAGGCCGGGGATGTTGTCGATCCTCGCCCGCACGACCGGGGTCGGATTCAGCCATTGCTGCTCCCACGCCAGCACGTCGGGCCTGATCGTGAACCCCCAACCCCGGAGCATCTTCAGCGCCTCCGGCCCGGCGGGGCACAGCCATGCCCGCAACTCGGGCGACCAACGCCGCCCCGAAGGCAGGCAGCGCACCTGTGCAACGACAGCTGGGTCGTAACTGAACTCGATCCGAAAGCAGGTGTTGAACATCGAGACTGTTTTCATCTGTACACCACATTATATTTCCACGACGCAAATGTTAGAAACTTTTTATTCCCTCCTTCAGTTCGACCATGACGCGGTGGATGACTTTCCATTGCCATCCCTGCTCGCGCAGATACTCGCGGAGCATTTTCCGCGTTATGCGTTTGCATCCATCCACGCCCAAATCCAGCACCTCGGCAGGCCCGTCGAGAATTATCCGCGCCACCTGCCGCGCCTCCTCCGACAAGGACTCGAGCCAATCTTTTAGCTTCAGAGTACTTTCCGGGGTGATGCTCGTGGTGGCTTCCGGGGTGTACTGCTCGTCACCGAGACCGACGAGTTTGTTCCGCATCCCCCATTGAGCAAGCCCGTTCCAGACGCAATGGTATAGGAAGGTCCCGAACTGGCCCCGCTCTTCGTCCCATGTTTCGGTGACGCGCATGAACTGAAAGCACGCCTCCGCATATAACTCGCGCTCGGGTCGTCCGCAGCGGCCTGCCGCTTCCCATGCGAGCTTATGAAGCAGGCGTTCGTACTTCATGAATTTGGCTTCGATCTGCTCTTCGGTCATATTGCCTCCATTGTTATCGTCTGCCCGAGCTTTTTGCTGATCTGAACATCAGTCACCATGCACCACAGGGTCGGAATGAGGATTTTCTCCGGCATGGTGAAGAAGCCGTCGGTCCAGACGACCTGAACGTCCGGCCTCCCTGCCCTCGTGTCCATAGTTCCCTGACCCCGGCCCGCGGGGCTTTGCAAAATCAATCAGTACCGCATTGGGCTTTAGGACGCTTGGCGCGGTTCGCTTCCATTCTTGGGCGACCAAATCTGTTCCTTCTCCGCGTATAGCCAAAAGATATCGAGCACCTGTGCCGTGTGGTAACTCGCTGACGTTTCGCAGACGGGATTCAACTTCCCTTGAATAAGGGATCGTCTTCCCTAGACTTTCCCACGGGGCGTGCTCCTTGACCAAATCGTTGAGGTACTGCTCTTCCGCCTTTTCGCACTCTTCCCGCACCGCTGCTTCGCACTCCAGCGCGTGCAGCGCGTCGGCGTAGTTGGTCGCGCCAAGGTCAGTGCAACTCGACCCGTGCGCCCAGTAGTACAGGCAGCCGTTCTGCCCAGCGTACCCCGTTAATCCGAGTTTCCGCCCCGCCTTCGTCAGTCGCTCGATCGTCGTCTCGTTCATAGCTTTCATCTCCTGGTTCTTCCTGGTTCTCGTGGCTTGGTTCTCTTCTCTTAAATCCCGCGTTCCTTTCTGAATTGCCTCATGCCCGCCCATGCCGCGTAATCCGTTTGCAAACTCACAAGCACGGCTTGCACGATGTTCCCGTGCATGGCAAGCCCCATATTCGCGACCGCATCCGTGCCCGCGTTTATGGCTTGGATTCGCTCCTGATATCGTTCCCGCATATACTCCGCCGGCCCGCTAACCTGGCCGCTTGCGGCGTCAAAGCTGAACCGGCCCGCGGTCCTGGATTGCGCCCGTGCCGCGGCCGCTTCCTGGCGTTCGGTCTCCGCTCTGGCCCGCTCAATCTCTGCCGCGCTTATCTCGTATCCCCGTGCATTCATGGTTGCCTTTCTCCTGTTCCCGCGTTTTTTTCGCTTGCTGTTCGGAAAAAGAAACAAACGCTGTTCGGGCTATTTCCTTTTCGGTTTCGGTTGCGTATTTTCCAAGCGCGTTGAATAGCAGCCTGGCAACCTCGGCTAATTGAAGCTCGGTTTTCATCTCCGTACCCGCCTTTCGTATTGCGTTGCCGTTTCGATGTGCGTTTCCTCGATCACGTCCGCCTGCCCTTTCTGATTCTCCGCAACCTCTTGTTCCAAACCATGCGAGGTGCGGTTGCCGTGCCACCACCCGAGCGTAAGTTTCGTCAGGATCAGATTGTTGGTTTTGATTTCCATTTCCATGGTTTCCTTTGATTGGGGTTGAGGGCGGTTGGAAGTCCCGCCCTCGGATTTCTGCTCCTTCATTATGACTCAATCGCTTTCACTGTCTGCTGGAGGCACTCGACCGGGATGGCCTCAGGGAACGTGATCTGGACTCTGATGCCTCTCGGCAGCTTGCTCATGAGCCTGTACATGTCTTCCGACATGCCAGACTTGGCCGTCTGGATGAATGCCGTCTTATCGGTGACGTTCTCGATCTTGGTGCCATACGGGGTCTCATAGTGATGGGTCTTGTACGAGTAGCCGTGCGACCGGAACCCGCCGCTCAACCACTTTGTCTCCGACACCACGTTGATCGGCTGGCCGAGCAGGTTGGCCAGCCTGTCGGTTTCAGACTTCACCTTGGCCTTGGTGGCGGCAGCGCTGTCAGCGCGGGCCTTCAACGTGGCGTCCAGGTCCTTGACGGCCTTGGCGACGCCCTTGATGGACTTGGGGAACTTGCGGTCCTTGTAGGAAGCTCCGACAGTCCCCACCTCGAACCTGCCGTAGGAGCCCCGGTGGATGATGTAGGTGCGGTTGTTGTAGACCAGCTTCTCATCCGGGTCGCTGAAGTATGCGTGCTCCTCAATGTGCTTCTTCAGGCCCTCTCGGTCCACCAATTCGAACTTGGTGCCGGGCAGCTCAGCCGCGACCGCCTTCTGGAAGTTGTCGCTGGCAACGAGCACCTTCTCCAGAGCGTCCAGCTGCTTGACGATCCGCGCCTTCCGCTTGATCTCTTCGAGCTTCGCCTCGCGCTCGGCAAGGGCCGCCCTCACCTCGGCGTAGATCTCCTCCTCGGGGACCGGGCTCATCGCAATGGCGACCTTGGCCGTTTTGGCATCCTTCCACTCGATGGAGTCGAAGCCGGTGGCCTCCTTGTTCCAGGCCAGCCTCAGGGCGGCGATTGACACCTTCCCGAAGTTCACAGTCACGCCGTACTCATCAGCTGTCAGATTTAATTTCTTTTCCATTGTCATGTCTCCTTTGATTGGGGTTGAGGGCGGTTGGAAGTCCCGCCCTCGGATCGTTGTTGATTACCCGAGGCACGCCTTCCGATATGCCAACTCGGATTCGAGGACCGCCATCTTCGCCCGCTCGACGTCGAGGTTCTTGGTGGCTCTCGGGAGCGTTTTCATTGTCGCCTGTGCCGCTTTTTTCTGCATGCCGCATTCGCGTATCTGCTGTCGCACGTCTTTGAGGTGCTGCTTGGTCGTCCTGATCTCGGCGATCAGGGTTTTGCGATGCGCCTTGAGAGCCGCCAGCGTTTTGAGAGCCTCTGCCCTCACCCCGGACTTCTGTGCGGCGTTTTCGCCCTTGACGACCTTGCTTCGTGCGATCTTCAAAGCGATCCGCGCCTCGTTGAGGGCACGCTTCGCCACCAGGATTGGGGATTCGGCGGTGATGGCCACGGGCTGCTTGTTGACTTTGTCATTCTTCATTTCGGTCTCCTTGGTTGTGTTCTCTTTCCCTTTCCCTCTTTCTCGATCCGGCCTCGTGTTTGTGTCCTGCCCTCCTTTCAAAAAAGATTTATTCTTAATGTATTAAACTTGTTGTTGCTTGGTCATGTAGGATTCCTTTTCTGGTTAGGGAATTAAGCGTTTACATGTGCCGCTCCACCTTTTTCTGGCATTTCTGTTGTTGTTCTTTTGTACAGTTACGACATAACTGCTCACGCCCGCGCTTGAGGCACCGGTCGTAATCCACAAACATTTTGTATTTGAACTTTCTAACAGTGCGGAATGTCTGTCCGTCACGGAATGTGAAGCATTCCCCAACAGATATCTTGCCAGCCCGCACCAGTGCCAGCATGTCAAGTATTCGCGTGTTGTCCGCTGTGTGGCAGTCCATTCGTAGCCACTCGTGTCCGCATTTACGTTCAACATCTAAGGCTTTATACGTTGATTTCATTTCCACTCTCCTTGCTTGGTTAGGGATTCTCGAACACCGACTAAGATCACGTTGCCCAATCCATTAGCACCTCCTTGCCTGTCCTCCTTTGCTTTTGGTTAGGGTTTCTCTTTTCATGCGTAATCTATTAAACTTGTTAACATTTGTCCAGCGTTTTGAGCAACTTTTTTTACTTTTTTTTGCGTTGATTATCAACGAGTTATGGCTTTTTTCCGGTTTGGGCTAAAAATTTGTTGTCTTTGCGGCGGGAAAAGGGGTAGAATCTATCGCATGGAGGAACGTCTTGAAAAACAACCCGCACCGGCCCCGGTGCCCCGACGGTTGGTGCCGCGCCAGCTTCGATCCCGGAAGCGTGCCGGGCGTCCGCTGACACTGACCCCTGACATCGTCGCCCGCGCCCACTACGCCTGCGCCGAATGCGGGGCAACGCTCGAACAGCTCGCGAAGATTCTTCCGGCTACCATGTTCACTTTGAAAAACTGGATGCGCTACGACAGGGAGTTCCGGGCGGCGGTGCGGCAGGGCATGGACGAGTACCATAGCAACCGGGTCGAGGGATCGCTGCTCAAGCGGGCGCTGGGGTATTCGTATGACGAGGTCACAGAGCAGGACGTTGAGGTGTTCGGGAAAAATTCTCTTGGCATGAACGTTAAGGTCCCCGCGCACCGGATCACCACGGTTCACAAGGTGCTGCCGCCTGATACGGGTGCACTGATTTTCTACCTGACCAATCGCCTGCCGGAACGTTGGCGGCAAACTTACCGCACCGAGACCGCGACCAAAACGGAAACGAATGTCGAACACAACATCAGTGTCGATCTCACAAAAATACCGAAGGAAGACCTTGAAACCTTGCGAAACATCCTCCGCCGAGTCGAGCCTATTGCTCCAGCGATTGCCGACCTGCAAGCAGGTGGACGACCAGCTCGCCAAAACCTGCTTGCGTGAGTTCATCGAGCAGGCATGGCGGGTCGTCGAGCCGCGCCCGTTTGTCCCGGGCTGGCACATTGATCTGATTTGCGACCATCTTGAAGCGGTCTTCAAGGGTGAGATCAAGCGGTTGCTAATCAACATCCCGCCGCGCCACATGAAATCTCTTTCCGTCTCGGTGCTGTGGCCAGCGTGGTGCTGGCTGTCCGATCCCGGCATTCGTTTCCTCGCAGCGTCATACGCGCACTCGCTGTCTATCAGGGATTCGGTCAAGTGCAGGCGACTGGTACAATCGGAGTTCTACGCGCGCCTGCGGAGGAAGTTCCAGCCGGACTTTCTGCTGACCGGTGACGTCAACAATAAAATCCGGTTCGAAAACAACATGGGCGGCGTCCGGATCGCGGCATCCGTCGAGGGTGCATTGACCGGAGAAGGCGGGGACATCATTATCGTGGATGATCCGCACAACGTCGTCGAGGGCGAGAGCGCAACGCAGCGACAGGCTGTACTAGAGTGGTGGGACTATTCAATGAGTACCCGCCTCAACAATCAGAAGACCGGGGCGTACGTCGTGATCATGCAGCGCGTCCACGAGGACGATCTCACGGGGCATTTGCTCGCCCAGTCGCGGGGACGCTGGGAACACCTATGCCTCCCTGCCCGGTACGAGGGCCGGAAGCTTGTGTCTACGTCGCTGAAAAAAGAGGATCAACGAAACGAGATCAACCAGCCGCTCTGGCCTGCGCAGTTTGGCGATGCGGAATTGTTGGACTTGGAATCGCAGCTTGGTTCGTACGGGTCGGCAGGACAACTCCAGCAGCGGCCAAGCCCTCGTGAGGGTGGGATGTTCCGTGTAAGGAATCTGCTGCGGAATCGGATGCTGGAAATCGACAAGCGCATGATCTCCAGCTCTATTCGGTACTGGGATAAGGCCGGAAGCGCAGGCGCAGGCTGTTATTCCGCGGGTGTGCTGATCCACGAGTTGACTGATCACACCTTCCTTGTCGCGGACGTGGTCGCGGGGCAATGGGGCGCGCTGGAGCGGGAGGAGCGCATCAAAGCGACAGCATCCATGGATGGCAGGTCAGTCCGAATTTGGATCGAACAAGAACCTGGCAGCGGCGGAAAGGAAAGCGCGGAAAACACCATCCGCAATCTGGCCGGGTACATCGTCAAGGCGGACCGCGTCACCGGGGACAAGGTCAGCCGGGCGGAGCCGTTTGCCGCGCAAGTCGAATCGGGCAACGTCTTCGTGATGGACCGCCCATGGACGAAGGACTACATTGACGAGCTGGAATTGTTCCCCAATGGAAAATACAAGGACAAGGTCGATGCCAGCGCGGGCGCGTTCAACAAACTCGTCGGGCGGGGCAGGATGATCCGCCCCCATGTTGGATCAGCGCCCAACGCGGACGAGGTCCCCGACAACTACGCAGATCTGCTCGCACGCGCCGCATCACCTGAAGAGCGCAAAGAACTGGAAGGACTGATCCATGCCTACGCCGCAAGCTGATCTCCGCCAGCAGCTGCTTGAGCGCCTCGCCGCCGCAAAGCTCAAGCAGCGGCAGGTCACCGAGGATGCCGCCCACACCGAGCGCGTGCTTGCTGATCGCAGCGCATGGCAGGTACTGGGTAGCAGGGGGAAGTTGAGCAACATCTTCCCGACGGCGAGCGGCGAGAGCATTCTCCCGAGGAGGTTCCCGGCATGAGCTTCCTGTCCCGGATTGCAAGCAAGGCAGCGTCAAGGATGTTCCCCCGGATCATTGAGGCGTCCCTGCCCCACGGCCAGCTAGAGTGGTTGAAGCGTTTCGGCAAACAGCCCGACATCTCCAAGGAAGCGCTCGTCCGCAAATACTGGGGCTGGACTTACATGTGCGCACAGGTGTCCGCCGCCCGGTTCGCCAGCACACCGCTCAAGGTTTACGCTGCGCGGGGCAAGGGCCAGTCGGTTGTCAAGAACTTCGCCGCCCATAAGGTGGATAAGGCGCAGTCTGCATGGCTCCGCAAGCGGATTGGCAAGTCCCTCCCACAGGTGATGGGCGCGGAAGAGTTCGAGGAGCTGGAAGAGCATCCGTTGCTTGACCTGTTCGAGAAAGTCAACGATCAGGAAAACGGATTTGAGATGAGGGAATTAACCTGCACTATGCTGGACCTCACCGGGGACGCTTACTGGTACGTTGAGCGTGACAAGATGGGCGTGCCCAGCAAGCTGTTTCTTTTGCGCAGTCAATGGGTACGGATCGTGCCGGACGCCAAGAAGTTCATCGGGGAGTTTGTCTACGGCGAGAACGTGTTTGACGATCCGGTGCGGTTCCAGCCCAGCGAGGTGATCCATTTTAAGTACCCCAACCCGACCGACCCCTGGTACGGTATGGGGCCGGTGCAGGCCGCCGCCTACGCGATAGAGGGCAACGAGATGCGCGAGAAGTTCATGATCGCAACCATGGCCAACATGGCGCGCCCTGATCTGATCGTCAAGTACGTTGAGGGCGCGTTGGAGCCCAAGGAGCGCGGCGAGCTGGAGCGCGAATGGAACGCCATGTTCCGCGGCCCGCAGAACGCAGGCAAGGTCAAGATCACAGACTTCAGGTACGAGATCGACAAGGTGGGGTGGACGCCACAGGAGCTGCGGTTCAACGAGGGCGAGGACTGGATCATGAAAAAAATCTGCGGCGCGTTCCCCGTGCCAATCGGCCTGGTGGACACTTCCCAGATCAGCCGCGCACCGAGAGCAGGCATGGAAGGCGCAGATCTGTTCATGGCGCAGTTCAACACGTTGCCGCGCTGCACCCGCATCGAGGAAAAATTGAATGAGCAGCTTTGCCCCATGTACGACGACCGGCTGTTCGTGGCCTTCGACAACCCAGTGCCCAAGGACAGGCGGGAGCAGCTCAACGAGGACGCCACCAAGCTCGGCGTGTGCCTGACCACGATCAACGAAATCCGCAAGCGCGACGGCGACGACCCCGTCGAATGGGGAGACACGCCGATCATGCTCCAGCAGATGCAGGCGCAGCAATCCCTGATGCCCGGCGCGGAGGGCGGCGCAGAAGAAACAATCGCTCCACTAGGCAACTCGCAACCGAACGGGGAACAGGCAGGCGCGGACAAGAAGAAGAACGACGCTGCGACAGGCCTCCCCGCACCGGGCGGTTCGTCTGGTGGGGCGTCCATTTCCGTTATGAAGGGCGGGCCGGGGTCAGGGAACTTCGGACACGAGGGCAGGCCTGGGGAGGTTGGGGGTTCTAGTCCGGGTGGGGGCGGCAAAGAGGAAAGGTTTAAGCCCATCAAGAATCTTGCTCAACTTCGAGCAGACCGGCGAGTAGTAGAAGTTCGAGACGAAGGCGATGATGGTTTGTGGGTTGATCTTGCCGACGGGTGGATAAACATTGACACCGAAACTCATAGCATCCACGAAGATACGTGGAAAGAAGTATTCTACCAGATGAATAATAGTGTTGTGCGGGAGAATAAAAGTAAGGCATTCGACAACAGTTCCTTGGCGGGCAACGGCATGGTCATCGAGGTGGATGGCCAGTATGTTTCCCCGCAACTGGCCGGAATCCCGCTCCGGATTCGGAATGAGGCTGGTCGGTTCGACAAACGCGGCGTGGGTCGGTTGCGTGCGAGCCGCGATGTGATAGAGAGCCTGAAAAGTTTTAACGAGGATGCGGAAGAGAAAGCCAAGGCTGGGACTTTCGAGCGCGGCGAAGTCACCGATGAGGGCCGCTGGATCACGGTGAACGGCGCTCACATCTTCATCGCCGAGGGGCAGGACCCCGAAGAGGCGATCCGGGCGCGGTTCGGCAATCCCGAAGAGCATAAGAAAATGGAAGAGAAGTTGACCTACGACGCGAAAGAAAAAAAGTGGAAGACAAGCACCGGCGGACCTTTGCCAAAGCATCTTGAGGGGATTCCAATTCCCCCGGCGTGGACTAACGTCGTGGCAAATCGGGATCCGCAGGGCGAGTTGCTGCTGCAAGGCCGAGATGCGACTGGTCGGGGGCAATACCTGTACTCGCAGGGGCATTGGAATATTGCAGCCGCGATCAAGTTTACTCGGACGGATGAGTTGCTTGAGAAGTGGGATTCGATCCGTGCCGAAAATACCAAGAACCGGACGAAGCCCGAATTACGCGAAACCGCCGACGCACTCGCCGTGGTAATGGCCACCGGTGCGCGAGCGGGCGGCGATACTGACACGAAAGCAAAGGTACAGGCGTACGGCACGACTACGCTGGAAAAGCGGCATGTGGTGGAGGAAGAGGATGGGCTGCACCTGAAGTTCGTCGGGAAGATGGGCAAGGAATTGGATTTGAAAGTTGACGACCCGGAAGCCTTGAAGATTCTGCGTACTCGTGCGGGGCGGGCAAAGGCCGATGATGAAAAACTCTTCGACACCAATGACGACAAGCTGCTGGACTATTCCCACAGCATGGCGGGGGGAGCGGGGTTCAAGACAAAAGATTTCAGGACGGGCGTGGCAACGGGGTTGGCATTGCAGACGATGAAGACTATGTCCAAGCCAACAACGGAAAAGGACTTTCAGGATAAGGTAAAGGAGATCGCGATAAAGGTTTCCACGAAGCTGGGGAACACCCCGGCGGTCGCGTTGGACAGCTACATAGACCCGACGATATTCTCCGCATGGCGGCAGGTCGGGTGGAAAAACAAACCTGAAAAGCCGAGGAAAAAGAAATGAGCATGAAGAAACTTTACGATCTTCCAGCCGATATTGATTTGGGCGTCGAGGTTGACTGGCGCGAGGATGGTGCAGACGAGGAAGACCCTGACGACAAGCCGCTCGCTGAAGCGCCGGAAGACGTGGTTGCGTTGCTTGGGTTTAATCCACATGAGGTATTCAAGGACGATCCCAGATTCTGGGAAACTGCAAGTTCATCGGGGAAGAAATGACTTTGCCAATCCTTCAACCCCAAAAACTCCCACCCGCCAACGACGGGCACGTGCGGAGCGCTTTGACCGCTGACGAGCGGCTGCTACGCAAGGCCGTGGCTCGGTGTTTCAAGGCGCAGGTGGCCGAGGTGCATGGGAAGGTCGAGGATGGAGCCAAGAGCAACGCAGTGCCAGAGAAAACAACCAAGTGGGATCAGGAAGTCATGCGCGAGGTCAGGCCCATCTGGTTTGGCCTGTTCAAGAAGGGCGGCGACAAGGCGCTCAAGAGCGTCCGCAAGTTCCCCAAGCACGCAAAGAAGATGGCGGTGCTGGGCGAGGCCGAGATGCGGGCGAGCGAGCGGGTGGAAGTGGTGGAGAAGGGTGGTCCCGGCTCCGGCAACTTCGGACACGAGGGGAGACCGGGTGAGGTTGGGGGTTCTGGTCCGGGTGGTGGTCCTGCAAGACAAGAGGACAAGCCTTTAGCTCGTTTTTCGTATGGGAAATATAATGTGATGGGTAAGAAATTCTTTTCCAAACATGAGAAAGAATTACGACAATGGGGAAAAACCGTTTCTGCCGAATCAATTGAGGCTCTTTCTGACTACCAAAATACCGGAGCTGATTGGGTTAATAGTAATCTAAGAAAAGGCAAGGATCCGGACTCAATAGGAGTTAAGAATCTTGATGCCGCAATGACTTTTAAGCTTCCGGAAGATGTTATTGTTTATAGAGGAGTTAGCTCTTCGGTAGCAGAAAAACTTGGCAAAGAAGGATCTGTCAAGAAAGATCTAGGGTATATGTCCACTACTTATGATTCGCGAGTGCTGACTCCTTCAAGTCGGCGTTGGCCTTACGAGGAGATCCTTACTATTTGTGTTCCGAAAGGGACTTATGTCTGTATTCCGAAGTTTTCCAATGTCGGAGGATGGCGTCGGGAACGAGAAGTGATTCTTCCCCGAGGATCAAAATTTGTCGTCCGAGATAGTAGTCAAGCATCTTTGGGGAATTATATGCTGGAGCTTCTGCCTCCTCAGAAAAGTATAGATGATATGGGTTTTGGATTCTCGTTCAATGATGAACAGGAATGGAGTATGGTCTTAGAAGAGTTAATTCAATTCTCTGAGAAATCCCTCAAAGCCTCCCCCTCCATCGTCATCCCGGAGTGGATCGAGGACCCCGACGTGTTGGACGCTTTAGAGGCTGAAATGTTCGAGTTCGCGCACAACATCAACCAGACCACCGCCGACGCCCTGCGCGAGGAATTGCTAGACGGCATGGAGAACGGGGAAACGATATCGCAGCTGAAAAACCGCATTTCCGACATCTCCGACGAGTGGGTTGAGGGATATCGCAGCGAGCGCATCGCCCGGACAGAGACGGCGCGTGCCTTCTCCATTGGGCATATCGAGGCGTGGAAGTCCACCGACGTGGTCGGCAGGAAGGTATGGTCCACCGCCGGGGACTGCTGCCCGTTCTGCGCGGAGCTGGAGGGCGTCGCTGTCGGGCTGGACGAAAACTTTTTCAAGCTTGGTGACGAGCAGACCGTCGAATGGCGCGGCAAGGACTTGGTGATGGCTCACGACTACAGCGACATCAAAGGACCGCCCCTGCACCCGAACTGCCGGTGCGCGTTGATCGGGGAATTGATAGACGACCGGAAAGCTGCGAAAGATGGCGGCGAGGAAATTGTCAAAGAGGAAAAGGGTGGCCCAGGCTCTGGCAACTTCGGGCACGAGGGCAGGCCCGGTGAGGTTGGGGGGAGCGCGGAGGATGCAGCTAAGGAACGAAAAGAAAAGTTATCACAATTGAAGGAACAGATGGTGGAGGCTGAACGGCGTGCTCAAAGTGCTTTTCGTAAATATGAAAAAGTGAAAAGGGAGGCTGCAAAAGCAACAACTTCCCTTTTAGGGTCAAATCCATTTGATGCCCAGTTGAGAGCGGCTGCAGCTGAAAGTGATTCTGCAAATGCTGAGTTCATAAAAGCAAGAGACGCTTATGGTGCGGTAGCATATAGGCAATAAACGAAATGATCTCCCCATTTATACGCAAGCGCGAGGCGATCCGCAGGCTGGCCAGCGAGTCCTCGTTCCTGGGCGAGCGGGCTGCGGCCCAGCGGATGCTGGCCAAGGAGGTGCCGCTGAGATTTTATCAAGAGAACAAAAATCCCTCAAGGCCACCCCCTCCATCGTCATCCCAAAATTTGAAAGTGCAAACACAAGAGGAGACCAATAACGAATGAAACAACTACTCAAAATTTCCGAAATGATGCCGTTCCTTCCCACGGCGCTGAAGGACGCGATACATCATGTCGCCAAGGACACCGGCAACAAGACCGACGATCTTGAACTCCACCGCCACACTCACAGTGAGAAGGCCAAGGTGAATGAGCTTGATCCTACTTCTCGCAAGAGCCTGGCCTACGTCAGCTACCGAACGCAGGACAGGGACGATGAGATTGTCATTCCGCAATCGCTCAAGTTGGACGAGTTCCGCAAGTACAGTTCTGTCCTTGTCAACCACAATTACAGCTTGCTTCCTGTGGGGAGCGACGAGTGGATTGACGCGGACGACTACGGCATCAAGGCGCTTACGGTCCACGCCGACACGGGCGCGGGCACGATGGCGAATGTGGTTTGGGATC
>ERZ795058.3758-NODE-3758-length-15621-cov-29.319414_pt1 | contig 15621 bp, 12 predicted proteins | sample MGYA00375142_ERZ795058 | MGnify/ENA primary metagenome ERZ795058 (study PRJEB30187, sample SAMN05720210) | activated sludge metagenome | isolation source: anaerobic digester from wastewater treatment plant | place: Japan | collected 2015-04-20 ... | reverse complement strand
GGGGCCGCAAGGGGCTGCGGCTTTGGGAAAACGAGGATATTGTTCCGCGGCCGGATGATGCCCTCCAGGAGCGCCTCTACTGCATCCGTTGGGTGAACCCGGAAACGGGCGAGAAACGATACCGGGCCCCGACCGAGGCCGATCTGAAACGGGAGGCCGAGGTCCTGCGCCTCCTCAAGGGCCGCTTTAGGGATTGGCAGGCCAAAGGGTTCATCCCCAGCAGGAAAATCGAACCTGGTGCCAAGACGGACGAACCGATTCGAACACGGGGCTGGACCCACTGGCACCACCTCTACAATCCCCGGCAGTTGCTCATGATCGGTCTCTTCCAGGAACTGGCGGCTAAGACAGCCAAGACCCCGGAAGTCGGTGCGGCGCTTCTGCTTTGTATCGGTCGGATTGCAGATTGGTGTGCCCGATTATCACGTTGGACTTCACATGCCGCGAATGAAAAAAGTGTTCAAACTTATTCCAATCAAGCACTGAATACTTTGTCAAATTACGCCTGCCGGGCACACAGTGCACTAAACACAGTGTGGTTCTTTGATTTGCCAGGGTTAAATATTTTGCAGACTTCTCTAATTGTCCCCTTGGATGCAAGGATGACAGACTATACTTCAGATCTCTGGATTACTGATCCCCCCTATGCCGACGCCGTCAACTACGAGGAGCTTTCCGAACTCTTCCTGGCCTGGTACGAGGAGCGCCTGCCGGTCGTTTTTCCCAAATGGTACGGCGACAGCAAGCGCGCTCTGGCCGTCAAGGGAGCCGACGAAAACTTCCGAATCGCCATGGTGGAGTGCTACCGGAAACTGGCCGAGCAGATGCCGGACAACGGTCTGCAAATGGTCATGTTTACGCATCAGGACGTGGAGGTCTGGGCCGATCTGGCCCTGATCCTCTGGTCGGCGGGACTTCGGGTAACGGCGGCCTGGACCATTGCCACGGAGACGGACACCTCTTTCCGGACGGGGAAGTACGTTCAGGGCACCGTCCTTCTTGTGCTCCGAAAGCGCAAGGGCGCTCTCCGGGGAGACCGGTCCGACATTTACCCGGATGTTCAGGCCGAGGTTCAGCGGCAGCTCAAAACCATGCTGGAGATCGATGATAAAGAAGATCCGAATTTCGGCGACTCGGACTACCAGTTGGCGGCTTACGCCGCCGCCCTGCGGGTTGTCACGGCCTACAGCGCCATCGAAGACATCGACGTCGAACGGGAACTCCGTCGGGTCAGACGCGCCGGCGAGTCCTCGCCGCTGACCGACATGATCCGAAGCGCCGTCCGGATCGCCTCCGACTTTCTGGTCCCAGACGGCCTGGAGACAGGCGTTTGGAAGCGCCTCCTGCCCGAAGAGCGCTTCTATATTAAGGGCATTGAGATCGAAGCGCACGGCGAATACCGTGACGGCGTCTATCAGGAGTTTGCCCGCGGCTTCGGCATCCGCGATTACCGGGATCTCTTGGGGAGCGGTGCCGCCAACCAGACCCGCCTGAAGACGCCCGGCGAACTTAAAGGGCGCGATCTTACCGGCGAGGGATTCGCCGGCTCGCTCCTGCGCCAGATCCTTTTTGCCGTTTACAAGACCGCCGAAGAAGACGATCCGCGCATCGGCCTGGATTATTTGAAGCAGGAGGTCCCCAATTACTGGGACAAGCATCAGACGGTCATCGCCCTGCTGAACTTTCTCTCTCATAAACCTTCTTCGGCCATGACCCACTGGCGAAAGGACGTCGAGGCCGCCCATCTGCTCCTGGGTGCCGTGGAAGGGGATGGGGTGTAAAAGGAAGGATGTCAATCCAATTATGAAAGATTGCTGTGAGTGACTGCGAACACTCGCATTCGTTGATGTTTAGGTAATTCATAATTTTCATCTGCAGGGAGGGATTGTGAAAATGCCACAATATCAAGAATCAAAAGAATCCATTCTTATTCAGCAGACCCGCACGTTGACAAGCCTTGCAATATTAAAGGTTGATATTGACGAGCGCCAACGAAGCTACCTCGATTACCTCATCCCATTTATTCTGGACGTACTTGTTTCGCACAGGCAAGACGCCGTAACAGATGAATTGGTGACACAGCTGCTAGAAGCAAATTTTGGTCTAAAAGTGCCAATAAAAGGTGTACATCATGTTCTGAGAAGAATGGCCAAAGATGGTCGCTACTTACAAAAAGAAAACGATGTGTTTTTCACGGTGGCAGATCTTCCTGACGTTGGCATAAGTAAGAAACGTCGGGATGCGGTCACAAGAATCCAACGCGTTTATGACTCGCTGTGCAGATTTGTCCCATCAGTCCAATCAACAGGGGTGGTTTGGGACGATAATGACGCTGCAAAAGCGATTCTAGCCTTTCTGGGTCGTTTTACCGTTGATTGCCTCAAGAGTTATGTTTTCAATACAGCCTTGCCCATCGTACCTGAAGGTGATTCAAAAGAACTTTACATTGTTAGCCGCTTTCTTAAGCATGTCTATGAAAACGACCGGCCATTATTTGAAGATTTCATCGTCCTTGTGAAAGGGCAAATGTACGCGAATGCGCTGACATGTCCAGACCTTGAGTCATTAGAGAAGAAGTTTGGTCGAGTGACATTCTATCTCGACACGCCTCTGATTTTAAATTTACTGGGGCTCCACGGCGAAGGTCTGCGGCAAGTCACCCAGGAACTTATCACTCTTATTCGCGATCTAAAAGGAAGCCTTGCCATTTTTTCGCATACGTCTGAAGAAGTTAAAGGGGTCCTTGAGTATGCTGCGGAAAATTTGGACAATCCTCATGCTTCATCCAAAATATTGCGTGAAGTTCGCAACACGAACACCACATTATCCGACCTCCTGGTTATGATCGGCCAGCTTGAGGAAAAATTGGCTCCTTTGCATGTGCGAGTTTTGTCTACGCCGACATACAGCAATCACAACACTCAAATAGATGAAAGTACATTTCAAAATGTCCTCGAAGATGAAGTACACTATCACGGAAAATATGGGGTAAGATATGACATTAATTCCGTTCGAAGCATATACGCTCTCCGTCAGTCTATTTCGCCAGCCCGCCTTGAAGATGCAGGGGCAGTTTTTGTCACATCCAATTCTGCTTTTGCTAGAGCAGCCTTTGACTTTGGAAAAACTCATAACTCAACACGAGAAGTATCCAGCGTCGTCACTGATTACAGTCTCGCCAACGTAGCTTGGCTCAAGGCTCCGTTGAAGCGTCCCTTACTACCCGAAAAGGAAACCTTGGCCATTTGCTATGCGGCACTCGAACCGGGCAAAGAACTTTTTAACAAATACGTGGCGATGATGGATCAGCTTAGAAGCACTGAGAGTATATCAGAACAAGAGCACGCAATCCTTCGGCTTTCACCTCTCGCACAAAAGGAACTAATGGATCTTACACTCGGTGATGAGAAAGCGCTAACGGGAAGCGGATTGAGAGAAATTCTTGACCGCGTCAAGCAAAATCTGGTGGAAGAACAAAAGAAAATTGATGCTGAGGAGCGAATCCGCATCGAGAAAGAATTAGCCGAAGCTAAAAGATTTTTGGAAACCCAGAAAAATACACATCAGGAGATGCTCGCTCGACAATTAGAGCGAGAAAGACTTTTGGGGGAGAAAAAGGAGGAACTGCAGACAGACCGAGCCGATGTTTTGTCGACAGCATCGCGCCGGGCACGGATTGTTTCCAAGGTGATAACATACTTTTTCATAGTAGGATTAAGCATTTTGCTTCTCTTTGGCGCCGCCGCCGCTTCTGGGCTATTCACTGTAAATTCTTTGGATTTTATCTTTTACAGGATTATATTTGTTATTGTGATTGTCATAGCAGTCATTTGGAGTTGGTATAATTGGATAACAGGGAAAACGTTACGTGGCTTGACTCACCAACTCGAAAACCATATTGCCGTAAGACTATTCAAATGGATTACAGGAAAGCCAGTTTTGCCCGAATGACCAATAGAACTATCCTCGCCAAAGGTGAGCAATATTGATGTAATATAACCATCAAATGATGTATAAAGACCATCACCGGAGATGGCCATGCTGCAAAAACTGTTTTCCTCTAAAGGCCGAATAGAACTACTGAACACCTTCATTCTACACCCGGAAAAGTCGTTCTACCTTCGGGAGCTGGAAAGGGTTAGGGGAGCGCCCTGATCTACTCAAGCAGGTTTTATCGGACTGCCCGGATATCGATTACGCCTTCATCTGCTGGTGAAACCTTTTGTTGTCGGTAAGGTGCAGTCTGCCAACTGGCTCACCGGGTTTTCCTATCCTTCGATCTGTCTGCGGGCAGGTGATGTAACAGAACTATTTGTATTGACAATCAATCTTGGTTTGTGTATAGCAGGACAACATTTTGTTATATGAAAGCTGTCTTGTGAATAATCTGTTGGAGGCAATATGCAACCCTTTGAACCGCAACAGCTTCCGATCGATAATATCCCGTGGGACGCTCTGATCCCCCTGATCGGCAGGGCGAATCGCTCCTTGGCTTATTATGACGGCATTCTGTATGGCCTTGCCAATCCTCATGTCCTTCTTTCCCCCCTCACGACGCAGGAAGCCGTGTTATCCTCTAAGATCGAAGGCACGCAGGCCACCTTGGGTGAGGTCTTGAAATTCGAAGCCGGGGCAGTTCCTGCCGAGGAATCTCGTGTCAGGGATATCGAAGAAATTATGAATTATCGGCGCGCCATGCGCCGGGCCGAAGAGGAATTGAAGGCCCGTCCCTTTTCTTTGAATCTTCTGAAAGAGCTGCATGCTGTGCTGCTGGACGGCGTTCGGGGGAAATTCAGGGCCAGAGGCCAATTCCGCACCTCACAAAACTGGATTGGAATTCCCGGAACGCCCATTGAGGAGGCGCAATTTGTTCCTCCCGATCCCTCAAAGATGATCGAACATTTGTATGGCTGGGAAAAATATTATCATTTTGACCGTCCGGATCCTCTGGTCCAGTTGGCGATCATTCACGCCCAGTTCGAGTTGATTCACCCTTTTCTGGACGGCAACGGCCGTCTGGGAAGGATGATCGTTCCGCTTTTTCTCTTTGAAAGAAATCTGATTTCCAGCCCCGTGTTTTATATATCCGCCTACCTGGAAGCTCGCCGGGAGGAATATGTGGCCGGACTTCGGTCGTTAAGCGATAAGACACCGGCCGCCTGGGCCAGGTGGATTGGATTTTTTCTGGACGCCATGGACGAACAGGCTAAGCAAAATGCAAAGAAGGCTCAGGCCATCATCGACTTGTACGCCCGCTTGAAGGAAAGGATGATCAACTTGACCCATTCCCAATACGCCGTACCGCTTCTGGATCATTTGTTTGATCAACCGGTTTTTACCAGTTCGCTCTTCGATGAACGTTCCGGGATGCCCAGCAAGCCTATGGTGATGAATATGCTGGGGCGATTGAAGAATGCGGGGATCATCAAAGTTGTCCGGGAAGGCAGCGGTCGCCGTCCGCAAATTCTGGCATTGGCCGAGTTGATCAATGTTTGTGAAGGGGCGGATGTCCTCTGATGAAACTTACCCTCCAACGGCGACAGTGCAGCATGATCAAAAGGCGTTTTAAAATACAGGTCATAGAGGCCATGGTTGAACGATGATCCATCGCTATTCCTCACGACGCAGTCCCTTGAAGAATTTTCTGGCCGCGAAACTGCGGGGTGCCCGCCGGTACGACCGGATCGCCGGGTTCTTCAGTTCCTCGCTTCTGGAAGTGGCTGGCGAGGCTCTCGAGCGAATGACGCTTGAGGAAGGCCAGGCCTGCGTTAGGGTTGTCTGCAATTCTTCCCTCAGCCCACTGGATGTGCAAACCGCTCGCGCGGCAAAGTGGGGGATGCACCGCGAATGGTGCGCCGCGCTTCCTGCCGAGATCGGCGAGCCCATGAAGGCCCGCCTCCAGCGACTCTACGATTTTCTCGACAGCGGTCGCCTCAAGGTGAAGGTGCTTCCCGATGAGGCGTTCGGCCTGGTCCACGGCAAGGCTGGCGTGATCACGAGGGCCGACGGATCGCAGGTTTGCTTCATTGGCAGCGCCAACGAATCGAGGACTGCCTGGGTGAGCAACTACGAACTGGTCTGGCTCGATGAGAGCGAAGAAGGAGTCCGTTGGGTGCAGGAGGAATTCGACGCTCTTTGGTCCTCGCCCCTGGCGGTGGATTTGGCGGAAGCAGTTGTTCAGGATGTGGCCCGGCTGATCCAGCGGGTAGTCGTTCCCGATATCGATGCCTGGAAAAAGGGAGAGGCGCGGCCCGCGGAACCCATCGTGGAACTGCCCATCTACCGCCGGGAAAACGGTCTCTGGGCGCACCAGAAAGCCTTTATCAAAATGGCTTTTGAGGCCCACAAGAATGGTGGCGCCCGGTATCTGCTCGCCGATCAGGTGGGCCTGGGAAAGACTGTCCAACTGGCGCTGGCCGCCAAACTGATGGCCCTCTATGGCGACAAACCCATCCTCATTCTTGTACCCAAGCCGCTCATGAGCCAATGGCAGGATGAGCTTTGGACTCTATTGGAATTGCCCTCGGCGAGGTGGAACGGGCGGCAGTGGATCGACGAGCAAGGGGTGGCTTACCCTGAATTTGGTCTTCCCGGCATACGGAAATGCCCTCGACGGATCGGTATCGTTTCTACAGGGCTGATCATCAGAGGATCTGAGGCTGTCGATCTGATCAAGGATATCGTTTATGAATGTGTGATCCTCGATGAGGCACACCGGGCCAGACGTTCCAATCTGGGCCCTACCCATCGCGGTGAAAATGCTGAGCCCAACCATTTGTTGCGCTTTTTGATGGGAATCGCTCTGCGGACCCGAAGCCTGCTTTTGGCTACGGCGACGCCGGTGCAGATTGATCCGATTGAGGCGTGGGATCTCCTGAATGCATTAAATGAAGGAAAGAGCGGCGTTTTGGGCTCATTATATAGCCGTTGGCGGTCCCGGCCGCGGGAAGGGATCGACTTGGTTCTCGGTCAGTCCGGGCCCATCGAGGAAATAGCGGATCTCTGGGAGTGGATGCGTGACCCTCTGCCCCCACCGGAAGAGGGACCTGATTTTCAGGTGCTTCGCCGGAGCCTGAATATCAACCCGGCCGAGCAATGGACCTCCCCGGAGGCTCTGCACGGGCTGCGAAAGTCAGATCTACAGCGGATCAGGCGCCTATCGAGAGACTTCTTTCCAAAGCACAATCCTTTCATCCGCCATATCATCCGGAGAACCCGTGATTTTCTCGAAAGCCATATCGATTCGAACACCAATGAACCCTATCTTCAGAAAATTGAGGTCCGTCTCTTCGGAGAGAGCGATTCAGAGGCAATCACACTATCCCCTTTTCTCAGGGATGCCTACAATGTTGCCGAGGAATTCTGCACCTTATTGGCGCGCAGACCGGGGCTTAACTCGGGGTTTATGAGGACCATTCTGCTTCGGCGATTGGGCAGCACCATAGAAGCGGGACGATTGACTGCGATAAAAATGCTCGGCACGCAAGCGCAGGGCGAACAGGCGGATGAAGAGGGGGAAAGCGAGGAAGAAGAAAGAATGTCGTCGCTTTACCCGCTGACAGTTGAGGAAAGGGCGGTGCTGAGTCGCTTCCTGACAATACTGGATGAAAATCGGGACGTGGACCCGAAGCTCCGCCAAGTCGAGAGAATCCTAACGACAAATCAAGTCGTCACTGGAGGCTGGCTCTCCCTTGGCTGCATCATTTTCAGTCAGTTTTACGATTCGGTTTTTTGGCTGGGAATTCTTCTGTCGAAACGCTTGCCCCATGAAAAAATCGGAATCTATGCCAGCGTGAAAAAATCTGGGGTTATCGAAAATGGTGTCTTTATCCGTCTTAATCGGGATGAGATCAAAAAAAGAATTATGAATGGGGAACTGCGCCTGGTTATCGGAACGGACGCTGCTTCGGAAGGGCTCAACCTTCAGCGTTTGGGCTCACTGATCAATCTTGACCTTCCCTGGAATCCGACACGGCTTGAACAGCGCAAGGGAAGGATTCAACGGATCGGCCAGGTCAGATCCGAAGTGCTGATCTACAATATGCGATACTTGGGCTCCGTAGAGGATCGGGTCCATCAGCTTCTGTCTGAGCGGTTGGCGAACATCAGGAGTATGTTCGGCCAGATCCCGGATACCCTGGAGGATGTGTGGGTCGCCGCTGCTCTTCGAGACGAGGCGGAGGCGAGAAGGATCATCGACGCTGTGCCTAAACGACATCCGTTCGAAATGCGTCACGACAGGATTGAGTCCGTGGATTGGGAATCCTGCAGCCGGGTTCTGGATTCTACCAGTCAATTGGAGATGCTGAGGGCGGGATGGTAATGGAATGTTTAAAGTAAATGGCTGTACAATAACTTGCTATACCCCACTCTCCGCCATTCATCTTAAAATTTGGTTGATTCCTGTCGATTTATCCATTAAGAGTCTGACCAGGGAAGAATTGTTTTAATATGGCCGGGTCCCGTACAACGAAGGCTTGTGAACCCCGTCAGGTCCGGAAGGAAGCAGCGGCAGCAAATCCCTTCGTGTGTTGCGGCAAACCCGGTCACCTTTATCCCGTCCCGGTCAAAACCACGCGATGAGGTTCACTTGGAATATCAGGTTTTAGCCCGAAAATTTCGCCCCCAGACATTTGAGGAAGTCGTGGGGCAGGAGCCGGTGGTCCGGACGCTGGTGAATGCCATCAGCCAGGGAAGAATCGGGCACGCCTATCTTTTTGCCGGGCCCCGCGGCGTCGGCAAAACCTCCGTGGCCCGCATTCTGGCCAAGTCGCTCAACTGCGAACACGGGCCGACGGCCGTTCCCTGCGGCAAGTGTCCGAACTGCACGGACATTACCGGCGGCACCTCCATGGACGTGCGGGAAATCGACGGCGCCTCCAACCGCGGCATCGACGAGATTCGCGAGCTTCGTGAAAACGTCAAATTCGCGCCCGCCGCGTCCAGGTACAAAATCTACATCATCGATGAAGTCCACATGCTGACGCGCGAAGCCTTCAACGCGCTTCTGAAAACGCTGGAGGAACCGCCGGGGCACGTCGCTTTTGTTTTTGCGACAACGGAAAACCACAAGGTGCCGGCCACCATCCTGTCGCGCTGCCAGTGCTATGAATTCCGGCGCATCTCGCTTTCGCAGATCGCGGCCAATCTGGGCAAGGTTGCCGCGAAGGAAAACATCGTCATCAGCCCGGCGGCTCTTTCCTGGATCGCGGAGGCGGGCGACGGCTCCATGCGCGACGCCCAGAGTATTTTTGATCAGATCATTTCCTACGCAGGCCAGACGATTTCGGACGAGGATGTGGAAGACCTTCTGGGACTTTCCGACCGCCGCTATCTGCACCGGTTGACCGAGTCCGTATTGGCGCGCAACGCTTCGGAATGCTTGATTATTCTGGAAGAAGCCTACCTGGCCGGCGTGGATATGAAGCACTTTTATACGATGCTTTTGAAGCATTTCCGGAATTTGCTTCTGATCAAAATCGCCGGGGACGGAAGTTCCTCTTTTGACATTGCGCCGGAGCAGGTGGAAAAGCTGAAAACCCAGACGTCAAAGGTGTCCCGTGAAACGCTGCAGCGTTATCTGGACATTCTGCTGGACGAGGCCGATTCATTGCGCCGCAGCCAGGAGGCGAGAATGAAAATCGAGGCCGTTCTCGTCCGGCTGGCCTATCTGGAACCGGTTTTGCCCGTCGGAGAAATTCTGGCGACGCTGGAAGCGCTGGAAGAGCGGATGACGGCCGGTTCACCGGCCGCGCGGGGCGGAGCGGATGCCGGACCTGCCGCGGCGAAACAGCCTTCTGAAATCCGGCAGGCGGTCATCGCCGAAGGCGAGCCAGTGATTCCTTCGCGGCAGGCCACGGCGCCGGCGGAGCCTCGAAGCGTCGAGAAACCGGGTCCGAACGATGATCTGAAGCAGTTTATCAACAAAGAGAATTCACTGCTGGGGGCAAAAATCGCCAAGGCTGAAGTTCTGGGATTGGAAAACGGCTGCCTGACGCTGGGCTTTCCCCAAGGCTATGTTTTTCTCGATAATCTTTTGGAAAAACAGCAGAAAGAAGAGCTGGAACGAATCGCGGGCGCTTATTATTCACGGAAAGTATCCTTGAAGATTATCACCATCGAAGCGCCAAAGGCCAACGGCAACGGCGGCGGACGAGGCGCCAGGCCGAACAACCTCGGCGACCTCAAGCGCGAAGCCGTGAACTCGCCGCTTTTCCGGAAAGTGCTCGCCGAATTTGACGGCGCGGAACTGGTCGAAATCAAACCGATTACGGACAAAAACCACAGGGGGTAGCGAAGTGCACAATATCGGCAATATCGTCAAACAGGCAAAAAAAATGCAGGAAAAGATGGGCCGGCTTCAGCAGGAGCTTGAAACGAGAACCGTGGAGGCGCAGTCGGGCGGAGGCATGGTGCGCGTTTGGGTCAACGGAAAATTTGAAATCGTGTCGCTCACGATCGAAAAAGACGTGGTCAATCCCGAAGACGTGGAAATGCTGCAGGATTTGATTGCGGCGGCCGTGAATGAAGGCATCCGCAAGTCGCAGGAAATGGCCTCGCAGGAAATGGCCAAGATCACGGGCGGCCTGGCGATCCCGGGCCTGGGCGGCATGTAAGGCGTCCCATGAAATCCTACGCGCAACCCATTAAACGCCTGATTGCGGAACTGGCCAAACTTCCCGGCATCGGGGAAAAAACGGCGGCGCGCCTGGCGAATTATATATTGCGGGCCACCCCCGAGGATGTGGAAAAACTGGCGGAAAGCCTGGTTGAAGTCAAACGCAAAATCCGTCTTTGCCGGATATGCCTAAATCCGACCGAAGAGGAGGTCTGTCACATCTGCGGCAATCCGGCGCGCGATCAGCACGTCATTTGCGTTGTCGAGGAACCGGATGCCCTGGCCGCCATTGAAGAAAGCGGCGTTTTTCACGGCCTGTATCACGTTTTGCACGGGGCGCTGGCGCCGCTGGACGGCATCGGGCCGGAAAATCTTCGCCTGGGCGAGCTTTCCAGGCGCATCAGCGAAGGCCGCATTCAGGAATTGATTCTGGCCACCAATCCCAATGTGCACGGCGAAGCCACGGCGCTGCTGATTACGCGAATGTTCAAAGATGCGGATATCCGGATCACGCGCATCGCCATGGGCGTTCCCATGGGCGGCGATCTGAAATACGTCGATAAGATGACCATCTCCAAATCCATGGAATTTCGGAGAGGCATGTAGCATGACGCTTTAAAACAGCCATATGCTGCGTTGCGCTTCATCTTTCGTCACTGCGGCCTACGCAAAAGTAGGCCTCATTCCTCAATATTCGCGCGCCTTGCCTCTGACTGTTTTAAAGCGTGATGGAGAAAACAGTTGTATGGATACGGAAATTACGACCAAAACAAAATTACGGCGGATCAATACCAGGCGCGTAACGGCGGCGGTTAAAAAACTGTTTATCGAGGCCAATACGGTTCTGGGGGCGGATGTGGTTACCGCTCTGCGCAAGGGATTAAAGCGCGAGGAATCGCCCGTCGGCCGGCAGGTGCTTGAGAAAATTCTTGAAAACGCCGGGATCGCCGGGCGCGAGGCGATGCCGATTTGCCAGGATACGGGTCTGGCCGTTTTGTTTGTCGAAATGGGCCAGGATGTCCGCGTCGTGGGCGGCAATTTACGGGAAGCGATTGAAGAAGGCGTTAGAAAGGCCTATCAGGACGGATACTTGCGAAAATCGGTCTGCGATCCGCTAACCCGTGCCAACACAAAAGACAACACTCCGGCCATCATCCACATGGACGTCGTACCGGGCAATCAATTAAAAATCACCGTCATGCCCAAAGGCGGCGGCAGCGAAAACATGAGCGCGGCCAAAATGCTGACGCCTTCGGCGGGAATCGAAGGCATTAAAAAATTTATTCTGGAAATCGTGGAAAAAGCCGGCGCCAATCCCTGTCCGCCGATTATCGTGGGCGTGGGTATCGGCGGCTCGCTTGAACAGGCTTGCATCCTCGCAAAAAAAGCGCTTTTGCGCCCGGTGGGCAAAAAAAATAAAAAAGACAAACGCCTGGCGGGCATGGAAGGCGAGCTTCTCAAAAAAATCAATGCGACGGGAATAGGCCCGGCGGGTCTGGGTGGCCGTGTTACTGCGCTGGCCGTTCACGCGGAGATGCTGCCCTGTCACATTGCCTCGCTGCCGGTGGCGGTGAATATACAATGTCATGTCGCCCGACACAAGGAGACGACTCTGTGAAATGCCCCATATGCTGCGTTGCGCTTCGACCTTGAGGCGTTGCGGCGTATGAAAAATACGCCTCACTTCCAAGGCCTTGCGCGCCTTGACTCTGATGCATTTGACAAAGTCGTCATAACTTGTCAGCGCACACGTGGGGGAGGGTGATAAACGGTTTACCCCTCCCCTCAATCCCCTCCCACAAGGGGAGGGGCGGTCAAAGGACGGTAATGGTAAATGGCAACAACACAAAAAATTCATACGCCGTTGACCCATGAAGTTATTGCTTCTCTACGAGCCGGCGACATGGTTCTGCTCAGCGGAGATCTTTACACGGCCCGCGACGCGGCGCACCGTCGCATGTTGGATGCCGTCCAAAAAGGTCTGCCGCTGCCGGTGGATCTGAAGACGGCCGCCATTTTTTACGCCGCTCCCTCGCCAACGCCACCCGGAAGGGTCATCGGTTCCATCGGGCCGACGACCAGCTGCCGGATGGATGCCTTTACGCCTTTGCTGATGGAACAGGGGTTGAGGGTCATGATCGGCAAAGGCAGCCGCTCTCGGGAAGTGGCGGCCGCCGTCAAAAAATACGGCGGGGTTTATTTCGGCGCCATCGGCGGCATCGCCGCTCTCACGGCAAAATGCGTCAAAAAAATGGAATTGGTCGCCTATGAAGACCTGGGCCCGGAAGCCATCCGCATTCTCACTGTCTCGGACCTGCCGCTTGTCGTCGCAAACGATTCGCGGGGAAACGATTTGTACAAAACCGAGCAGAACAAGTGGCGCATCTTCCCGTAATAGCGGTTCATTTGAATAATCAAGAAAAGATATTGACTCAAAAAACCATCTATATTAAGGAAAACGGTCATTTTGTAAACATTCAATGAAGGAGACTGCGATACATGATTGAAGTAAGATGGCATGGACGGGGCGGTCAGGGAGCGGTCACGTCGGTGGAGTTGCTGGCCGTGTCGGCCATCGCCGCCGGAAAGTTCGCTCAGGGATTTCCCAGTTTCGGTCCGGAAAGAAGAGGCGCGCCTGTCGCGGCATTTACCCGTGTTGCCGATAAAAAAATCAATGTCCGCTCGGGAATCTATGAACCGGACGTGGTGCTGGTGCTGGATTCCAGTTTGATCGGACTGGTCAACGTGACCGAGGGCCTGAAGCCGGACGGCAAATTGATCGTCAATACGCCGAAATCGCCGGAAGAGATTCGCACGGCGCTCGATTACAGAGGAACGCTGGCGCTGGTGGACGGCACGGGCATCGCCCGCAAGGAAATGGGGGTGCCGATCGCCAACACCACGATGATCGGCGCGCTTCTCAAGGTAACCGGCATTATGAAGCTGGACGCGATGAAGGAAGCCATAGAACACCGTTTCGGCAGAATCGCCCAGAAAAATCTCAACGCGATGAAACGGGCTTACGACGAAATAACCATATACAATTAAGAGGTAGATCTCAATGGCATTGAAAACATGGAAAGAACTTCCCATTGGCTGCGTGGTTTCCGAGCCGGGAAGCGCCGGAGAATATCATACGGGAAGCTGGCGGTCTCAACGACCGGTATGGGATGACGCGAAATGCATCAAGTGCGGAATCTGCTACGTCTTTTGCCCCGAGGGATGCGTTCAGCAGGGCGAAGACGGTTTTTTCAAGGCGAATCTGGATTATTGCAAGGGATGCGGCATCTGTTCGCACGAATGCTGGCCCCGCGCGATCAAGATGGTGGAGGAGGGATAACATGGGCAAGCGCATCGGAATGGAAGTGGCAGTTGCCGTCGCGGAAGCTGTCGGGCTCTGCAATATCGACATGGCAGCCGTTTATCCCATCACTCCCCAGTCGCACATCGCGGAGCATCTTTCCGATCTGGTCGCCAACGGCCAGATTGACGCCGAATTCGTGACGGTGGAATCCGAACATTCGGCCATGAGCGCGGTCATCGGCGCCTCCGGCGCAGGCGCCCGTTCTTACACGGCAACCAGTTCGCAGGGGTTGATGTATATGCATGAATTGCTGCCGATTGCTTCGGCCATGCGTCTGCCGATTACCATGGCAATCGCCAACCGGGCGGTGTCCGGTCCGCTCAACATTTTAAACGACCACACAGACATCATGCCCCAGCGTGATTCCGGATGGATCTCCGTGTTCGTGGAAAACGGCCAGGAGGCGATCGACATGTCCATTATGGCTTTCAAAATCGCCGAGCACAAAGACGTTATGCTGCCGGTCAATGTCAACATTGACGGTTTTCAGTTGACGCACATGGTGGAACCGTTTGAAATGCCCTCACAGGAAGAAGTCGATGCGTTTCTGCCGCCCTTTGTGCCGCACGCGACCTTGCATCCGGCCAAACCCGTGACGATGGGCGCCTTCGCCATGTCCGACTATTTTACGGAAATCATGAAAGCCAAGGATGAAGCCCTCCTGAATTCCAAAAAGGTCATTCTGGACGTCTGGGACGAGTGGGCCAAAATGTTCGGCCGCTCCTACAAGCCGGTGGAAACCTACAAGGCCGATGACGCGGATGTGCTGATGCTGACGATGGGGTCCATGGGCGAAACCGCGCAGATGGCGATCGACCAGCTTCGGGGCAGGGGAGTCAAGGCAGGTCTGGTAAAATTGAGACTCTGGCGTCCTTTCCCTCACTCGGAAATCAAAGCCGTTTTAAAAAACGTAAAGAAATTGATTGTGACCGACCGCGCCATATCTTTTGGCGGCCCCGGCGGCCCGGTGTTTTCGGAAATCAAATCAGCGCTTTATGCTGAAGCCAGCCGCCCTTTGATTTACAACTACATTTTCGGACTGGGCGGACGCGACGTGGCCGTGGGAGAGTTTGTCGGCATGGTGGACAAGGTTCTGGCGGATACAAAAAATAAAGCCGCGGACACCTACGAATTCTGGGGGGTAAGAGAATAATGAATATTGTAGAAAATTTTGATTTATTTGCCCCAAGGCTGATCAATAAACAGGAATTGCTTTCCTCCGGGCATCGCGCCTGCTCCGGCTGCGCCGAGGTGCTGGCCGTCCGATTGATGTGCAAGGCCCTGGGTGAAAATACCGTCATCGCTTCCGCGACGGGGTGCATGGAAATCGTTTCCAGCATGTTTCCCACCACGGCGTGGCAGGTGCCCTGGATTCACGTGGCGTTTGAAAACGCGGCGTCCGTTGCTTCCGGTATTGAAGCCGGCCTCAAAGCGCTGCGCAAAAAAGGCAGGATCGACGACCGCTACATTAAAGTCGTCGGCATGGGCGGCGACGGCGCCACCATGGACATCGGCTTTCAGGCGCTTTCCGGCGCGATGGAGCGCGGCCATGATATGATCTTTGTCTGCTTTGACAACGAAGCCTACATGAACACGGGCATTCAGCGCTCCAGCGGCACGCCGATGGGCGCCTCCACCA
>ERZ795058.3751-NODE-3751-length-15646-cov-4.763966_pt1 | contig 15646 bp, 12 predicted proteins | sample MGYA00375142_ERZ795058 | MGnify/ENA primary metagenome ERZ795058 (study PRJEB30187, sample SAMN05720210) | activated sludge metagenome | isolation source: anaerobic digester from wastewater treatment plant | place: Japan | collected 2015-04-20 ... | reverse complement strand
CGATCCGACGCCGCGGCCCAGCCCGACGCCTTCGCCCACGCCCACGCCGGAGCCGACCCCGGAGCCGACGCCCACGCCGGAGCCGACGCCGTACCGGAGCGAGGCGTATCCGCTCGCGCCCAAGAGCCTGCGCACGCGCGAGGGTGGGCGCTATCCCGAGGAGGAGAAGCTCAATTCCGATCCGGACAAATTCCTCGCCGTGGTCGATCTTACCAACCAGGCCGTGATGGTCTACGAGCGCGGCGCGGACGGCGGCTACACCGTGCTCGTGCGCGAGATGATCTGCTCCTCGGGCATAGAGGAAACCAGCCGCAGCCCGCGCGGCACCTTCAAAATGGGGGAGGATAAAAAGCGCTTCGCCTATTTTGTGAATTTCAATTTGTACGCGCAATATTGGGCGCAGATCAGAAACAGGATTTATTTCCATTCCGTACCTTATCTCGAGCGGGACGACCGCACGCTCATCGAGGAGGAGTTCTGGAAGCTCGGCACGCCCGCCTCGCACGGCTGCATCCGCCTCGCGCCGGACGACGCGCAGTGGGTCTACCTGTATCTTTGCCCGGGCACGACCGTGACCATCACCGACGAACTGCCCGCGGACGAGCAACTGCGCGCGCGGCTCGTTCCGAAATCGACGCCGGAGCCGGACTGCTACGAGATCGCGCGCTAAAAAACACTTGACCCGGCACACTCATTGTGATATTATCATCTTTGCCGTAAAGCGGCAGCGTCGCGGGGTAGAGCAGTTGGTAGCTCGTCGGGCTCATAACCCGGAGGTCGTAGGTTCAAGTCCTTCCCCCGCAACCAAATTGATGCGCACACCGCAAGATGTGCGCATCAGCTATGGCGGCGTAGCTCAGTTGGCCAGAGCATTCGGTTCATACCCGAAGTGTCACCGGTTCGAATCCAGTCGCCGCTACCACATGATCAACATCGGTTGATACAACGAAACCCGCTTCGGGATGAGGCGGGTTTTGTTGTATGGGGCGGAAAAGGGCTGGAAATCTAGGAAATTTTGAGAGAGCAATTTTGTTGAGGAAGAATAGCAAGAGTGTCAAATGACTGATCTTGTTTGTTGAGGAAGAATAGCAAGAGTGTCAAATGACTGATCTTGTGTCTTATGAGAGGATTTCCAGGGTGCGTTCATGAAAGTGAAACTGGAACTGTGTTCATTTTGAGGGTCGGTTTCATAATGATTTTGAAATGACTATTCATACATAAGCCGCCACCATGCGGATAGTCAACAATAGTTAAGTGCGATAATGTGCCAAGGTGCCGTTCGGATTCCCATGAGGACATCCAACGCCTATCTGTCCAACTTCAAAGACATGACATCGATTTCAAAATTCGGCCTTTATTCTTTGCTTTGCTACTCTCTACATATACGGGATGCGTTCTATAGAAGATAGATCCGCAGCCATATTGACGCGAATCCGATCCGCGTATAAACTATTCCGTATAGTCAGCCATCGCTCTCAAAATTGGCTTTGGAGGGAAACGTGCAAAAGAATACGATTTATGATATTGCGAAAAAAGCCAACGTTTCAGCCAGCACGGTTTCGCGCGTGATTAACAACAAGCCTAACGTTAAAAAAACTACGAAAGCGCATGTCCTGAAGATATTGGCGGAGTGCCATTACGTGCCGGACGAAACTGCGCGCGGGCTCGTGATGCAATCCTCAAAGATGATAGGCCTTCTCATCGCGGATATCCGAACGACGCACCATACCGACGCCATATACTATATCGAACGCGAACTGGCCAAGAACGGATATTGCTGTCTGATCCTCAACACCGGCACCGACGAAAAAGAGCAGACCCAGTACATTAAAATGCTGAGCCAGCGCAAGGTGGACGCCGCAATCCTCATCGGGTCGATCTATCAGACGGCGGCGATCAAGAAAGCGGTCCAAATCTATTTATCAACAACCCCGACCATCATACTCAACGGGTATCTCGACGCGCCTAACATCTACGGCCTTATTGCGGATGAGGAGAACGGCGTGCGCAATTGCGTCAGGCTATTAGCCGAAAAAAACAGGCGGTACCTTGCGTTTATTGTCGACCGGTACACGCCGAGCAACCTGCTCAAGCTAAAAGGATTCGAATCTGCTCTCGCGCAATACTTGGGGGGCGCGCGCCCCGTGATCGTCAAGACAGACGAGTCGAGGCGGAGCGCATATGAGGCAACGCTCACTCTCATGAAGGAGCATCCGGAGGTTGATGGAATTATATACGCGGAAGACATTCTGGCTGTAGTCGGCATCCGCGCGCTGACGGATATGAAAATTGCCATCCCGGAACGCGTCGCGGTGGTTGGCATCAACAATTCACTCCATGCCGAGAACAGCATACCTACCCTGACGTCGCTTGATAATATGCTCTACGATTTAAGCCTTACCGCGGTGCGAAATCTGATGGACGTATTGAGAGGTCAGTACGTCAACAAGAAGATGATGATCTGCTCGGAAATCGTAGAACGCGAATCTACATAACTGCGCCGGAAAATACGCGTAAGCATTGGCGGGTCGGTTCTTATTAGGGATGGCGTGCGCATAATAGATGCAAGCGATTTCATATTATGATGAAATCTTGATTATAATTATTAAACATGAATGCATTTATTTTATACTTTATATTGATTTTCGCGTATATATCACGGAGAATAAAATAATAAAAGGGTATTGCTTTTTAATTCTGCATATGATATAAGATAATTATTGGTATCAATAAAAACTGCAATCGCTACCATAATACTTGGAATAATCGAATTTACGTATCATAAATTATTATTCACTGGAGAAAAAATGAGGATTTCAATACTTGGAGCTGGCGCAATGGGAATGCTGTTTGGGGGGTACCTATCTCAGCGCAATGATGTTTGGCTAATTGACGTCAATAAGGACAGGATTACCAAAATTAATTCCGATGGCGTTGCCGTTCGTGAAACGGACGGGGATATGATCTTTTATCCCCGTGCAGCGGAGGAATCTGAAAGTTTGGGTAAGATGGATCTGATTCTCGTTTTTGTCAAAGCGATGTATACGTGTTCCGCTTTGGAAGCAAATAGATGCCTGATCGGGCCGGATACCTATCTGATGAGCCTACAAAACGGTGTAGGTCATGAGGTGAAGCTGCTCCGGTTTTCGGATCGGGATCACGTTATCATCGGATCTACGCAGCATAACAGTTCCATCATCGACAATGGGCATGTTAACCATGGCGGCAGAGGAAAGACCTTTATCGGTTTGCTTGACGGTCACAGCGATCGTCTGCGGAGCATAGCGAAAAACTTTTCCGCCTGCGGTTTCGATTGCGCGACCTCTGACGAGGTAAAGGAGCAGATATGGAGAAAGCTGTTTCTCAACACCTCTGCCAGTGTGCTCACCGCAATGCTTCAGGTGCCGCTTGGCTTCATTCTGGATGATCCGTATGCTGGCAGCCTTATGGAAAAGCTGGCGCGCGAGGCGGTAGCCGTAGCCAATGCGGAAGGTATTGCATCGTTCGACGTGGATTGCATCGTTGCAGATATCAAAGAGCTCCTAACCAACGCCAAAGACGGTTACACCTCGATTTATGCAGATGTCAAGAACGGCACATACACCGAAGTCGATACGATCAGCGGTTCTGTTGTCGATGCGGCAAAAAGATTGGATGTTCCCGTTCCCTTTCACGAAATGGCCGTGTCGCTCATTCACGCTATGGAGAACAAGAACCGCAATCATATTAACTGATCGTGGAGGATAATGCCATTATGAGCGCTTACACACTCGGGAACCTGCGCATTGTCGATTTGACAAAGTATCTTGATCCGGCGGTGGAGACGCGCCGTTGCCATCTGTATCGATTCAATACCGGAGGCAGGATTCCCGACTTCCACACGATAATGGATCTGACGAGTCATCTGGGTACGCACTGTGAGTTTCCTTACCACCACGATGACAATTGGCCGGACGGATCGATGTTGCCGCTGACTTCATTCTTGGGCCGCGGCGTGTATGTCGCCATCGGCGACGCGCAGCCCAACAGCTATATCACGGCGCAAATGCTGGACAAGCTGCTTGGCGGCAAGGTGCGGGAGGGCGATATTATCATTCTGGATTCGCCCTATAAACTTGCGCCGTTTACAGAAAAAACGAACACGAAAGAGGACAAGCGCCTGTTCGTCAACGCGCAAACAGCGCGATGGATGGTCGATCACAGGATAAAATGCGTTGGGTTTGGCGATGGCGTATCAATTGAAAACCGCAATGAGGATGTGAAGCCGTTCCATGACATCTGCATGGCGGAGAACATCACTTTCCTGGAGGTCCTGAAAAACCTGGAAGAGCTCGAGCGGGACATTTTCTTTATCTCCTTTGCGCCGCTGTACATCAAAGGGCTTGATTCCTGTCCCGTGCGCGTTTATGCGATTGAGGGAATTGAAGGGTATTGCTAGATATTCCAGATAAGAGCGGATTCTCAAAAGAGGAAAGGAGCGCGCATGAAGTATAAGAGCTTTCGGGAGCAGCTTGCATCGGAACAGGTGTTTGCAGCCTGCGTATTTGATTGCATGTCGGTAAAAGCCGCGGAACTCTGCGGCTACAACGGCCTTATGCTCAGCGGCGGCCTGACGGCGAGATCCATGTCCGGATATCCCGATCTTGGCATTATGTCGCTGGATGAACTGGAGTGGATTAGCAACCGCATTACAGATATAACCAGTCTCCCTCTTGTTGTCGATGCGGAAAACGGCACGCTTTGGAGTATATCCCTTACTGTCCGGCTTCTGACGGCGAGATTGAACGAATTTTTACGGATGGACTTCGCGGAAAACCTATAGTCGATAAGGACAGGCAAAAATACATAACCGCCTTTATGCGCTTTGCGGCGCGCGAATATCGGGAACGGGATTGGGCCATGCAACTGCATTTTGGCTGCATGCGCAACAACAACAGCCGTATGTTTGAGCGCCTTGGGCCGGATACAGGCTATGACGCTATAGGCGATGGCGCTCCGGTATCCCGTCTCGCCACATTCTTAGACGCGATGGAACAGGAAGGCATGCTTCCCAAAACCATCCTTTATTCTTTGAACCCCAATGATAACGAAGCGATCCAATCCATCGCCGGATGCTTCCAGTCGGGGAATACGGTCAATAAGGTGCAGCAAGGCTCCGCCTGGTGGTTCAATGATCATGAAGACGGCATACGAAAGCAGTTGCGCGGGCTCGCAAACATGGGCGTACTTGGCAACTTCATCGGGATGTTGACCGATTCCCGCAGCTTTGTATCCTATCCCCGCCATGATTATTTCCGGCGTATCGTCTGCTCACTCCTGGGAGAATGGGTGGAAAACGGATACTATCCTCCCGGCACGGAAGCGCTCGGGAGAATGGTTGAGGACATAGGCTACTTCAATGCGCTGCGCTATTTTCAGTTTAAGCTCTAGATCGCTGTCCCTGAAAAGTACATTACTCAAAGAGAGAGGAAGAAGCATGAACAACCAAGACGCCGGTATATGGACTGATGTTCTGCGCCGCATGGGATATACGGTATACCCCGCATCGATGGATTCGGCGGAGGAAACCTTTTGCGCCATGGTACGGGGGAGCCGCAAGCTGTTGGCCGTAAGCGGAAAACGGGCGGGCGATTTTGCGGGCGAGCGTGCAGACGGTATGCTGCTCTGCAGCCCGAATCGGGAAAATGCGGACGCGCTGATGCGGCTGTTTCCCTATACGGCTCCGGCCCGCTGTCCGAAAGATAGCCTGTCCATGGGGTTGGGGGACCGCCTGGGCATCGCCACGCCGGGGCACGCATCCTCCGTTGCGGCGTATGACGTATTCCCGGTATTCGCGCAGCAGTCTGTGCGGGAGTTGAACCTTACCGGCCGCACCTTTAAGGACATTGTCGCCGCTGCCGCTTTCGGCGTATTTGAGGCAGGCTATAAAAAGGGCTACGGCGCGGACGGAGACCATCTGAAAACCATTGGGGAAATCGACGCAGCCCTCGATGCCGGCTGCGCCATGATTACGCTTGATTGTTCCAATCACATTCATGCGGATATTGCTCATCTGGAAGATGCTGAAGTGGAACGACTTTACGGCAACCTGCCGGAAGACCTGCGGACCTATTATGAAAGCCGATATTCGCAACGGGAGCATCCCGTTGTCGGTAAAATCGAGCGGAACGTTCTCCGAAGAATCGTGCTGACCTTCCACGAGGCTGTGGAATATGCCAAGACCTGTCATGCCCACATCATGCAAAGAGGCGGCGGGGTGGACTTTGAACTTTCAATTGATGAAACTTCCGCCTGGACTCTGCCCTGTGAGCATTATGTCATCGCCAACGAGCTTGAGCAGGTTGGCGTCCGCCCCACGAGCGTCGCCCCGCACTTTTGCGGGGAATTTGAAAAGGGCATTGACTACAGGGGGGATTTGGCGGAACTGACCAGGCAGCTTATAGCGCACCAGCAGTTGGCCGAACACTTCGGCTATAAGTTGAGCCTTCATTCCGGCTCGGACAAGTTTTCGGTTTTCCCTGTTTTCGGCAGCATAACAAAACGGCGGGCTCACTTGAAAACCGCGGGTACGAGCTGGCTGGAGGCTATGCGCGTCGTGGCGCAAAAGGATCCCGCTTTATATCGCAGGGTACATGCCTATGCGCTGGAAGCCTTTGACAAGGCGCGAGAATACTACCATGTCACCACGGAGCTGGACAGAATCCCCGATCTTTCCGATTTAGCGGACGGTGAGCTGCCCCTCTTATTCCAGATGGACGACGCCCGTCAGCTTATCCACATTACCTATGGTCTGATTCTCAACGAAAAAAACGAAAAGGGCGACTATGTTTTCCGGGATGTGCTCTACGCCCTCTGGTACGAAAACGAAGAGTCGTATATACATGCCCTGCGCGATCATATCGGTCGGCACCTGCAGTCGGTTTTTGCCGAAGTCTGATCATAAAAAAGATTAACCGGCATCGGAAGGCAACTGCCGCCGGCATAACGTATAGCAATGAAATGGAGTGTAAAAAAATGATGCAGATTCCTTTCAGACCGCAGCTTGACGGCAAGGTAGCGGTAGTCACAGGCGCCGCGGGCGTACTGTGCGGCATGTTTGCCAAAGCGCTCGCCGCCTGCGGCGCCAAGGTAGCGCTGCTGGATCTGGCGGAGAATAATGCGCGCTCGATTGCGGATGGCATCCGGGCGGAGGGCGGCGAAGCGATGGCCGTAGAGGTGAACGTTTTGGAAAGAGATCGCGTAGCCCAGGCGCACGAGAAGGTGCTTTCGGCCTACGGGAAATGCGATATCCTCATAAACGGAGCGGGCGGCAACAGCCCCCGCGCCACGGTGGACGACGAGTTCTTCTGCGCCGAAACTCTGACAGATTCCGAGAAAAAAAGCTTTTTTGACTTGGATCCCGCGGGCTTCTCCTTCGTATTCGGGTTGAATATGCTGGGAACGCTGCTGCCCACCCAGGCTTTCGCATTGGATATGGTGGATCGGCCCGGCAGCGTCATCATCAATATCAGCTCAATGAACGCATTCACGCCTCTCACGAAAATTCCCGCCTATTCCGCGGCAAAGGCGGCGGTGAGCAATTTCACCCAGTGGCTGGCGGTTCATTTCGCCAAATGCGGAATCCGCGTCAACGCGATTGCGCCGGGCTTTTTCTCAACGGAACAGAATGCGGCGCTGCTTTGGAATTCCGACGGCAGCCCTACCATGAGAACCAATAAAATACTGAACAACACGCCCATGGGTCGTTTCGGCGAGCCGGAAGAGCTTATCGGGGCGCTGCTCTATTTGGTCGATAACGATGCCTCCGGATTTATTACCGGTATTATCCTGCCTGTGGACGGCGGTTTTTCCGCCTACAGCGGGGTGTAGGCAATATGTTGTATCCCGTCAAGGGTCGTATATGACGTTGGTGTCCACATGCCGCCGTCCTCGTCGGGGAAAAGCCATTTTGTGACAATGCGACGCCTTTGAGCATTGCGGCTTGATCGACAAGGATCGATTTCGTGGGATCAGACAGCGCCATATGCGTTGCGCGTTGTCCGTTTTTCCGCCCGTGACCTCTCCGGGGTTGTTGACGGAACGGCGAACAAGAATTGCGCGCCCGTTGAGCGCGCCCGCCTCCAGGCGTTCGGGAAGCTGCCCCGCATGTTAAGATTGGCATTGCTATGCCTGTGTATATTGTTACAGATGGACCGTGAAAGCGATACAACTAAAAGAAATAATAACCAGCAAATGTTGACTGATACCGGACTGTGTGATATTTTAATTATTAATGTAAGTAAGCGTATTATATGGCGGTATCGTATGGACGACAGTTTTCGCGACATTGAGTTCGAGCTGTATGGAAATCTGGTTCAGATTCGAAACATATTATCATATTACAATACTCAAGACGATTTACTGAAAGAAATTAATAAAACGATAACACAAATAAAGTTAAAAGTATACAATGTTGCCGTAATGGGTGAATTCAGGCGGGGTAAGTCCAGCCTGATCAACGCCCTTTTGGGCTTGAATGTATTACCCTCGGACGTTACTCCAACGACAGCGACCATCAACCGCATCACATTTGGAACGGAGCCTAAGGCAACCATCCATTTTATGGATGGACGCAAGAGCGACATAAACATATCCGAATTACAGTCCTATGTTACGAAGCTGACCGAAGAAAACGAGAAGACCGCATTATCCATTCGGGAGGCGGTTATCTATTATCCCACGGTTATTTGCCAGAATCATGTGGATATCATCGATACGCCGGGACTGAACGACGATGAAACTATGACGCGGACGACGATCAATATCCTGAACGACATAGACGCCGTCATCGTTACGGTCTCCGCGTTGTTCCCTTACAGCGAAACGGAAAAAAACTTTGTCGCGCAGCTGATTGGCAACGACGGCATTCGAAACATCCTGTTTGCCGTTACGTTCATCGATCAGGTCGACGAGGAGGACCTGCCCAAGCTTTTGGCCGGGATCAAGTCGAGAATATGCACGATGACAAAAGAGGAATTAAAATCGCGGTACGCAGGGCAACCGCAAATCATTGAAAAGGGCAACAAATTGCTCGATGAGAAGAATTTGCAGCTCTTTTCCGTATCGGCAACGCAAGCTTTGAAATCTTTTGTCGGCAATGACCGAGGCCTTCTGGCGAAGAGCCGTTTCCCTGAATTCAAAGAGCAGCTTTATAAGACCTTGACGGCGCAGCAGAGCGTGAACATTGTTGAAAAAACGGCATCGCTGACAAACTTGTCATTGAAACGCTTTGATACCATCTATCAGGGGAAGTTCGGCGTCATTTCTTCCAGAATCGAATGGCTCAAATCGGCGCTGATTCAAACAAACCGGTATTATAACGAAAAATCGCAGCTCATCAACGCTTATCAAAAAGGGAAATCTGAAGCCATCGCGGCTCTCCTCGATCGGTCCGGTGAAATCAACACCGTTATAAACGGGTTTTTCATCAGCGAACTGACCAAGGTAAAGGTCAACGAAGCGCCTGTTATCCGATCCGCTATATCAAAGGGCGGAATGCTGTTTCAATTATACGCAAAAGAAATAGCGCGGGGCGACGCGAAGGCGCTTCAGGATATTTTTCGCTCGATTGCCCGGGATTCAGCCGAACGGCGCCGGAATCTGTTGTTAAATAATATTTTGCCCGAATCCGTCAATCGCCCCCAAGGCATGGAGGCATTTCTTGCGGAGTTTGAGCGCCGGCTGACGGCAATGCAAATGCCGTCTTTTGATTTGCCCGATGACTTCATCCCCAAATGCGTCAATCTTGCGCATTATAACGTCGTCGAATACATTCAAAAAATGATTGCTCCCGCCGTCGATGCTTACATGTTGAAACTGAGGAACACGATCGAAACCTGCTGGTCGGACTGTTTCGCCCTCATGTGTTTTGACGACGCGCAGAATCAACCGATCGCCGCCGAATTACAGAGAGCCTTGCGCAAAGCAGAAACGGATATGCTCGTGTGTCAGGGCAATTACAACCTCCATAAAAAGATGGTTGAAGATTTGGTGGGCAGCACGGAAGACCTGCTGGCGCAATTCCGGCAATGGAGGTAAAGGCGATAATGTATTGTATTCATTGCGGCAACGCGCTCGAGCCGGGCGCAAACTTCTGCCCGCAGTGCGGGGAAAGATTGACCGCCAATTCAAACGCGCCGGCGCCTGCTCCGTCCGAGGCCGTACAGGGAGCCGGGGTTGCTCTGCCGCATATACCGAGGATATGCACAAAATGCCGCGCCGATCTGGACGGCGATGTTTTATTTTGCCCCGTCTGCGGCACAAAAAACTATGTTGCCCGACGCAACAGGATCAGAAAAGGCGAGCTGTTGATGGAATTGGAGAATTGCAGCCTGGTCAAGCTGCAAATCGTGAAGAATCCGGGGACCATCGCTTTGTATGATGATAAATTATGCTTTCGCGCGTCTGTTGCCGCGAACACCCTTATCATCCCCTATACCGACCTGTTTACCGCGGCGCCGCAAAGCGGCATCAGCTATAAATACGGAATTAAGCTCGGCTGCGCGAACAACAAGACCTATCAGTTCTCTCTGCCGGAGTGTTATTCCGACGTATTTTATTATGTTATCAATTTGATATTGGATTACAGACAATGAGGAGGAGCATTTATGAGTGAAAAAACATCCTTCAGCACATTTTCCGATTATCGGCAGACGGTCACGGCCATTCATGATGATCTGCTGAAACTGCAGGGCTATTGTGATATCCTGAAGCTCAATTGCACATCGGAATCAATTTCCGAACTGTTGAAAAAAACCGCGGCCGATTCGTTTACGGTAGCGGTCGTCGGAGAGTTCCGGCGAGGAAAATCGACATTGATCAATTCGCTCCTGGGGAAGGCCATCCTGCCTTCCGACGTTCTGCCGACCACAGCCACATTGAACAGGGTGACTTATGCCGTTACACCCTCTGTGAAGATCGAATACAAGGACAATACGGAAGAGCAAATACCCATTGAGATGCTGCCGGATTACGTGACGAAGCTCACGGAGGAAGCGGAAAAACGGGCCGAATCGATCAGGCAGGCAACCATATTCTATCCGATCAATTATTGCATGAATAACGTCGACATCATCGATACGCCGGGGTTAAACGATGATTCCAGCATGACGGAGGTGACGCTTTCCGTCATACCGCAGTCGGACGCCGCGCTGTTTGTCATCATGGCGCAATCGCCGTTTTCGGAATACGAACGGGATTTCCTTCAGAACAAGATGCTTGTAAGCGACATCGGCCGCGTCATCTTTGTGGTTACCAGGATCGACGCCTTCGACGATGAGGATGCCGATCGGGTCATTCAGAACATCTCGGATCGGATCAAGAAATATGTGGTCGGAAAGGCGGAAAAAGTTCTCGGCAAGGATTCGCGGGAATTCCAGGATTATGCGCACAAGCTCGGAGCGATCAAAGTGCTTGGCGTATCGGCCAAACAGGCGCTCAAGGCAAAAAGCAGCGGCGATGCGGCGCTTCTCGGCCGGAGCCGTTTCCCGGCGTTTGAACGCGAGCTGGAGCAGTTGCTGACCGAAGAGCGAGGCGCGATCACGCTTAACACTCAGGTTAACCGATTGCTGTCTGCCTCGTCGGAAATACTCAAAGCCGCCGACATGCGTATCGGCGCGTTGCGCATGGGCGAGTCCGAATTCCAGGAAAAGCACGAGCAGGCCAAGATTAAAATCGCCGAAATCCGGGCCGATCGGGACGCTGAGTTCAGCCGGATCGCGATGGCCGCTCAAAAGGCATATGAGGAAATCAGGCCGCAGGCAGGTCGTTTTTGGCAGGAGCTGATAGACAATTCCTTCACGATCATTGAGAATGCGGCAATCACCGGGGACGACCTCAAAAAAGAAAATATCGCGAAAACGCAGGAGAAGTTGATTTCAACAATTCAGGACTCAAATGAAAACCTCGGCCAGCTTCTCTCCGAAAAAATCCAGCACGCAATCAACGCCGCCCTGGGCAAGGAAGCGGAGCGCCTGACTGGTTTTGAAAACAACTTCTATCAATCTATCAACGGCGTGCAGTGCCAGTTCAGCGGCTTCGCCGACAACCGCAAGACGGTTGAGGAGCTGGCCATCAGCACAGCGGCGGACACATTTCTGTTCATGGGGCTTGGCGGCGCGTATCAGGGTTTCAAGAGAGCCGGCTGGAAGGGCGCGCTTCTGGGCGGCGGTATCGGGTTCGGCGCCACATTCGGCAGCATCCTGCTGCTCTCCGCCCTTGCGATACCGTTCACTTGGCCAGTGGCCATCGTCGCCGGCTTCGCCGGCACAATCGCAAGCCGCTTTGCATTGGGTAAAATATTCGGCGGCAACGAAAAACAAATTGTCAAGTTCAAGGAGCAGTTCAAGGAGGCCATCGAAAATAAAATCAGGGAGGCTCAATCTGCCAACGACATGACCGCCAAGCTTCACGAGCAAATAAATGCCGCTTTTTCAGCGCTCAAGGATAAAATCAACGGCGAGACCGAGTCGATCCTGCGCGACACCGAAGCCGTTCTTATGGATCTTCAGGATAAAATTCTGAAAAACCGCCTGTTGGCGGAAAAAGAAACGGAGGAATTGCAGAATATGATTGCAGACGTAACGTCAATTATCGATGAGGCTTCTGAGCTGAGCCAATCCATCCATTCCATCCTGAACAGGTAGAGGGCGGCCATGATGATAAACGAGCAAATAAACCCGACCGACGACGTCGACATCAGCTTTTCAAAGTATGTGGCGGCCAGGAACATCAGATATGACAGCCACATGGAAGGCGGCATACCGGATTACGCCTATGCGCTGGATTACAGCCTGCGTCAGAAGATCAGGGCCATTCCCGGCGCATACCCGTTTTTCAAGGCCATGTCGAGTACTTACGTTCCGTTGCAGAAACAGCTGCATAACATGAAAAGCGTAAAAGTTTCGTCCAATCAATTTCCGAAGCTGCACGCAATGCTTTGCGACTGCGCCAACACCCTGGGAATTGGAATACCGACCATGTTCGTGGTTGACGGAATCGGCGTCATGAACGCAATGGCCCTTACGTGCGAAGATGCCGAACCGCTGATCATCATGTTCTCTGCGATGGTAGAGCGATTAACGGACGCCGAGATGAAAGCAATCATCGGACACGAATGCGGCCACATCCACAACAACCACGGCATTTACAATATGGCTGTGGAATTTATCAAGGGCACGGCCTCGGCCCTGATACCCGGCGTTGGGCAGATCCTCGCACTTCTCTCGGTGCCGGTATTTCATGCGCTTCAAGTCTGGAGCCGGGCCGGCGAGGTCACGGCGGACCGGGCGGGCATCATCTGTTGCGGCGAGCACGAATCTACCGAACGCGGAGATGCCAAGCTGACGGCCGGCGGGATCATGGGCGCCGAGATCAACATCGATGAGTTCGTGAGGCAATACGACATGCTTCGATCAACGCCGGTAAGGATGATGGAATGGCTGGAGACGCACCCGGCCGCCGTGCGCAGAATCCTGGCGGATCGGGAGTTCATGAAGAGCGAGGTTTACTACAAATGGCATCCGGAGCAAAAGCAGCCGAACATGAAGCTTTATACAAAGAAAGAACTTGACGAACAGTGCGACCGGTTTATCAGCGTGACGAAAAGCGAAAAGAGGCGCGATCGATGAACAAAACCTTTGATTGGAACGAACGGGTCATGATCGATTATGAGGATGTGAAAAACGGGCTCAACGACATCCTCGAGGAAGTACGCGCTTTGCGCTCAGACAGCCTGATTAAGCAAATCATGTCCGTAAAGGATCAGGAGAAGATCCGCAACTGGGAGAAGCTCCTGGGCAAACGCGCCGAGGAGAAATTGACAATCGTCGTCATGGGCGATTTCAAACGCGGAAAATCCACGCTGATCAACGCCCTGCTGGGCGCCAGCGTCGCGCCGACGGACGTTTCCCCCGAGACGATCACAATCAATGAGATCTCCTACAGCGACCGGCCGCGGCGGGAAGCCGTGCTGAAAAACGGGCGGCGAATTCAGCTCAACGCGGAGGAGTTGAACCGGGGCGCGCTGGAAAAAATCATGGATAACCTTTCATCCCCCATCGACTATATCCATATTTATGATGACATCGAGCTGCTCAAGGAGATCACCATTGTCGATACACCCGGCCTCGGCGACCTGATGAATCAATACGACGCTCAGGTGCAGGAATACCTTGCCAACGCCGACGCGGTCATCTACGTCGTATCGGTGCTCTCTCCGCTGTCCGAATCGGAGCAGGTGTTTCTGTGTTCCTCGATCCTTCCGCAGAATTTCTCCAAGCTGTTTATTGCGGCGAACATGTCCGATTGTTTCGACCGGCAGGAAGACATCGAGAAAGTGCGGCGTGAAATTGAAAGCCGCGTCGCCGCTTTCTCCGCGGACGCCAAGGTTTACTCCGTGAGCGCGCTGGATGAGTTTTGCAAAAGGATGGGGTTCAAACGCCCGAACGAGCAGATGGCCGGTTATCTGGAGGACCATTTCATCGGGTTCAGCGACGACATTCGCGACGAAATGATTCTAAGGAAGGATTTCATTAAAGCGCAACGGCTCGTAGCGCTGGCAAAGACCATGTCCGCAGATATCCGGAGCCGCGTCGGCCTGATCGGCAGCATGCTGAATCAAAGCCATGAAGCCTTGGAGGAGATCAGCCGGCGGTGCGATGAGGAAAGCGCCAATCTAAACAATAAGCTGCTATCCCATTATCAGGTCATCCGAGACTATTCGGCCCAATTGGCGTTTGAAGCCAAGAGCTGGATGACGGGCTTCTTAAAAAGGCTCCGGGCTGAAGTTGAAAACGCGAAGAAAGCGGATGTCGTCACCATTCAAAAGCACATCCAATTTTACATTATGGATGTCGTCCGGGAAGCCGTTATGTGCTGCATCTCGGCGCATAAGCCGGCGATGGAGGAAAAGCTTCTCGGCATTGCAAAGGAATTTTCCGCCAGAGACCTGTTTGACGAAGCCGAAAGCTCCAATTTCTCCGTCGCCGTCAATGTCGCCGATATCAGCTGGACTGCGGTCGACACCGTCTCTTTCATCCTTCAGGACGGAATGTCCATTGTGGGCATGAGCAATATAATTGGAGGATCGTTGATCGGGCACGTCGGGATGGCTGTGGCCGGTTTCGTACGTCAAAGCAAGCAAAAGGATAAGCAGCCCGATATTCTTGCCCCCTTGCTGGAGAATTTCGCTTCCATCGAGACGTCCGTATTCGAGCAAATCACATCGGCATATGACAAAGTGTCGGATAACGCCTGTAATATGCTGACCAAGCTCTTCGAGACGGAAATTGAAAACTCTCGCAATGCGACGGAACAAGCGATACGAATCTCTGAAAACGGGATGATGGATCACGAGCAAATCAAAAAACAGCTTCAAAACGCATTCGCCATTCTCGACGGCATCGACAGGCTCATCGCCAGATTTGAATAATGCCGTTTCAGAATGCCTTCAAGCGCGCCGCGGACATGACCTTAAAGGCGTTTCGGGAAAACGTCGGCACAGGATAAAGCTGAAAAGAGCAGACACGATCAAAGAGATCGTGTCTGCTTTTATGGCTCTCCGTCAATAGTTGGGGTAAAGGAATCAACGAAGGAATAGACTAAGGGA
>ERZ795058.3748-NODE-3748-length-15651-cov-5.673506_pt1 | contig 15651 bp, 20 predicted proteins | sample MGYA00375142_ERZ795058 | MGnify/ENA primary metagenome ERZ795058 (study PRJEB30187, sample SAMN05720210) | activated sludge metagenome | isolation source: anaerobic digester from wastewater treatment plant | place: Japan | collected 2015-04-20 ... | reverse complement strand
CACCCTTGATCCTATCGCCGCAATGGCTGTCACCGATAAGCAGAAGTTGGATGACCTGTTCGCCAGCATCGAAACAGAGAACGCGGATGTTCTGAAGATGCTGGATGACATTGCAGAGAAGGAACGTCTGGAGTATGCGAAACGTGACCCCGTTGATGCTGAACCTCAGATTGACCGCGCTGCTGAACTCAACGAGAAGTGGCAGGTTGTCACGGGTGACCTGTGGCAGATTGGTGAGCATCGGTTATTGTGCGGTGACTCGACCAATCGCGAGGACGTGGAGCGGGTTGGAAATAAAGAGTGTGATTTTTCTTTTACAGACCCGCCTTATAACGTGGGCGTGAAATACACAGACGCAACCAATGATAATCAAGGAAAACAAGAGTTTATCGAATGGTGTCGCGGATGGACGCAGGCACTACCAGCGCGACATTTATTGACCGTTGGAATAAAGCGTCTCGTTTGGTGGGGCGATATTTTGGGTGATCCTCAATGGATTATTGCTTGGGTGAAGAGAAACGGGCAGGGTCAGACTGCATTAGGTGGCACAAATAAATGGGACGCAGTTTTAGTTTATGGCGTTGAACCAGACCACAAAACAGACTTGATTGAATTGAATAATGATTATAGCGAAAAGATAAAAGCGGAAGGCGCACACCCAACCGCTAGACCAGTTGAATTGTGGCAACAAATTATTGAGCGTTTCAATGGACAAATTGTCTATGAGCCTTTCTGTGGCTCCGGCACAACGATGGTCGCGTGTCAGAACCTGAACCGGAAGTGCCGCGCGATTGAGATTTCACCGAACTACTGCGCGGTAATTTTAGAGAGAATGACAAACGCGTTCCCTGAGTTGGAAATCAAGAAAGTTGACTAACTTTACATGGGACATCGTAGGCTGACCAAGAAGATCGTGAGGGAGGCGCTCATCAACAAGAAGGGCGCGGTCTATTTAGCCGCCTCTGACTTGGGATGTTCGCACACCGCTATTTACGATTATCTTGACAAGTACCCCGATTTGCAGGAACTCAAGGATGGCTTTGACGAGGAAGTTACCGACATCGCCGAGCTTAATCTACGCAAAGCGGTGATCAATGCTGACCCGTGGGCGCTGAAGTATCAACTATCCACGAAGGGCAAGAATCGCGGTTACGTTGAGCGGCAGGAGGTCACGGGGGCAGAGGGGAATGATATAAACCTGCACGTCATTTACGACAACAAGCCTGATGCCTGATTATGATATTCACCTGCCGAGACCACACGATAAGCAGCGGGCGTTCATTGACTCAAAGGCAAAACGTAAGGTTATCAGGGCTGGGCGGCGCGGTGGTAAGACGGTTGGCGTGGGGATCTTCGCAGTTGAAAAATTCTTATCTGGCAAGCGCATTTTATACGCGGTTCCTACGAGTGAGCAGGTAGATCGGTTTTGGACAACGATCACACGTGCATTATACGAGCCTATCAAGGCGGGAGTATTCAAGAAAAACGAGACGGAGCACATTATCGAATTACCCGGAACGGAGCAGCGTATCAGGGCAAAGACCGCATGGAACGCTGACACGTTGCGCGGTGATTATGGGGATGAACTGATATTCGATGAGTACCAACTGATGAATGAGGACTCCTGGGGAGTGGTTGGCGCTCCGATGCTTCTTGACAATAACGGGAATGCGACATTTGTTTATACCCCTCCATCTCTGCACACTCGGAGTGTAAGCAAGGCGCGGGATCCGCAGCACGCGGCTAAGTTATTCAAGCGGGCAAGCCTTGACAATACCGGGAGGTGGGCGGCGTTCCACTTTACCTCACACGATAACCCGTATCTGTCACGGGAGGCATTGTCAGAGATTACCGGCGACATGACCAACCTGGCTTATCGCATGGAAATTATGGCGGAGGACATTGACGAAGTTCCCGGCGCGTTATGGAAGCGGGAGAACATTGACAACTCACGAGTGACGAAAGCGCCTGACCTCTCACGCATCGTTGTAGGGGTTGACCCGTCCGCGACGTCAACGGGGGATGAGGCGGGCATAGTGACGTGTGGAATGGACGGCGATCAATTCTACACCCTTGCAGATGACAGCGTGCAAGGGAGTCCGGACACATGGGCGAGGGCGGCGGTCACGGCTTATTACCGCTTCATGGCGGACTGCATCGTGGCTGAAAAGAACAACGGCGGTGAAATGGTGGAGAGCGTGATACGCCAGGTGGATCCTAACGTGAACGTGAAACTCGTATGGGCGTCGAGGGGCAAGGCAACCAGGGCGGAGCCGATAGCAGCGATTAGTGAGCAGGGGCGGGATCACCACGTTGGAGTTTTCGCACAACTGGAAGATGAACTCTGTATGTGGGTGCCTGGGGATGCGAGTCCTAACCGGCTTGATGCAAAGGTGTGGGCGATGACAAGTTTACTTGAAACGGGAACCAGCACGGCGCTGTACGACCCGTCGAATTAAGGAGCGCCAATGAATTTTATCCAACAGGGAATACAGAACGTAATCGGCTGGGCGTTTGGCATCAAGTCACGCGACTCCTACGATGAGGCGAGCGGAGCGCGTATGAAGGCGCTCGCCAGCCTTGTATCGTACTACGACGGGAAACAGCGCAGGCCGTTGCGCGTATCAGGTTTAGGTAAGGATTACAACGTCATCACGAACATGGTCAAGACCATCGTTGACCGCTCGGTATCCATGCTCATGGGGGCGGGCGTGGAGTTTGACCTTCCAGGTGAGGGTGAGAGCGAACAGGACGCGATCATAAACCGCGTATGGGACGCCAACCGGAAAGACATCCTGCTGCACGACGTTGCACAATTTGGCAGTATCTATGGGACACCGGCAATCAAGATAATCCCGGATGGCAGGCAGGGCATAGATGGCAAGGTGACGCATAGGCTTGTCGCCTTGAACCCGTTCAACCTCACCGTTTACTCCGCGCCGGATGACATTGAGAATGTCACGGCTTACGTGTACCGCTGGAATCAGGGTGATACCGCTTGGCGTGAACTGACCGAGAAACAGGAAAACGGTCAATGGATCGTCAAGGTGCAGAAACTTGACAAGTCTACCGGCTCACAATGGCAGGATGAATCAGAGACGCTTTGGGATTACGACTTCCCACCGATCGCTCACGGTAAGAACCTGCCGAACGCTGGCAACCTGTACGGCTATTCCGACATTGAGGGCATCATTGATTTGCAGGACAAGTATAACGAGGCGCAGTCAAACGTAAATAAGATTCTATCCTTGCAGGCGTGGGCGCAGAAGTACATCATCGGTGGAAAATTCCCGCGCACAAAAGACGGCGCAGGTGGTGAATACCTTGACGTTGGACCCGACAAGGCGCTTGAAATTTCGAATGAAAACGCCAAAATTGGCGTTTTACAGCCATCCGGCGACATTGCTTCATCGCGCCAGTTTGCCAACGACATACGGCGTGACATCTTTGACATCGCCGGATGCGTTGACTCCGAGACCGTCAAGGATAAAGTCGGGGCGCTCACGAACTTCGGCTTGCGCGTGCTGTTCAAGAATGAACTGGCAAAGAACGCAACCAAACAATTACTCTACGGCGACCTGTTACTCAATGTGAATAACCGGTTGCTGAAACTATCCGGCTTCGACGGCGCTGACGCTGACCCAGGCAAGGTGGTATTTGGGGATCCATTACCGGTGGATGACCGGGAAGAAATCGCAACGGTCAAGGAAGAAATCGCGCTAGGGTTATTGTCACTTGAAACGGGAGCAAAACGCCGGAATATTGACTGGGAGATCGAACAGGAGCGCAAGGCGAAAGAGAAAGCGGAGTCCGCTACTTTGGGCGGTGACATGATACGTAACTTCTTGGCTGGTAAGTAGTGCCTAAACCCTTACTCGAAATATGGGAGTCGCTGAAACGTCAGGCTGAAAGGGCTGATGCTGACGCGCTCGAAAGGATCGCGCGCTCCTACGCTATGACTTATACCCGTGTTGAGTCGCAACAGCAGGCGCTCGTTGACCAGATCGAACTCCTGCAGAAGCAGGGCGCGATGACCGCGCAAAACGTGAAGCGGTCAAGGGCGTATCAGAACCTTATCAGCACAATAAACGATGAACTCACGGATTATTCAGCCTACCTACGCACAGAGATCACCACAGAGGCAACCGAGAGCGCAAAACGCGGATTCAGCGCAGGGAATGTCCTAATGATCGGGGCGCTGGCTTTAGCGCTCGGTGTAGAGGCGAAGAACGTACCAAAGAGCGCGGTCAAGGGTGACATGACGCTTGACTTCCTTGCAAAATACCTAGACCCGGACGGCGCGTTGTTTGCCAGGCTGAATGGCTTATCCGCGTATCACGGCGCACAGATCGCCAACGGGATATTAGAAAAGGTGGCGCTTGGTCAGAACCCAATGACAATTGGCAAGTGGATCACTGATTCTTACGGGATAGGGTTGACCGATTCGATGCGTATGATGCGAACGGTGCAGTTATACAGTTATCGGCAATCCAATTCCGAGTTACAGCGTGCCAATTCTGACGTGTTACATGGTTCGGTGTGGTGCGCTGAATTAGACGGTCTAACGTGTATGTCATGTGTGGCACTACACGGGCAGGTATTTGAAGCGGGTGCTATTGCGGACGATCACCACAACGGGCGATGCGCGATGCTGCCCTGGGTGAAAGGGGAACCCAACCCGATAGACCAATCCGGTGTGGACTGGTTCAACCAACAGAGCGAGGCTACGCAGCGCTCAATGATGGGGAATAGCAAATACGAGGCGTGGCAGGAGGGCAAATTCAACCTTGATCAACTTACCAGCAACTATCAAGACGAAGTATTTGGGAACATGAGGGGCGAGACGCCTCTACACAAATTATTAGGAGATGACTAAATGGCAGAGCCAACCAACGTGACTGAGACGGTCACACCCGTACCGGAGAGCGATCAGGTATCGACCACCGAGGTACAAAACACGCAGGAGGTCTTTGACGCAGAGCGGGCGAAGGCTTTGATCAACAAATTGCGTGACGAAGTAAAAGCACTAAAGCCGATTGAAAAGCAGTATCAGGAACTGAAATCCGCGGAGGACAAGCGCAAAGAGGCCGAGATGACCGAACTTGAACGCGCCCAAAAGCGGATCGCGGAGTTAGAGGGAATGACGAAAGCGCAGGCGCGCCGTGAGATGCAGCGCTCCGCCGCAGAGAAATACCATCTGCCCGCCGCCGTTGCTGAATTGATACCCGGTGACACTCAAGAAGACATCGACAAAAAAGCCGAGGAACTTTCAAAGGTTATCCCACAAAAACCAAACCCGACGCTGAACCCTACGAACCCGAATGGGAATGCAGAAGAAACAGAAGCGCAAAAGCGTGAACGCCTATTCGGTTCTTCGCATGACATTTTCAAAGGCGGCGGGATCAACTTACCTCAACAGGAGTAATAAATGGCAAACGAAACCACTTACGCCGGTATTTCCGGCCTTATCGCAAATGTTTACGAGACCGCGCTTATGGCGGCCCAGGAGGGTAATATCATCGCCCCCCATGTTACAGTGTTCAACGATAGCGAATCAGCCGCGCCGCGTATCTTCGGCTCTTACAGCGGGGGAACTTTTGCCTCTGTTGCCGAGTCCGCTGATATGTCTCAGCAGTCATTCAACGCTTCAGCAGGCGGAACCCTCACCCCGTCGGTGTACGGTTCTATGGCGCTGTTGACCATGCGGCGCATCAAGAGCGATCCGTCAAACGCAACCCGTGAAGCGGGTATCTATCTTGGAGAAACTGCCTCCGCGCACATTGACGCAAACCTGGCCGGGCTGTTTTCAAGCCTGACCGGTGGAACTGTCGGTACCGCCGGCGGTACTCTCACATGGGCGGACATTTTCAAGGCGCAGGCCTACATCCGCAGCAAACACGTTTTATCAGATCTTGTGTGCGTGATGCACCCGATGCAATGGTACTACCTGGCATCGGCTTCATCCGGCGTTCCTACCCTCATGCAGTCCGAGAAGATCAAGGACTCTGTTTTTGGACGCGCGTATCAGGCTTCATTTGGTGGTATTGACTTCTTCGTGGATGCCAATATTACCGGCGGAACCGCAGCGGTAGGAGGCATGTTCGCCCGCCCAGCTATTGCGCTTGACATCCGCCAACCGTTCACCATCAACCCGCAATGGAACGCGTCTTACTCTGGTAATGGCGCGTGGGAAGTGAACGCAAGCGTTATGTACGCTTACGGCGTCTACCGCCCGACTTTCGGTGCTCAATTGATCGGAACGTCATCGTAGCATAGGATGACGCTGCGCACGGCTAGAGTTACGTACTCGAAAAGGACACCTCCCATCCCTGCCGTGCGCAAAAGGGAGGCCATTGAAAGGGAGTCAATGACAGAACAACCAGCAGACAGCACCTTGACAACTGAAAAGAAGTTATCACTGAATTGGCATTCTAACGCGCCGTGGGCGCCAACCGGTTACGGCAACCAGACGAAAGTGTTTGTACCGCGCATCAAGGATTTGGGCTATCCGGTGAGTATCACCGCGTTTTACGGATTACAGGGCGGGCGCATGTGGCTGAATGATGGCACGGTGGTCTACCCGGTGGGTAATCACCCTTACGGGCAGGACATACTCGGAGCGCACGCGATGCACTCCGGGGCGAACGCAATCATCACCCTGATGGATGCGTGGGTGGTACAGCCGGAAAACGCGCTTGGCTTACCCTGGTATCCCTGGTTCCCGATTGATTGCGAACCGATACCGGCGAACGTGTACGCGATGGTCAAGCAGGCGACAAAGCCAATTGTCATGAGCAAATTTGGGCGGGATCAGGCAAAGAAAATGGGTCTGGACGTGTACTACGTTCCTCACGGAGTAGAGACAAAAGTATTCAAGCCGTTAGACCGCAAAGAATCACGGCGACGGCTGGGAATACCCGAACACCGCTTCATCATTGGCATGGTCGCAGCGAACAAGGGAATACCCCCGCGTAAAAGTTTCTACGAGGTAATTTCCGCGTTTGCCGCCTTCCACAAGATGCACCCTGACGCTCTGCTGTACCTCCACACAAATGACGGCTCAATGCCTGGGGATCACGTTGATTTACAGAAGTTTTGCAAGGTCATGGGGCTGAAAACCGGAATCGTGGATTGCAGAAACCTTGAGGATGACATTGATGTGGCTTTTGTTGACCAGTACCAGAACCAGTTAGGAATACCAGACGCTTACATGGTGGACATCTACAACGCTATGGATGTGATGGTGCTGGTATCGCTCGGTGAGGGGTTTGGCATACCACTCGTTGAAGCGCAGGCTTGCGGCTGCCCGGTGATTACCGGCGAATGGACTAGCATGGGCGAGTTGTGCTTTAGCGGATGGAAGATCACGAAGGCAGAAGCCGACCCGGTATATCAACAATACTTCGATGCGTTCCAGTACCGCGTAAGAGTGGACGCTGTAGTACACCGGATGCTCAAGGCTTACGAAATGCGGGGAAACAACGAGTATCGCAGCCGGGCAAGGGATGGGGCTTTAGCGTATGACGCGGATAAGGTAACAGAGAAATACTGGAAACCAGTTCTAGCGGACATTGAAGCGCGGATGTTTGAGGTGAAAAGTGAGTGACGTTATCAAGCCAATCGAAGAACTGACGGAGCGCGACATTGTACTTTACTTCTGGATTGAGACCATGCAGGACGGCAAGCCGCGTTTTGTGAGGGGTCGCAAGCGCTCAATGGATGAGGGTATCACCTTGTGCAGCGGTGACGTGAAAAGATACCTGGATTACCTACGGGGTGAAACATGCTCAAACGGGTAGCAGTAATCCTCACCAATTACAACATGCCGGAACGGGCGGACGCTATGGGGGATTACCTCACAAAGTACGCTAAATGGCCGCATGACTTTTATTGTGTAGACAACGCCTCCGACCTTGTACCACCATCAAAGTACACCAATGTCCAACTTGAAAAGAACGTACAGACAACTGGCGGATGGTTGGCGGGGCTGAAGGCGGCTGACGCAAGCGGGAAAGATTACCTGGCATACGTGTTCACGATTACCTCTTGCGACTTCCCGGAATGGCAGAAAAAGGATCCAATCGCGCCGCTTGCAAGGCTCCTACTCATTGACCATAACGCGGTTGGAGTACACCCGGCTCTCACCGATGACAGTACGACTGACTGGCACGAAATGAAAACGCGCGGCGGGTTTGATCCACGCCCAATCTGGCATTTGGATAATCTCTTTGCGATGTACCGGGCGGATTGGTTCAACAGCATTGGAAGGTTTGACCCTGAATTGACATACGCGCACGGGCCGGATTTAGAGACGGGTTGGTATGCACGAGATCAGGGGCGAGGATTGTTTATCCATGAGGGCGTACAAATTCGCAAAATCTCACAGATCGGTTACATCATGGACAGAATGCACATGACCACAGCGGAGCGCAACGCTAACGCAATGGAGGAAATGCAGCGGGTACTTGGTAGGAAGTGGGGCGCGTGGCCGGAGTGCTGGCACAGGCTTGTTACTGAGAATGTCACGCCGGAGATGAAATGACAGTATCCATTGTGGCGGTTGGTATTGACCGTTGGGAGGATTCGAGCCTTCCGATGATAGAAAGTGTGAGACGGTTCGAGCCGAACGCTGACATTATTCTGGTAGACAACGCGGCGGATGTACCATACCCGACAGACGCGGGGGCGCGGATTCTACGCCTTGACAAACGCGTGTGCATGTCAGAGGCAATGAACAGAGGGGCGGAATTAACGAAGGCTGATTGGATCCTTTTTGCCAATAACGACATTCTTTGTACCGCTCCATTTATAGAGATGGTCGGAGCGCTGAATAAAAAGACCATGTACGGCGTTGATATTTTGAATTGGTGGAAACGGCGCTGGATAGATGGTTGGGTAATGGCAATTTCAAAACAGGTATGGCGCAGGGTTGGCAAGTTTGACAGAAATTTCATTTACGCCGGATTCGAGGACGCTGATTACTGCTTCAGGGTTGAGCAGGCGGGATATAGGGTAGAAGAGTCCCCGCTCCCTTTTGTGCACAAGGAGTTGCATTCGAGGTTTACTATGCCAGATTACATGGCGAGACGTGAGGATAATATCAAGTACCTGTGCGAAAAGTGGGGGATCGTGCGGTGAAAATAGCGGTCATTGGTGAAACGCGAATGCCCGTACTCCCTTATGGGGCGGGTGGGCTCGGCAGGGCGACGCATGACATTGCAGACGCGCTATACCGCAGGGGGAGAAAGGTCACGCTGTACGCCACGAGCGGTAGCGCATTCAATGGCACCATCAAAGACCCGGACGCGATCTATTTTAGGGGTGATTGGGACGTGTGCCTGGATTACTCACACGACCACGCGGTATCAAGGAACTTTCCGGGTGAGCCGGTATTGAACCTGATAGGTGATAGGGAATGCCCGTATAGACCACCTAACGCGATTGTGGAAAGTATCTACATGCAGAGCCATTATCCCGGCGCGCGGATAGTCAAAGCAGGGTTGAACATTGGCAGTATTCCGTTTACGAGGACGGCGGGCGATTACCTGGTTTACATGGGGCTGAATGTAGGACACAAACAGCCGGACGTGGCGCGTGAGGTAGCAAGGCGGGCTGATAAAGAAATCAGGATGATAGGCACGGGGTTCAGCGAGGTTGATGAAGAGGAAAAATGGCGGATATTAGGCGGGGCGCTCGGTTTGTTATGCCCTTACACCATCGACGCAAGCCCGCGCTCACCGATAGAAGCCGCCGCGTGTGGCACTCCGACAATTTGCCTGGACGGTGACGGTACTAAAGACCATGTTGTAAATGGTATGACCGGGTTCGTGTGCAATTCGATAGATCAGATGGTAGACGCTGTTGCCGAATTACCGAAGTTGAGCCGTGAAAAATGCAGGATTTGGGCGAGCCAGACACACGACATTGAGACAAACATTATCGAAATTGAGAATCTCTTGTTTGAGGTCGAGGCAGGTCACAGATGGTAGATTATGCCGTTATTACCGCGAAAGACGAAGCCGATACCATCGGTGAACTCATTGACGCGCTCCGAGAGCAGGGTATTTATTCCGTTGTGATAAACGATGGCAGCCGGGATGATACCGGGTTTATCGCGGAGAGCAAGGGCGCGGTTGTCATCCATCACGCAAGCCCGGAAGGAATCGCGCGGAGTTTATTAGAAGCGTGGCAGGTTGCGGTGAACAAGCGCGCGGATCGCATTGTACAACTGGACGCGGGGGGAAGTCATGACCCGCGTGAGGCGAAAAGATTGCTTGACGCGCTGCACGGTTACAACATTGTCATCGGTTCAAGGTTCCTACCGGGATCCGTTTACGAGGGCAGGAACTGGCGCGCTAAGGGAAGCCGATTAGCGGCAAAGATGATGAACTTCGCAGCCACAGGCGCGTACCGGAAATACACGCTGACAGATTGGACTAGCGGGTACAGGGCGTTCACGAAAGACACACTCAAGCGGTTGTTACGTTGCGGGTACTATGAACGGATGCACCCCTGGCAAATCGAGGTACTCGTTGAAGCGGTCAACCTGGGGATGCGGTTTACAGAAGTACCGATCACCTACAAGGCGGGCGGGTCAAGTTTCAAATTCAGAATGCTAGACGGCGCGATCAGGCAATGGTTACGCATGTTGTACTCATAGGAGGCAGGGATGGCGGTTAGATCGACCATGACAAGATTAATGCAGTTGTTACGAGGGCTGACGAACGCGGGAACGGCTGACTACACCATCGGGCTGTTTACCTATTGGTCAAACGACCACATTCAAGACGCGCTCGATAGGCACTCCGTTTTTGTGAAGGATGAACCGCTGTACCCAAAAAAGTCACTTGATACGGGCGGGGTGATCTCTTACTACGATTACCAGTCAAAGCACAGGTTCTTTGAGAGCACAGACGGGGGAACGCTCCGTTTTATCGTCAAAGACAGCACGGGGACAGCGCAAACCGGATGGACGGCGAACTACGAGAATGGCGAGATCACCTTTTCAACCGACCAGGCGGGAGCGGTGTACTACCTCACGGGTACATCATTTGACGTGTACGCCGCAGCCGCTGACGTGTGGTATCAGAAAGCCGCTCACGCCGCCGACATGATAGATTTTTCCACCGATGGCCACAATATCAAACGCAGTCACCTGGTGCAGACCGCGCTCAAAATGGCGCAGCGGTATGAGAGCATGGCGGACGCGCCGGTTGGCAGCACTTCCATCGGTGAGATGGTACGGAGCGACCTGCAATGACACGAGGATTATCCGCTAAAGAACTCGCACAGATACGGGCTGACATAGCGGGATTACTCCCTGATACGTGTGACATTTTGGCAGTCACCCGAACCAGCGACGGCGCGGGCAGTTGGACAGAAGTATGGGGAACGGCAACGGCTGATGTACCATGCCGGTTGGATTTCACATGCCGGTTGGATTTCAGGAGTTACGGCAAGGAAGTGAACACAGCATACGCGCTCACACCATACAAGAGCGGGATTATCTCAATGGAATATGACGAGACAATTACCACAGCCAACCGCATCCTGCTCAACAGCGTTGAATACAATATCACCGGAGTCAATGACAACCAATCATGGATCGGGGTCAAGCGGGTGAGCGTGGAGCGTGTACCGTGATTAGTTACCACGTGAAAATTGATACAAAAGCGCTTGAAAGTTATGGCGAAGAAGTAAAAAAGAAAATGCCAGGTATTGTCAAAAAAAACGCGCTGGCGATTCAAGCGAACTCAGCGAAGAACGCACCGGTTAAGACGGGGGCATTGAAGAATAGTATGCAGGCTACGCCGGATTCCGGTGGTGAGGTAAACCGCTGGGAGATCGCGGACGGCGTTGAATACGGTGTACACCAGGAACTTGGAACGGCTGGCGGAATCACTGCGAAACATTTTCTTGGTAACGCGTGTGAAACGCAGGCCGAAAAGTTTTTTGGAGAAATCAAGGAGGCGCTGAAACCATGAGTATACCGGCATTGAACACCGCCATTTATACCGCAATAGGCGGTACGCTCACCAGCGCCGGAACAGCAGTGTTTTACCTCGCAGCTCCAGATGGTCAGGCGCTTCCCTACATTGTGTGGGATTACACGGCGGACATTGACGAGAATATGGATAGAAACCGAACACGCAACAGCCTCGTGTTCATCAGGGCTTACGCGTCAACGGCAGGAGCGGCGGGAACCATTGACGGACAGGTAGATGCGCTGCTGCACATGAAGGCGCTCACCATAACAGGGTGGAGTAACTTCTGGACGGCGCGGGAGAACTCATTTTCGAGTGTGGAAACAGACCAGTCAGGGCGTAAAGTCTTCATGGCTGGCGCTGAATATCGTATCAGGAATGATCTAACCTAACAGGAGATAGAAAATGGCAGAAATCACAGGCAAGGACTTAATTGTCAAGTGGGCACCAACGGCGGGCGGCACCATCGACCTTTCAGGCGATTATCGCACGCTCTCATACAAGCCGAGTATCGGCATGGCCAACGCTACGGCTGGCAGTGATGCATTTGAAAGTTATATCGCAACCGTCAAAGATACGCAGGTTAGTTTGACCGCCGTATCACAGAGCGCAGGAACCGCAACAGAAGACGCGCTGATCGAGGGAACTTTTGGCACGCTCACCATCCAACCGGAAGGCACAGCCGCCGGCAAGAGAAAGTACACCATCCCGGCGTATGCGCTAGGCGCGAATTTTGACTGGAAATACAACGACACCGTTGAGTTGAAAGTCGATTTCCAGGGCAGCGGCACTCGCACCGTCGGCACGAATTAGGCGGTGAGATGAGCGAAGTCACACTTAAAAACGGCAAGGTTGTTCATGTAGACGTATCAAGTATGACCGTAGCCGAGTGGCGCAATTTCGTATCACCTCGCGGGACAATCGCAGACGAAAATGCCGTAGTCGTAAAGTGTACCGGTTTATCCATCGAAGAAATTGAAAAACTGCCTTATCAGGAATTTCGGCGGATTGTCAAGGCAATCGTAAGAGATGCGAGAGAGCCGCTTGGCGACCCTTCTTAAGCAAGCGCGTCTACATGGCTTTCAAGTGGGGCGGGGACGCGCCACTTGAGGTCATACGATGGCAAATGGCTGAACGGTTCGGCTGGACGCTGGAGTACGTAGACGCGCTAAAACTGAAGGATTTACATGAGTATTTACAGATCGAAGACGGAAGAGCGAAGGCGAGGTAACTATTGGGAACACGTGTAGCAAGCATACTCGCTGAAATCGGTATAGACAGCTCAAAGTTTACATCCGGCTCAAAGGGTGTAATGTCAGGGCTGAAAGACATCATTGGCGGTTTTGGTAAAGCAGCCCCGCTCATCGGGATAGCCACAACCGCTTTTGGTATTCTGGTAGACCAGCTCAACAAAGCGGAACAAGCCGCAGTTGAGAGCGCAAAGGTAGATGCGAAGTTAGAAGCGGTGCTAAAGAGCACCGGAAACGCGGCTGGACTCACCGCAGGACAACTTGACCAATACGCAACCGCTATCAGTAAGGCATCCGGGCTGGATGACGAATTGATAAAGAACGGTGAAGCGGTACTCGCTACGTTTACGAAGATTTCAGGCGGTGAGTTCCAGAGCGCTATGCAGGCGGCGGTAGATATGTCCGCCGTGCTGGGTACTGACCTGCAGGGTAGCATTGTGCAGGTTGGTAAAGCCATGAACGATTTTAGCGGCTATACAGCGCTAAAGAGGGCGGGTGTATCGTTTACCGGCGAACAGATGGAGCAGATAGCACGGTTCAAGGAAATGAACGACCTCGTAGGCTATCAACAGATGCTACTGGCAGAATTGTCTACCGAGTTTGGCGGGGCTGCATCCGCTATCAACGCGGCTGGTGACGGCGCGGAGAATATGAAGGTAGCCGTTGGCAATTTGCAGGAAGCTATTGGTAAAGGTCTTATACCCGTCAAGCGCAGATGGAACGAACTAATCACCGAAAGTGCAGACAGCCTCGCGGCTAACATCGAAAAGACAAACGATGAACGTGACGCGATGGAAGAACTTAATATGCAGTATTTCAACGGGGTCGGTTACGTCAAGGATGGTATACGGATCACAGCGGAGTACGGTAATGAGTTACTAACAGCGCACGCGCATACAAAACTGGTAGGGGATTCACTGAATGCGATGTACGGCGCTGGCAAAACGGCAGCCGAAGGGCTTGGATTAGTTACAGGCGCTACAGAAGAATTTGCAAATGCGGTAATACCCGTCTCGGCATATATGGCTGACCTTACAACGCAGACGTTATTCAACCAGGCTGCAGCAGGTCTTGATGCGGACGCGGCGCTTGAACTGGCAAAAACAATGGGGTTGGTCAATGGCGAGTCAAAGATCGTTCTTGATGCACTATCCGGTTTACGTCAGCAATACGAGGATGGAAGAATATCGCTTGAGGAATACAACGAGCAGGTAGCGATCCTAAACGAGCGTATGGCGCTTATCCAGAGCAAGACCGTTACATTGACTGTTAGAACAAGCCTCGAAGATCAGTATGGACTTTGGGGGAACGGTCCGCACAATGCATACATTGGGCTTGCGGAGGGTAACCGCGCTGTTGGCGGTCCCGTGCTATCCCATACACCCTATGTAGTAGGTGAGCAGGGTCCGGAGTTGTTTGTTCCTAATGCGAGCGGGAACATTGTACCAAACGATGAACTGACAAAGGGCGGATATAACAACGGTGGTGGGTTTGATTACGCCCGCATGGGCGAAGAATTAGCAATGGCGATGATGCGGATAGGGCTGGTGCGGTAATGACAGACACAGCCGTATACCCGACAGTCACCTGGTACTACCATGACGGAACGCAGTGGGTAGACATATCCGCTTATGTATTCCACCGGAGCGGAGAGAGCGGGCGTTATGGGTGCGGAAATAAACCGCTTGATCGCCTCGCACGCACAGGGGAACTTAATTTCACACTGGATAACAGAACGGGAAGGTTTGACCCTGATGACACTGACTGTCTCACCGGATGGGGGTATAACACGAAAGTAAAGCTCGTTGTCAGTTACGAGGGATACTCAAAGACGCTTTGGTATGGCTCGGTTAGTAAGATCAGGCTGAATGACAACGTAATAAACGACCACACCGCAAGTGTTACAGTAGTGGACTGGCTCGATTACGCCTACCGCTATACCATCAATCAGCAGAGCATCGAAACGTACAAGCGCGGCGACCAGGTGGTGGACACAATCGTGGACGCGGTAGGCCACACCCCGCAAGCCACAGAATACGCGGTAGGTGATTACGAGTTTGAAGCCGCGTTTGACAGCATGACAGTCAAGACGAAGGCGGCTACCGAGTTGAATAAGATCGTGCTATCAGAGGGCGGGTACTTCTACAACCGGCATGACCGCACGACGGGCGAAAAGTTGGTATTCGAGAACGCCACATATCGCAACGGATTGCGGACGCTCTCAAAGTTACCGGAATTATCAACGTCGTACCTGCTGAAAGCCGGAAGCGCAACCGATCACGTTTTACTGGCTGGCACAACGGACAAGGTACTGATAAACACCGTCACGGACGCACACATGAACGGGATAGGCGAGCGGTACGAGCGCTCTCACGGTGAGAACATCATCAACAAAGTTACAGTGACCGCGTATCCAA
>ERZ795058.3747-NODE-3747-length-15652-cov-4.103546_pt1 | contig 15652 bp, 15 predicted proteins | sample MGYA00375142_ERZ795058 | MGnify/ENA primary metagenome ERZ795058 (study PRJEB30187, sample SAMN05720210) | activated sludge metagenome | isolation source: anaerobic digester from wastewater treatment plant | place: Japan | collected 2015-04-20 ... | reverse complement strand
CCAACTATCTCCAGGTGCGGCTCAAGGGCACGTACCCGCTGTCGCACGATCGCGTGTGCATGCACGAGTTCGTGCTCGAGGGGCGGCTGCCCGATGCCCCTGGTGTGCGCGCGCTCGACATCTCCAAGCGGCTGATGGACTATGGTATGCATCCGCCGACCAACTATTTCCCGCTCATCGTGCCTGAGGCGTTGATGATCGAGCCGACAGAGACCGAGAGTAAAGAGACGCTCGATGCCTTTGTCGACGCCATGCTGCGCATCGCCGAAGAGGCGCGTACGCGACCCGAGCTGCTGCACGAGGCGCCGCACAAGGCGCCCGTCGGCCGTATGGACGAGGTGCGGGCGGCGCGCCAGCCGCGCCTGCGCTGGACCCCGCCGCAGACCTAGAACATCGGTCAAGTAGTCGTATAGACGACGTAGCCTGGCCCCCTTGGCCGCCACAAGCGGCTTCGCGGGCGTTGTAGGGCGCCGATTCGGCCGTCTGGGACCCTTGGCAGGAATACTCGAGAGTACTGGCGCCGGTTGCTCTCAGAAAGGAGCCGGAAGCATCTGCCTCCGGCTCTTTTCGTTTGCCAGCCGTGCGCGCCGGTGCTAGAATTGGCGCCGTACAGTAGACTGCAGACACGGAGAGGAAGGAAGGACATGGGCACAGTCCCTGTGGTATCTATCGTGGGTCGGTCCAACGTCGGCAAGACGACATTCTTGGAGAAGCTGATCGCCGAGCTCAAGCGCCGCGGCTACCGCGTGGCCACGGTCAAGCACGACGTACATGGTTTTGAGATCGATCGGCCGGGGAAGGACACATGGCGGCATGCGCAGGCCGGCAGCGACCTGGTTGCCATCGCGTCGCCCGATCGGCTGGCCATGATCGCGCGCACGCCGGGCGAGACGAGCCTTGACGACATTGTGGCGCGGCTGCCGATTGCGGTCGATATTGTCCTGACCGAGGGCTACAAGCGCGGCGACAAGCCCAAGATCGAGGTCTCGCGCGCCGTATGTGGGCGGGAGCTGTTGTGTGAGCCCGAGGAGCTGCTGGCGATTGTCAGCGACCAGGCGTTTCCCGGGGTAGGGGTGCCGCAGTACGGGCTGGATGACGCCGCCGGCGTTGCGGAGCTGCTGGTCGCTGAGGTCACCACCCCTTCGCATAGTCATAATGCCTGAAGATGCCGCCCAGTTCGTTGCGGCTGGTAGGGGAGTATTGGCTATGCGAAGGGAGCGTCCCCGGCTGATTGGGGCCGTAGGGCGGTTTGGTGGAGGACGCGCTGGGAGACACTCCGGGCAATGCAGGGGGAGCGAGGGAGGAAAAGGGCCCGCACGCAGGGCGCAATAGGCGGCCCGGCGGCGAGCCCTGGCTGGCGCGCAACGACTGGGTACTAGCGCAGATACTTGCCGATAATCAGGTCCAGGCGCTCGCGCCGCGCGGCGGGGATGGCCGGCTTTTGCGTGATGAGCGCGTCCTGCAGGGCGAGGGCACAGGGGCAGGGACGAGCGGCACCGATGCGGCCGATGGCCGCGCGGATGATGCGCTGGGCGGTCTGGACGTTCTTCTGCAGGTTGCGCACGACCATCTCGGCGGTGACGGGCTCCTCGGTCGTATGCCAGACGTCATAGTCGGTGACCATGGCCAGAGTGGCGTAGCAGATCTCGGCCTCGCGCGCGAGCTTGGCCTCGGGGAGCGCCGTCATGCCGATGATGTCGACACCCCACTGGCGGTAGATGCGCGACTCGGCCCTTGTGGAGAATTGGGGCCCTTCCATGACGACGAGCGTGCCGCCACGGTGCACATGGGCGCCCACCGTCTGGGCTGCCTGGTGCAAGACGCCGCTCAGCTCTGGGCAGAAAGGGTCGGCAAAGCTGATGTGCACGACCAGCCCATCGCCGAAGAACGTCGCCGGCCGGATGCCCTTGGTGCGATCAAAGACCTGGTCGGGGATGACGACGTCAAGCGGGGCGATGTCTTCGCGCATGGAGCCGCACGCGCTCACGGAGATGATGTGCTCGACGCCGAGCGACTTGAGCGCATAGATGTTGGCCCTCGAGGGCAACTCCGAGGGCGCGAGGCGGTGGCCACGTCCGTGGCGCGGCAGGAAGGCGACACGCTCGCCCTCGAGGCTGCCGATGGTGACGGCGTCGCTGGGCGGGCCAAAGGGTGTATCGAGCCTGACCTCTTGGATGTCGCTCAGCCCCTCCATTTCGTAGAGGCCGCTACCGCCGATCACACCGATACGTGCTGTAGGCATCTCTTCTCCTCCTGGGGTACGCATGAGTTGAGTCCACTGGCTTCGCCGAGGCTTAGGCTGGAGACACTCGGGCCGCGTCGCGGATCAGCAGGGGCACGCTGCCCCGCTGTGGAGGCAATGCACGGCGACGACAAAAGGTGCAAGCCTCGCGCGAGGCTTGCACCCCAGGTGGAGATGGCGGGAATCGAACCCGCGTCCAAGAAGTTCGACCAACGATATGCTACAAGCTTAGTCGGCCTCATGTGTGTCGCTCTGCAGGCGCTCAGCCGACCGAGATCCTACCGAGCCAGCCGATTCCGTGAGCTCATCACCCACGGCTTGAGCCTGCCCATCGGCGTCGGCAGGCCGCACCCCGCTGTATCTGGCGCCCACTCCCGAGCCATCGGGGAGAACCCGGGGTGAGCGTGACCACCCGTAGGTAGTCAGGCGTCGTTTACGCTATGGCGCGGGTTAGGCAGCCATGGCGTACGCGTACGCCGGAGTCTGTGCTTTGTTGGCACTTGTAGTTTTGCCCCTGATTTACGAGGTTGAGGCGCCTCGGCTTGCAATCGCGGGCCAGCCCTCCCTGTCGAGACCTTTCATCCCCAGGTGCCCATAGTATAGCACAGTCTCACAGCCATGTCCAGGGGCACTTTGCTGAATCATGCTTCCTCGGCCCTGCGGCGCACGGCTCGCTCCATGGTCCGCCGGGCCTCGCGTTCGGCCAGGGCGGCGCGCGTGTCGTATTGGCGCTTGCCGCGGGCCAGGGCGATCTCGATCTTGGCCCGACCATCGCTCAGGTACAGGCGCAGGGGCACGATGGTGTAGCCTTTGGCCTGGACGGATAGGGCCAGCTCGTAGATCTGTTTGCGGTGCAGCAGGAGCTTGCGGTCGCGGCGGGCCTCGTGCTGTGCGTAGCCGGCCATCGGGTAGGGCGCAATGTGTGCGTTCACCAGCCAGGCTTCGCCGTTGCGGATGGACACGAAAGCTTCGCGCAGGCTGACGCGGCCATCGCGGATCGACTTGATCTCGCTGCCCTGCAGCACGAGGCCGGCTTCGTAGCGCTCTTCGATGCTATAGTCATGATAGGCCTTGCGATTGACGGCGATGTTCTTCTCGGCCATGCGCTCTCATCCCTTACGGTGTTGTCGCAGGCTGCGGGCTCAGGATGAACTCCCTGGCTCGCTCGAGCACAGGGTCTTGCGTCGTCTCGGTACTCTCAGTGTCGGGTGAGACGGCGATGTCGGGCTCGAGCCCGCCGCTATCGAGTTGCCGGCCCTTGGGCGTATACCAGCGGGCAATGGTGACGCGCACTGCAGAACCATCGCTCAAGGTGTAGGTGGCCTGGACGCAGCCCTTGCCGAATGTGGTCCTGCCGATGAGCGTCGCCCGGCCTGTGTCCTGCAGGGCGCCGGCCACGATTTCGGAGGCGCTGGCCGACCCGCCGTCGACGAGGACGACCAGCGGCACATCGAGGGCCAGTCCCTTGCCGTCGACGCGATACTCCGTGATCTCGCCCTGGCTGTCCTTCTCTGTGACGACCAGACCATCGCGCATGAACTGGCTGGCCACCTGGACGGCAATGTGCAGGTAGCCGCCCGGATTGCCGCGCAGGTCAAAGATCAGCGCGCGGGGCTCGTTCCGCATGAGCTCGCCCAGGGCCGCCTGTAGCCGCACAGTTGCCTGGCTGTTGAACTCGGCCAGGCGCACGTAGGCGATGCCGTCATCCAGCATGTGATAGCTCACCGTCGGCAAGTCGATCCTTTCGCGGGTGAGCACGACCTCAAACGGCTCGGCCATGCCCTCACGCCGGATGAGCAGGCGCACCTGGCTGCCCTTGGGGCCACGGATGAGGGCAATCGCCTGCGTGAGATCCATTCCTTTGAGCGGCGTGCCGTCCACCTCGAGCACGACATCGTTCGAGAGCAAGCCGGCCTTGAACGCGGGTGAGCCCTCCAGGGGCTGAACAACCGTGAGCAGCCCGTCGACCAAGTCGACCGTTGCGCCAATACCTTCAAAGCAGCCCTCCAGGTCCTGCGCGAGGATCTTGGCCTGGGCCGGCGGCGAAAAGGCCGTATACGGATCGCCCAGCGACTGCACAGCGCCGCTGATCGCTCCGTAAACCGCCTTCTGGAGATCGATGGGACCATCGCGGTTGAACTCGCGATCGATAACGCTCCACGCTTCCCAGAAAAGCTGGAAGCGCTGCTGCAAGTCGGCCTGGGAGGCGCTCGCGGCAGGAGCGAGGGGGATGCGGGGGCTCAGGAACCAGCCGGCGGCAAAGCCCGTCCCGCCTGCAGCCACCACGATGGCAAGGACGAGGACGATGACGAGCGCCATACGCGTCCGGTCCTGACTGCTCATGCAGACCTCCAGATTGGGCACCACAAGCGGTGGGGCGCCACGGTCGACATAATATCGTCCGTGCAAACACATAGGCGATTGTAGCACAGGGGGCAGACAGTGGCAAGTTGTTCTCCGACGCCGAACTGGCCGCCGAGGAGAGCCCACCGCGGGTGGCTTGTTCTAGGCAACCCTTTGTCGCGGCGGTGGGGTAGGGCGAGAAGGTCCGTGCGGAGCACGGACCCAACGAACCCACAGGGGCCCGTGCTCCGTACGTGCCCAAGGGGGGGCGAACGGGGGATTGACAGCGAGTGGGAAGTACGCTAGAATGTGTACACAAGGTACGCGGTGTACCACTTGCGGAGGTGAGCTATGGAGGCGAAGATGGACTCGAGGGAGGCCCGGAGCCGCTGGCGGGATGTGCTCGACAGGGCCGGTGCGGGCGAGGCGGTTGTAGTGCAGCGTCATGGGAAGCCCGTGGTGGCGGTGATCTCGATCGGGGACTATGAGGCAGTGCGGGAACAACTGGAGGACCTCCGTGATCTGCGGCGGGCCGAGGCCGTCCTGCGGGAGATCGAGCGCGACCCGTCGCGCCTGGTTCCGTTCGAGGAACTGGATGCCAAGTACAGGAAGCTAGACGCGGAGGCGGAAGACACAGAGGACGAGGGCGATGACCGGCCGACCGCACTGCCAGATTAGTGTCGACCGTTCGGTCGACAAGGTGCTGGAGCGGCTGCCGCGGAACCTGCGCCAGCGGCTGTGGGGAAAGATCGATTCCCTCGGCGACGACCCCAGGCCGCGCGGGTGCGTGGCACTGAAGGGTCACGAGCTCTATCGCGTGCGGGCTGGCGACTGGCGGATAATCTACCAGGTGCGGGACAAGGCACTGCGGGTCTTGGTTGTTGATGTCGGACCGAGCGGTGGGGTGTACGAGGACCTGTAGCTAGGTTATGTCGTCTCCCGTCTCAGTTTCCATAACATGCCTAGTGCGAACCAAAGAATCGCGCCGGGGGAGGGGCCACATGTGACGAGGCGTGCTCCAGCGCGCACGCAGCGGCACCCAGCAGGCCGGCCTGCGCGTTGGCGATCACGGCCACGGGTATGGCTGCGGCGACCGGGCTCAGCCGGCCCTTGGCGCGGAAGGCGCGCAAGAAGGCGCCATCCTGCAGTTTGGGCAGGATCTTGGGCGGAATGCCACCGCCCAGGTATACCCCGCCGGTAGCCATGTACGTCAGGGCCAGGTTGCCCGCCTGAGCGCCCATAATGGACACGAATATGTCAAGCGCTCGGGCGCAGCACGGATCCTCCCCTGTGAGCGCGAGGGCGGAGATGGCCGCACTGGGGTCGCCGGCCGCCAGGCGTGCCGCGACCCAATCGGGAGTGGCCGCGCCTGCAGCACACAGGAAGCGGTGAATGTTGTGCAGGCCAGGGCCAGCGAGCACGCGCTCCCAGCTCACATGACCGTACTCGGCGCGGAGGAACTGCAGGAGCTGGATCTGTAGATCATCAGCCGGGGCAAAGTCAGCGTGACCGCCTTCGCTCGCCCCCGGCCGGTAGCGCCGCCCATCCCAGCACAAGTAGCCCTGGCCCAGGCCAGTGCCTGGCGCCAGAATAGCAATGGCGCCGCCCACTTGGCGCTCGCCACGCTGCAGCGTCACCAGGTCTTCGCCGCGAAGCGCAGGCACCGCATGGGCCAGGGCCGTCAGGTCGTTGATCAGCCGGGATGGAAGGCCGCCCAACGCCTCGGTCAGGCTGCGCTCGCTCATGCGCCATGGCAGGTTGGTGATCGTGGCCTCGCCGGCCAGAACCGGCCCGGCCACGCCGAAGCAGGCACGATCGACAGTCGCGCTCACTTCCTGGCCAAAGCGCTCGACAATCGCCTCCAGGCTGGCGTACTGTTGGCTCGGGTAGCTGTGCACCTCGGCGAGGCGCACGCTGCCGTCCTCTGCAACACTCGCGAGGCTGAGGCTGGTCTTGGTACCGCCGATGTCTCCGGCGAGGATCATGGGTCGCTTCCCCCGTGTGGCATACAAAAGGACTCCCGCAGGCGCAGCCCACTGAGGACTCGCACCTGCGGGAGATGCCGACTAGGCTGGTCTGAGGGCCGCCTGGCGCTCGCGGATGCAGCCAAGCAGGGCCCCGAACGATTCGGCAAAGGCCTGGATGCCGGCGGTCTGCAACTCGGCGTACACGCCGTTCATGTCGATGCCCAGCTCGGCCAACTGCTCGAACACCTGGTAGGCGCGCGCCGCATCCTCTTCGAGGCTGAGGCGCACGCGGCCGTGATCGCGAAAGGCCTCGAGCGTGGCCGGCGGCATGGTATTCACCGTGTGCGGGCCGATGAGCTCTTCGACGTACACTACATCCCGATAGGCCGGGTTCTTGGTGCTCGTGCTCGCCCACAAAGGCCGCTGCACGCGCGCTCCGTGGCGCTCGAGTGCTTTGAAGGGCTCCTCGGCGAAAACCTGCTTGAAGCGCTGATAGGCCGCCTTGGCATTGGCGATGGCTGCCTGGCCTAGCAGGCCGCGGATGCGCTCCTGCGTGCCGGGGTCAGTCGCCCGACGCAGCCGCGCCTCCAGTTCGCGATCCACCGCTGTGTCCATGCGGCTGACGAAAAAGCTGGCCACCGAGGCGCAGCGCTCCAGAGCCGCGCCGCTGCCGGCGAGATGCTGCAAGCCGGCGATGTACGCCCGCGCGACCTGCTCATAGTTGTCAGGCGAGAAGAGCAGCGTGCTGTTGACATTGACTCCAGCGGCGATGAGCTCGGTGAGGGCCGCCACGCCGGCCTGCGTGCCGGGCACCTTGATCATCACATTCGGCCGCCCCACCGCAGCAAACAACCGTTTGCCCTCGGCCACCGTCCCGGCCACATCGTTGGCCAGCGTAGGCGAGACCTCGATCGACACAAAGCCATCGTGCCCCTGGGTCCGTTCAAAGACAGTTGCCAGCGCATCCGCAGCATCACGGATGTCACGGCCGGCGATCTCGTCATAGATGGCGACTGTGTCGTCGTTACTCCGCGCCCGGATCGTGGCATCATAGTCGGCGCAAGTCTGGATAGCCTTCTGGAAGATGGTGGGGTTCGAGGTGACGCCCTGCACCTCCCCCTGCCCTACCAGCCGGCCGAGCTCGCCGCTCGCCAACAGCGTCCGGTCGATATAGTCCAGCCAAACGCTCTGCCCCACCTCGTGGAGCTGCAACAAGGGGTTCTGAGCCATCGAGGCACCCTCCTACCGTTGCCATGCTGTGTGCCCCATTATACTCTATGGATGGCCCGGATGGCAACCGTGGCTCTGCCATTATGTCGACTGCGGATCAGGACGGCCGGGTGGCAAACCGTTCGTACACAAGCAACGGCGGCATGGGAGCCGCCCCTGCTTGTGTACGCAAGCGGCCTAGCCCTCGGCCTGCGGCGCCTCGAGCCGTTGCAGGGCAACCCTGGCCCGCTGCCCGTAGACTGATGACGGAAGCGCCGCCGCCGCCTGCTGCAGCTCCGCGCGGCTGCTCTGCAGGTCCCCCTGCTGCAGATAGGCGAGGCCCAGGTTGCAGCGCACCGCTGCCTCAAGCCTCGGCCCCAAGCGCTGGCAGGCCAGCACTCGCTCCAACTCGGCCACGGCTTCGGCGGCTCGCCCACTGTGCAGCAGGGCTGCCCCCCTATTGATCTGCACGCTGGCGCGATCCAGCGGGTTCAGCGCCACGTGCAGTGCCAGCGTGTAGAGGGCAAACGCCAGTGGATGGCGGCGTGCCGCTATCAGGTTCGCTGCATCAACCAGCAGGCGCGCACGCATGGTCACCAGGTACAGCGCCACAAGATAGACGAACGGTGAGGGCAGGCGCACTGCCCACGCCGCAGCCAGCAGAAGGATGCCCCAGAGCAGGATTTCGCCGGCGCAGCTCCAGGCCAGGCGCTCGCGCCCGAGAAGGCTCGGGCCGGCCGCGGCAGCCGCGAAGAGAAGCAGAACCAGCGCGAGCACCAGGTAGGGATCCATCGTATCGTTGTCCTCTCGAATCGCAGGCGGCGGGCCTGCGGGACTCGCGGCATGTGCGCCGGTCATTGCGCCGGCGCACGCCCGTGTTCCCCGCAGCCCGCCGTCAGCAGTGCTCTTCCAGTCAGGCGAACAGGTGCTCTGCGGTACGGCCAAGCATCACCGTGCCCCGCACCTCCGTCTCGAACAGCGGCACGATGGCCCGCAGGTTGGGGAAGACCTGTTCGATCTGCTGCATGTACTCGCCCTGCATCGCCACCCGGTTGCGCACAAAACCGGGCGTGTCGGCCGCGAGCACGTGCGGATCGATGACCATGTTGGCAATGACGCCACCAACCGGGATGCCGAACTCGTCGAACCAGCCGATGAAGCGCCGGATCACCGCAATCGGCAGGGCTTCCGGCAGAGTCACAAAGTAGAAGGCAGTCTTGCCATCGTCGGTGAGCAACTCCTTGGCCCGCTCCATGCGCTGCCGGAAGCTGAGCAGATACTCCATCAGCGGGTCTTTTTCCTTCTTCTTGCGGCTATACGACAAGAGCTCGCGCAGCGAGACCGCCTCCTGGCGGCTCTCCACCATTTTGTTGACCCACATGCCATAGACCGACGACATACCCAGGAGCCGGCGGGCATTGGCCGTGGGCGCCGTGTCGAAGACATAGATCTCGTACTTGTCTTCGAACATGAGGTCGATCATGTTCTCGAACATGGCCGACTCTTCGAAGGCCGGGTTCATCGTCGCCGACTCCACAAACTCCTCGGCCTTGGTCTTGATCTCGGCGTAACGTAGGAACCACTCGATCTTTTCGCGGATCTCTTTCTTCGACCGCTCGATGGTGTCTTTGGTGTCGATCTCATAGGCACAGCAATTGGGTGCATCGGCCACCGGGGTGTGCCGGCCAAAGACATCCTGACCCAGGAGGCTCGTCAGGCTGTGCACCGGGTTCGTCGAGGCCAGGAGCGTCCGCTTGCCCTGCTGAGCGAACCACAGAGCCGCTGCGCCGGCCATGACCGTCTTGCCGACCCCGCCTTTGCCACCAAAGAACACGTACTTTAGGCCAGGATGCTCGGCCACATGGGCTTTCATGCTCTGCTCGATCATGGCTTGCTCCTACGCCTCAAACAAGGCCTGGGCCACGCGCTCGATCATGGGCAGGCCGGTGATGTCGCGCTCGAACTCGGGGACCTCGGCCAGCACCTCCTGGCCGAATTCGCGCCGGATGTGCGCCAGGTGCCCCCGCTGCATCTCGAGCCGGTGCCGCAGATAATCAGGGATGGCCTGTGTGGCCAACGACTCGGGGATGACCCGGTTGACCACATAGCCGCACAGGGGCACGTCGTACTTGGCGAACAGGCCGGCCGCCTTCTGCGTATCGAGGATGATCATCTCTTCGGGGATGATCACAAAGAAGAAGCCGGTCTTGTGGCGGTCGGTCAGGATACCCGACGAAGTGTTGATGCGCTTCTTGATGTACTGCAGCTCGCGCAGGATTGCGTCTTCCTCGGTCTCCTTCTTGCGCTGCATAACCGCCGCCACCTGGCCGTACTCGGCCATTTCCTGGCGCAGCTGCGTGATCCTGTTGATCCACTCGTCGTACACGGTGCCCATGCTCAGGTAGTACAGGGCGTGGCCCAGCGGCACCAGATCGTAGATGTAGTAGTCATACTCGGCGCTGACGACAATATCGACCACGGCGTCAAAGATGGCGCTCTCCTCCATGGCCGGCTCGCCGGCAGCGGCTTGCATGTAGCGCTCGATCTCGTCGGGGATCTGCTCGAACCCGTACATATCCTTGATCTTTTGCCGGATCTCGCCCTGGTAGGCGCGGATGCGCTCGTCGGCATCGATCTCCTGCGCGTAGAGGTTGGGCATGATCTCGACCGCGCCCTTGCCAAAGATGTCGCGCTGAAAGATGTCGGACAGGGACGCCTGGGGGTCCACAGAGAACACGAGCACCTTGTGGCCCTGGCTGGCCAGCCAGTACGCCGTAGCGGCTGAGAATGTCGTCTTGCCCAGCCCGCCCTTGCCGCCGAACATGATGTAGCGGCGGTCGGGCTGCTCGTCGAAGATGCGTTTCAGTGACAAGGTGGCCTCCACGTGTGATGCGTGATGCGTAATGCGTAATGCGTGAGACAGCCTCGTTCACGCATCACGTGTCACGCATCACCCTACGCCAACGCGTCCGTCAGGTCGCGCTCGCGCAGCATGCGGCGCTTCCAAGTGCTGATTTGGGGCACCACGTAGGGCAACAGCCGCAGCGAGTAGTAGGGCGGCAAGATGGGGATACCCAGGAGGTCTCCCATGGTGATGAGGATGAACAGATGCTCCATGCTGCCGCGAGTCTTGAGGGCGAAGCGGGCCATGTCGTGGCCGGCCATGCCATACAGCACGCCTTTGGCGGCTTCCCAAAAACTGCGACGTTTGGTCTTGTCGTCTTCGGGCATCGACGTCCTCCTACGTGAGGTCCTGTTCACACAGGTCGGCCAGATCGCGCTCGCGCCACAGGCTGCGCCGCAGCGCGGGCAGGCAGGGCAGCGCATAGGGCACGAGGCGCAGGCTGTAATAGTTCGCAGGGACAGGCAGGCCCACAAGGCTGCCGAGGGTCAGCATGGCGAAGCGCTGCTCGGCACGGGCGCGCTCCCGCTCCAGGTCGCGCGCCATCTCGAAGATGGTCATGCCGTAGATGAACTGCCCCAGCGCTCGAACGACCTGGCGCAGGCAGCCATGGCCTGACCCAGGCGAGGGCCCCTGCCGCATGGCAACACCTTTCGCAAGGGGCGGGTTTCCCTTCGCTAGTGAGCCAGGGGAAGGCCGATGGCCCTCCCCTGGCGCCGGGAACGATACTCTGCGGGGCGAACAGCCAAGCACGCCTGCAGGGCTAGGTCGTGTTCGCAAACCCGTAGCACGGCCCCTTGTGGGCGTCTTGGGCGGCGAGACTGGCGCCACAGAACGGCAAAACGGGCACAAGGCCCTAGGCTACGACGGTTTGCGAACACGACCTAGTTCGGGAGCCGCCCCAAGGCATGCCCGGCGCGCCTGAGCCTAGGCCGCAGCCTTGGCGCGCGCCTTCCACAGTGCGCGCAGGCCATCGATGGCCAGGACGAGCGCCGCAAAGAACAGCACGATGGCGACGACGCCGATGATCACCTGGGCGACGGCCCCCTCGCCCTTGGCCACGGGCAGCTTGATGAAGAACGCCTGGTAGATGTTCCACACGAGTGCGCCCATGGTTGTGAGGAACATGAACACGAACGGCCAGAAGGCCCAGGCGTACTGCTTGCCCTTGGAGAGCAGCCACAGCGAGATCAGGAGCAGCGCCAGCGAGGCCATGAGCTGGTTGGCCGCACCGAAGAGCACCCAGATCTGCAGGAACGGCACGAGCCAGATCAGCGCCAACGTGAAGAGCAGCGCGATGGTCGTGCCCACGTGCACGTTGTGCAGCGCCGGAATGCGGTCACCCAGAGCTTCGGCGCTGGCGACACGCATAAAGCGCACTACCAGGTACATGATCGTCAGGCCCATGAGCACGAGGAACACGCCGCCGTACGCCTGGCCCAGCGCTGTGGGCAGGCCCCACGCGTTCATCATGTTGGCCAGGCCCTGCGAGAAGACGCCGACCGCGGTCCCGGCCTTGAGCACCTCCTGGTACTTGGCAAAGCCGCCCAGAGCCACGGTGGCGGTCAGGAAGGCGATGATCGCGAAGAACATCTCGAGGAACATGGAGCCGCCGCCGACAAAGAGGGCATCGCTCTCTTTTTCGATCTGCCGCGCGCTTCCCGAACTCGACACGAGGCTGTGCCAGCCGGAGACGGCTCCGCAGGCGACCGTCACGAAGAGGATTGGCCACAGGGGGCCCAGGCTGGCATTGTTGAAGCCGGTGAAGGCTGGAAAGTCGGCCATGCCTGGGTGCCAGATTACCAGACCGAGCAGGCCGCCCGCGACGCCGAGGAGCACGATCCAGAAGCAGACATAGTTGATCGGTTGCGCCCAGCGCCAGATCGGCAGCACGCCGCCGAGGTAGCAGATGATGGCCACCGCGAGGCTGCCCACGAGCTTGGCCTGGTCGATGGTGAGGAAGATGATCGGTGGGGTGCCGGTGCCGGCCGCACCGCGCCCAAGGACGATGTTGAAGAAGCTCTGCACGCCGGGGAGCGTCCCCAGGTAGATACCCAGGAAGGAGAGCACGACGGTGACGATAGTCGTGAGTATGATGTCCTGCTTCCACTTGTACGTCATCTGGCCGGCCAGCACGCCAAAGCCGATGGCGGCCAGCACGCCGAGGGGCACCACGGCCTTGGTCAGCAGGCCAAAGCCGATCTGGTAGCCAAAGGCGCCCATGATCAGCCAGAGATAGAAGTAGATGAACACCAGTAGGAGGGTGCGGGCGCGGGGAGAAATCAGCCGGTAGCTCAATGCGCCGAAGGTCTGGCCCTCTTCGCGCACGCCCACCACGATGCTGGCATAGTCCTGCACCCAGCCGACAAAGAAGGCGCCGAGCAGAATCCAGATGAGGGCCGGCAACCAGCCATACTGCACGGCGACGATGGGCCCGGTGATTGGGCCGAGGGCGGCGATTGACTTGAACTGATAGCCAAAGAGTACGTTGCGGTTGGTGGGGGTAAAGTCCACACCGTCCATGTACAGCTTGGCCGGGGTGGCTTTACTGTCGTCTGGCTGGATCACCGTGCGGTCGATCCGCTTGGCGTACCAGAAGTAACCGATGACGATGGCGGCCAACGCGAGAAGTAGCACGAGGAGTGCGTTCATACTTGCTCTGCTCCTTTGGTGCTGAACGCGCCAAATCTCAGACTACAGCCGCTTGCGCGCCCCGTGCTCCCTGGACTTACCCCATCACCTCCTCTCTGGGGCCTGTGATTTCTTGCAGGCCGGCGTTCAGGTGCCGTGGGAGCGCATCTGTCTATCGGTTGTCAAGGTGCACCGTAGTGCTTGCCGGAAGGGTCACACCTATTCTATCACTAGCCGAGCAGAAAGTCAATGATAGTCCGTTCTCTCTGTACTACACGGCCAGGCATGGGAGGACACGCAGAAACGTTCAGGTGGCAGATGCCGCGGGGTTGTGGGGACACGGCCTCCTCCACAGCCCCGCGGCGCTGCACATCCAAGGCCCGGCCGCCACACCAACTATACGATGCAGTGGCGGTAGGCCGGCACGAGGCGCTGCGGCAGATAGCCCTCCACGCGCGTGCCCGTGTCGCCATAGTCTTCCTTCTCGACGAGGCCATGCTTGTGGAACTGCGCCACCAGGGCATTCTCCTGGTACGGTATCTCTACCACCAACCACACCATCGACTCGGCGAGGGCCAACTCGAGCCGCGCCAAGAGTTGCTCCAGGCCCAGCCCCTGTGCCGCCGAGACGGCCACACCATGAGGATAGCGCGCCGCGGCTTGCGCCGCCGCCTCGGGGTCGGGCAGGAGGTCAATCTTGTTGAGGGCGATCACCATGGGGCGCCGGTCGGCGTGCAGCTCGCGCAGCACGTGCTCGACGGTCTGCGCCTGTTGCACGGCGTTGGGGTGGGTCACATCGACCACGTGCAACAGCACCTCGGCATCGGTGGTCTCTTCGAGCGTGGCGCGGAACGCCGCGACCAGCGAGGTTGGCAGCTTTTGGATAAAGCCGACCGTATCGGTCAGCAGCACCTCAGTGCCGCCGGGCAGAGTGATGCGGCGCGTCGTCGGGTCGAGTGTAGCGAAAAGCCGGTCCTCGGCGAGCACGTCGGCGTTCGACAGGGCATTGAGCAGCGTCGACTTGCCGGCATTGGTGTAGCCGACGATCGCCACCACCGGCAGGCCTTCCTGCTTGCGCTGCTGGCGGTAGAGGGCGCGGTGTGCACGCACCTTTTCCAGCTCGGCCTTGAGCGCCGTGATGCGCTCTCGGATCTCGCGGCGGTCCACTTCGAGCTGGGTCTCGCCGGGCCCGCGCAGGCCCACGCCGCCCACCGCCTGCCGCGAGAGGTGCGTCCAGCGCCGTGTCAGCCGGGGCAGCCGGTACTCGTACTGCGCCAGTTCCACCTGCAGAGCACCCTCGCGGGTGCGGGCGTGCTGGGCAAAGATGTCGAGGATCAGCGCCGTGCGATCGAGCACGGTGACGTCGAGCGCATCCTCCAGGTTACGGATCTGCCGCGGCGAAAGCTCGTCGTCAAAGATGGCGAGGTCATAGGCGAGCTCGGCGCGCAGGTCGCGCAGCTCCTCCACCTTGCCCTTGCCCACAAAGGTCGCCGGGTTGATCGAGTCTACGTGCTGCATGGCCTGGCCGACGACCTGCACGCCGGCAGTATCGGCCAGGGCCGCCAGCTCGTCGAGCGAGTCCTCCAGGCTCCACGGGTTGTCGGCCCCCTTCAGTTGGGCGCCGACAAGCATGGCCCGCTGCTGGGGCGCATGTGCCGGTTTGGTGCTCGCCTTGCGGCTCGTAAGTCTGCTCCTTCTCGGCTAGAGTTGCCGCAGCCGGTCGCCGGCCTCCCGCAGGCGCGCCTCTGGATGCGTGAGGGCGATGCGCACATAGCCCTCGCCGTGGGCGCCGAACGCGGTGCCCGGCGTCAGCCACACGCCCGTCGCCTCGAGGATGCGCTTGGCAAGAGCGACGCTACTCTCGCCGGCGGGCACCCTCGCCCAGACGTAGAGGGTGCTCAGGGGGGTCTCGGCCTGCATGCCGGCGGCCGGCAGGAATTCGAGCACGGCGTCGCGGCGCCGCTGATAGATGGCGTTGCGTTCGGCCAGCCATGTCTGGTCGCCGGTCAACGCAGCCGCGGCAGCCTCCTGGATGGCGGCAAAGATGCCCGAGTCGATGTTGGTTTTGACGCGCGCCAGGGCCTCCACCGCTTGGGCGCTGCCGACGGCCATGCCCACCCGCCATCCGGCCATGTTGTAGGTCTTGGAGAGCGAGTTGAATTCGAGCGCCACGTCGCTGGCCCCCGGCACCTGCAGGATGCTTGGCGCGACATAGCCGTCGAATGTGACATCACAGTATGGGTTGTCGTAGCACAACAGCAAGTCGTGTTCCCTGGCAAAGGCAACGGCCTCTGCCAGGAACGCCATCGTGGGCGTCGCCGCTGTAGGGTTGTTGGGGTAGTTGAGCCACATCAGCTT
>ERZ795058.3741-NODE-3741-length-15674-cov-36.373519_pt1 | contig 15674 bp, 11 predicted proteins | sample MGYA00375142_ERZ795058 | MGnify/ENA primary metagenome ERZ795058 (study PRJEB30187, sample SAMN05720210) | activated sludge metagenome | isolation source: anaerobic digester from wastewater treatment plant | place: Japan | collected 2015-04-20 ... | reverse complement strand
TGCGGACTGCGCCGGTCTCAGCTTAAGGCATCCCGCAAGGTTCAGAAGATCTCCGGCTGGTAATCAGAGGGTTTCACACCCAGGTGCTTATAAGCCTTGAAGGTGGCCTTGCGGCCTTGGGGCGTGCGTTCCAGAAAGCCCTGCTGCACCAGGTAGGGCTCAAATATCTCCTCGATGGTGCCGGCATCCTCACCCACCGCTGTGGCCAGGGTTTTGAGGCCGACAGGTCCGCCGCGGTAATTCTCCATGATGGTGAAGAGCAGGCGCTTATCCATCTCGTCCAGGCCGGCGTGGTCAACCTGCAGCATCTCCAGGGCTTTCAGCGCTATATCCAAAGTGATCACTCCATCGCCCATGATCTGGGCAAAATCCCTCACTCGGCGCAGCAGACGGTTGGCGATGCGCGGGGTGCCGCGGCTGCGGCGAGCCAGTTCAGCCACGCCTTCAGGATCGGCCGGTATCTCCAGGATGCGGGCGGAGCGCTGGATGATCCTGGAGATGGAATCAAAATCGTAATAATCCAGCCTCAGCACGATGCCAAAGCGGTCGCGCAGAGGCGGGGTGAGCAGTCCGGCGCGGGTGGTGGCGCCGATAAGGGTGAAGGGTTCCACGCTGATGCGCCAGGTGCGGGCGCTGGGGCCGCTGTCCAGGATGATTTCCATCTGGAAATCCTCCATGGCGGGGTAGATGTATTCCTCGATCACGTGGCTGAGGCGGTGGATTTCGTCGATGAAAAGCACTTCGTGGCGCTGGAGGTTGGTAAGGATGCCGGCCAGGTCGCCCGGTTTTTCCATCACCGGGCCGCTGCTGACGGTGATCTCAACCCCCAGTTCGCGCGCGATGATGCTGGCCAGAGTGGTTTTGCCCAGGCCGGGCGGGCCGTAGAAAAGCACGTGGTCCAGCGGTTCCTTGCGCAGCCTGGCAGCTTTGATGGAGATGTCCAGAAGCTGTTTGAGTTGGTTTTGGCCGATAAATTCGTTGAGGGTGCGCGGGCGCAGCGCGCGGTCAAACTCTGTGTCCTCCGGGCGTTCCAGAGGCGTGTTTATCCTTTCCAGCATGGACTTTCCCTAGCGGAGCCTACCCAGCAGGCGCAGGAAATGCAGCCTCCAAACCATCCAGGCTGCCTCCCAAACGATGTTGCGGCTCATTTTGGATACTCCGTCCACGCGTTCTGTGAAGATGATCGGTATCTCCTGGATGCGGAAGCCTTTAACCCAGGCGCGGAAGTTCATTTCGATCTGGAAGGCATAGCCGTCGGAGAGGATACTGTCCAGGTCGATGGCTTCCAACACTCTGCGGTTGAAGCACTTGAAGCCGCCCGTGGGGTCCTTTACCGGCATCCTGGTGATGAGCCGCACGTATTTGGAGGCGAAATAGCTGATCAGCAGGCGCTTGAAAGGCCAGTTGATGATATTCACGCCATGACAGTAGCGCGAGCCGATCACCAGGTCCTTTTTGGCGGCCGCTTCCAGCAGACGGGGCAGGTCGTCCGGGTTGTGGGAAAAATCGGCATCCATCTCCAAAACGTAGTCGTAGCCTTCTTTGAGGGCATACTTGAAGCCGGTGACATAGGCAGAGCCAAGCCCCATTTTGTGGGTCCGTTCGATCAGGTGGACCCGCGGTTCGGTGGCCATTATTCCTTTTACGGCGGCGGCGGTTCCGTCCGGGGAATTGTCGTCCATCACCAGAATGTGCAGGTCTGGCGATTGTTTCAGCGCCGCGGGTATGATTTTGGCGATGTTGTCGATCTCGTTGTAAGTGGGAATGATCAGTAAGGCTTTCATGACTTGTCCAGGTTGTTTTTTAAAAGCTGTTCCTCCGGCACTTCACGCAGGGGTTTGGCCGGACTGCCCAGCACGATCATGCCAGCGGGCACATCGCGCGAAATCACCGCCCCGCCGGCCACACAGGCATCTTCAGCCAGCACTTTTCCGGGCAGGATGGTGGCGTTAACGCCGATTCGGGCACCGCGTTCAAGCGTTACGCCCTTGAAATGTTTGAACCGCTCCGGATCGCGGGCCATATAGTTGTCGTTGCTGGTGGCCACGCAGGGCGCCACGAAACAGTAATCATCTATCTGTGAGTAGGCCGTGATGTAGCAATTGGTCTCAAATTTGTTGCGGCTGCCAATGATGACGAAGTTTTCGATGGACACGCCGCGGCCGATGATGTTCAGTTCTCCGATCACCACGTTTTCGCGCAGGGTGGCCAGGTCCGCGATCAGGTTGCGCGGGCCGATCTTGCACTGCATATAGATCACGACGTTGGCCCCGATCTGGCAGCCGTCGCCGATCACTGTGGGCTTGAGGCCCTCGGGCAGCTTGAAGATGCTGCGCGGCGAGGAAAGCGGTGCTTTGCCGATGATGGTGTTGTCATCGACGCGCACATTGTTTCCGACCTCACAGCCGGCGTGGATCACCACGTTGTGCCCGATCAGGCAGTTTTCCCCGATCCGGACGTCATCCAAAATGACCACGTTCACGCCCAAAACCGTGTTGGCGCCTATTTTTGCGCTGCTGGCGATATGCTGATTCATCAAACCTCCTTGGCTAAGTGCTATTTTTTTCTCGACAAGTTATCAGGCAAGCAAAAAATGATCTGCATGGTATTTAAATAATGGAAAAAGAACTACAAAGCTACCTGGAATTCCTGCGGGCGGAGGGAAAATCCGCCTGCACGGTCACAGCTTACGGCAGCGACCTGCGCCAGTTTCTGGGCTACGTGACGAGGTTTTTCCCCGGCGAGCCGGTGGCCGCGGAACTGAGCGTGCAGATGATCCGCGACTGGCTGCGCGAGCTGCATGACAGCCGGGTTGGAAACCGCAGCCTGGCCCGCAAAGCCGCAGCCCTGAAAAGTTTCTTCCTCTGGCTGAAACTCACCGGCAAAATCTCGGAAAATCCCATGGACAAGGTCAAGCGCCCCAAATTTGAAAAAGCCCTGCCCCATTTCTTCACCGAGGAGGAAATTCTGACCCTGCTCCGCATCCCCGATCTGGACAGCGTTTACGGCGTTCGCAACCGCGCCATCCTGGAACTGCTCTACTCCAGCGGACTGCGTATCTCGGAACTGGCAGAGCTCCGCCTGGTCGATATCGACCTTAAACGACAGCTGCTGAGAGTTTTCGGCAAAGGAAGCAAGGAACGCCTCGTGCCCTTTGGCTCCGAAGCCGCGGAGGCCATCCGGGCCTGGCTGCCCCTGCGGGAAAAACTGCTCCGGCCGGAAAGCTCAGACAGGATTTTCCTCACCAAAAGCGGAAAAGATTTCGACGGACGCCAGCTCTATGCCATTCTGGGCCGGTATTTCCGCCTCGTGGCACAAAAAAAGGGATACTCGCCCCACACTCTGCGCCACAGCTTTGCCACCCATTTGCTCAACCGCGGAGCAGACCTCCGCGCCGTGCAGGAAATGCTCGGCCACGCCAACCTTGAAACCACCGCCACCTACACCCACGTCACCCTCGACGATGTGAAAAAAGCCTACAAAAAAGGCCACCCCCGGGGAAAAGAGTGATCGGCAACCCTTTCCGGCAAAAGAAAATGGCGCCCGTTTCCAGGCGCCATTTTTCTCGGTAGAATATGTTTAGAACAGATAGCCGAAGCTGATCAAGATACCGTTGTGAGTGTAGGAAACGTTGTCGTTGTCATCGTCAAAGATATCCGAAAAGCCCATCTGGTAGCGGCCGCCGATCAGCATACTCTTGTTGAGCTGCAGGTCCAGACCAAACTGAGCGCCGTACTGGAAGGGATTGATATCGTCCATGATTTTGAACACGTTGTCGTTTACATGTCTCTCCGCGATAACGCAGTAACTGAGCTGAGGGGCCACGAAAGGCTGGATGGCCACGCTGCCAAAGTCCAGGTTCATCTTCAGCAGGATGGGAAGTTCCACGGAATCCAGTTTGTAAGTGGTCACGATGTCATCCACGATCGGCATATCGACGGTCCAGCTCCAACCTTTCTGGGTGTACATCAGTTCCGGCTGCAGAACAAGATATTTGCCAATGGGATACTGTGCCACCACGCCCGCGTGGAAACCGATGCGGTTGTCGGTGTCGATGTCGTTGCTGCCGCTATAAGTGCGGTTGGTGAGGTTGAGGCCGGCGCGCAGGCCAAAGGCTTCGTTCGCGTAAGCAAGGCTCAGGCCTAACACGGCCAGTAGCATAACTACAAGGATTTTCTTCATTTTGGGTCTCCTGTTTATTGTTAGTTTTATAGTAGCTTGTGTTTTTCGCTCAATACTAAAGAGCTGCCTGAAAATGTCAAGAAATAATTTTCCGCCTTATGCGAACCTGTGACGGGATATAGAGAACTGATTCTTTGGTGTCCCGCAATACATTAGCTTTCCGTCGTGAATATCCCGGCCTTCCCTCCGGCGGTCATTACGCCGCGATGATACTGGTAGCGAAGGGGGAAAACGGGTCGGGTTTTTTAGAATATGTAACCCACGCTGATAGACCAGCAGGTGTTGGAGATGGGGGGACGTTTGGCGCTGCTGAGCAGGTCGGTCATGCCCAGATAGTAGCGCAGGCCCAGCAAATAGTTCTCGGTGTAGATCAGGTCGGCGCCGAGGTTGAAACCCGCGTTGAGTTTGTTGATGCTTTCGTGGAAGAGCGGATTGTAGGTGGATGTCGCTTTGATGGCGTAGCCCATTTCCGGCGCGATAAGCGGTTGCAGGTAAATATCCTTGGCGCCCGGGATCATCACGTTGAGCTTGAGCAGCACGGGCATGGCGATGTAGTCTATGGTCACCACATCGTCAACGTTGGTGCCGGTCCCTTTTTGAGTGTAGAGGAGTTCCGGCTGGATGAGGAGCGGGGAATCCGTTTTGAGCTGGACAAAGCCTCCGATATGCAGTCCCAAAGCGCTGCGGGTGTCGATGCTGCCGTCGGGGCTGAGCTCCAGTTTGGAAACGTTGAGGCCGGACCTCAGTCCAAAATTCAGCTTGGCCTGCGCCGCGCCCGCGAGCACAAGCAACACAGCCAGAATTATCAGTGTTTTTTTCATGGTTTTCTCCCTGAACGCGTTTGGGAACTTCAGGAGTTCCGAAATATCGGTTAACAACTAACGGGCATCTGTGTTTTTGGTCAAGTTTTTTCCCACTTCGCGCTGAAGGCCGCCGGCCTGCCGAGATTTCGCTTGACGCCTGAACGCTTTGCCGCCCTGATGAAACCATTGACGGTCAAACTGAGAAACTAACCAAAGAGGTGGCAAATGCAGATATCGGAATTGCTGGCCCTGCTGGAAACTAAGGCTCCGGCTTCCCTTGCCCTGGAATGGGACAATGTGGGCCTGCTGCTGGGGGATGGCTCCAGAGATTTTCACAAGGCGCTGATAACCCTGGACGTTACCCCCAACGCGGTTGACAAGGCCCTGGAGATCGGGGCGGACCTGATCTTGTCCCACCATCCGCTGATTTTCAGGCCCCTGAAGCGCTTTGGCGACCCCCTGCTGCTCAAGCTTGCTGAAAACAGGATCGCCGTTATCTGTCTGCACACCAATCTGGATGTGGCGGCGGACGGAGTGAACCAGGCCCTGGCGGCAAAACTGGGGTTGCGGGTTACGGGCCTGCTCAACAGCGAACAGGGCGGCAAATGGCATCATCTTTCCGTAACCGTCCCGATCGGCCACACGAACAAAGTGGCGGAGGCGGTTTTCGCGGCCGGGGGAGGCAGGATCGGCAACTACAGCTCCTGTTCTACCCGGCACCGCATCACCGGAACCTATGAATCCGGCGAGGGCGCCAAACCCTTCATTCCCGGCGATCCAGGCCAGCCCCGGACAACCGTTTCGGAGGAAGAGCTGGAATTCATGGTTGACGAAGCCTCGCTGGGGCCGGTGATCGCGGCTGTGAAAAACGTCCATCCTTATGAAACTCCGCTGATCTACTGGTTTCCCGTGGCCAGCCCCAATCCAGGCCATGGCCTCGGTTTGGTCGGCAATTTGCCAGCCGCCATGCTCTTGGGCGAAATCGCGCAACTGGTCTCGGAACGCCTGCGCTGCCCCCATCCGAAGCTGTGGACCGCGGGCCTTGACCCCGGCACAAGAATAGAGAGGGTCGCGGTTTGCGGCGGAGCCGGGGCCTCAGTGTTGAAGAACGCTGAGGGCAGCGCCGGACTCTTCATCAGCGGCGACATCAGCTATCACGCGCTGCTGGAATCGCGCATCCCGGTGATCGACGCCGGGCACTTTTTCACGGAATACCCTGTGCTGGAAACGCTGCGGCGCTGGCTGACGGGATGGAACCTGCCCTGTGAGGTCCTGCCGCTGGAAGAGCACGAATACTGGCGGCAGATGCTGGATACTGGGGCGATTCCCATAAGCGAATGATTTTCCCGGAGGGATGAAGCTCCGCGGATTTCTTTTGCCAATGCCGTTCTGTAGCGGATTGGAAGGAGGAAGACAAGGCTCCCTTTCAAGCCCGGTGGGCAAAGCCGGACGCCGCTACCCGCACAGGCTGTAGCAGTATCGCCAGCAAAAAAGTTGACGGAGAGGCTGGCGTCGAGCGAGGAACGAGCATCGACGACAGCAACACTTCCTATAGTCCAAGCCCGCAGGCTCGCTGGACTCCAGGCTCCAACAGCATTGACACAGCAGTCTTTCCTGTCGTTCAATCCGTTGATCTTCCTGTCGTCCATGCTCACTGCGTTCCCTGTACGCCAGCCTGTGCCGAAGTGAAGCGATGCTGTCTGGCCGTTAAGGCCCTGTCTGGAATTCCTGACGCGCCTCCCGCACAATGCCCGCATTTGATGCGGGGATTATGCGAGGGGCGTGGGAGGGGCATAGGCTCGGGCGTTAAGGGTGAGACAGTCAGGACATTGCCGTGGGTAAGCAGTTGTGGCTTTCTTTCAAATCAAGTGGATGCGGCCCCTAAACCAGAAAGTAGCCCAGAGGGTTTAATCCACTCAAATTGAATGTGAGCCTGTTAAATTTCATTTTGGGGTCAGAAAACGAAATAAGGAATTCCATATTATACTTACGGGCGCTAAAAATATAATATGGGTTTCTGTATTTCATTTTAGTTATTCCAATTTCTCCTTTCGCGCCTATACACATTGTGTTACCCTCTAAAGGTATCAATGTAGCTATAGAAAATGAAAATTCGGTTCCTGGAGTATCCAGTAGTCTCTTTTAGGATGTTCATATCCACTAAACTATTAACTAGTTGATTGGCAGGAACATAATTAAGATTCAAAAGGGTTTGGACTTGTTTGATCGTTGTTACAGGGGACTGATACAAGTGCATCAATAGCTTACGGGCATTCTCTGCCCTCCTGCCAAGCTTTACAAGTTTGTTTTCTGTGCTCCTATGAAGTTTCAGAATGTTCTCGAATGTTAGCTTTCCCTTCTTCGATGTTTCTATTACAGCCTGTAAGAAGAACCGTATCCAGTGACTTATGTCATTTGACTCCCTTACTCTGGTAAGTGCGTCATAGTATTGACCTCTATGCTTCTCAAGAAATTCTGAGAGGTAGAGAGTAGGCTTCAACAGAAGATTATTACTGACCAAGTATAAGGTTATGAGCAGTCTTCCAATACGACCATTGCCATCTTGGAAAGGATGTATCGTTTCAAACTGATAATGAGCCAAAGCACATCTAATCAAATGCGGCACCAAAATGCTATCATTATGCAGAAACTTCTCGAAATCGTCCAATAAATCCGGCATATCGTTCATATGAGGCGGAATATATGCTGCATCTGCCAAAGAAGATCCTCCGATCCAGTTTTGACTGGTTCTAAACTCACCCGGGGTTTTATGTTCCCCACGTACGTTTCTCATCAGAATCTCATGGGTGCGTCTGATTAACCTCAAAGAAAGAGGCAAGGTATTCAGGTGCTGAATAGCTTCATTCATCGCCTGAACGTAGTTCTGAACCTCTTGCCAATCATCACGCTTCTCTGGAACGATAGCGTCAGCTTCTTTTACTACATCATCTATTTCAGTTTTTGTCCCTTCAATTCTGCTGGATGTATTGGCTTCTTTTAGAATGTGCATGCTGATGAATAAATCAACATTAGGAACGATCCTGGAAAAAGCATTTAGCTCCCCCAATTCTTGTGTCGCTTTTTCAAGCAGCACGTTTATCCTTGGATCATCCCAAATCCATTCTTGGTTAATTTTGGTTGGCAAGAAACTCTTGTATTGGAATTGGTTTCTGTAAACACCTGATTTGAATTCTTCGAATTTCATTATATTCCTCGATGTCAAGTCGAAATAGCTTTATTAAGCCTATCATCTACCAAACGGACGATCTCTTCATATAACTCTTTTTGCATACCTAAGTTACACCAACCTTTGAGTCGCTACCCTTTGACGTTGTCAGCTATCTCAATGACTTGCAAGTTATTTACTATCCTTTGTGTTTGCTCTCGATAAGCGTTTATCTATGCTTAAGTAGAGCAAGTCCATAAATGTAGTTCTTTCTTGTTTAGTTAACCCAAGAAATGAGAAAATAATATCATCGAGTTCAATTCGGTGGCTTTTAGTTAACTCAAGATGAATGTCATCAATCGGTTGAGATAGTAAAGGGTCTATAACTTCTTCAAGGTCACGACTTGATAATTCTGGGGCCAACTTGAATAATCCAATGCTCTGAATAGAAAACTTTATTGCACCATCGCCAAGATTAGATAAACCTAAAATCTCTCTTTGAAATATACAAAAAGACGAATTGAGTTGTGCAAAAACGCTATCTGTCATATCGATCAAATGAGGGATTATCTTGTAGAACTCCTTGAAATAGACATCCCCGAGATTTCTTATCACTAAATGCCTTGACCCCAGAGTGCGAGGAAAAAGAATCGGTGAAACTAAGTCATTAACATTGGAGCTCTTGATTCCTTTATCACTGACACAATTCGAGTTGATATCAATCCCAAGTATCGAAACATCCTTCACTGATTTGACATATCGTCGTTTAGGATATTGGTCACCAAGTGAGTTGTCATGAATATATCCCTTTATTGTTGCTAGTTTACTCAGATTACACAGCTTTGTTTTGCACCTATCTAATATATCTATTATAATGTTAGGTGCTCGTAAGTAAAAACCTCCCCACATACTTCCAGAGTATTTATTCTCCTTACTATTTTCCCATCCTTCCTGGCTTAGTTTTTCCCGAGTGACAGGATTGATCCTAAGATCATCGAAGTCTTTCCGACTTGTCGATTCTTCAATGGTAAGAAAGTTTTCGGTATAAAGTGAGTTTTCAAAAGGCAGCTTGAAAGCGGCAAAGCGAATGAGGTCATCAGACCGCACCATACTCTGCCTGGCTCCTATTATTGAGATTATTGTATTGATTCCTGCTTCCCTAAACACACGCTTGGCAAGGTTGTCAATAATGAAATGGATTTGACAGTTTTCTAGCAGGAACTTTTGCAGCCAGGCACCAAATTCCACATCCAGCCAGGAATTGGAACAGATAAACGTTAGGATTCCCTTATCGTTCAACAGCCTCAATCCCCTGATATAGAAGAAGGTATATAGATCACTCTTTCCATTGATCACGCCAATCGGTATATCTTGGGGAAAGTCTTGATTTGCCATCTGCCTAAGCAGTTCTTTGTATCTCTTATTGTCCTTGATGGTTCCGAGGGGGTCTTCTATTTCTTCCTGAGCCACATAAGGTGGATTGCCTATTACGATGTCAAAGCCACCTTTTTCAATGAATATCTCCGGAAAGTCTATTCTCCAGACAAAGGGTAGGTTCTTGATGGATATTTGACTGATTTCATCATCCACTTTGCGAATCTGCAGTTCCAGCTCTTCCATCTGGCGTTTCTGCTGCCTGGAAGCAAAATCTATCTCGGCCTGAATGTCAGTTTCAAAAATGCTGCCTTGCACTTCAGGTGTTGCCACATTCTTCAGTTTATATAGTTTCCTAAACAACTCTTTCTTTTTCTTATCGAGGATATCAGTGTAAAGCGCTTTGTGCTTCAGTTCGATTTCGTGCTGTTGCAGGGGGGATTTGTTATTGAAGTAATCCGTTTTAAGCTTCACAAGGTCGCTAATCTTGCGTTGGGTGTCCGCCGCAATCATGCCTTCGCCGGATACCGGAAAGAGAGTGCTGCCCAGCATCTGGATCAAAGAATCACCTTGCCTGACCTTGAAATCAAAGGAAGGCAAGAGAGGTTCTTCACTGCGTTTGAGACTGTCATCAGCTTCAATCAAGAGGGTGATCCACAGCCGAAGTTGGGTGATCCACACCGCCCATTGCTTCACTTCCACACCGTAAAGAGATTGAAAGATAATGCGTTTCTTGCGCTCATAGGGGCTGCTGACAGGTTTGTCCGGCAGGAAATGCCGGTAGATAGAGCACTCTGTCTCATCTATCACATTGAGCATACCAACCGCAAAAGCTCCTGAACCGATGGCAGGATCACAGACGGTGACCGTTTCCAGCTTATCCAGCAAGTCCTTTGCCTCAGCATCTGTAAAATCCCCTGGGGTTTGTTCTCCGTCATTGCCATATTCCGGGAAGAAAAGCTTGTAGAGGTTTTCCAGGCTTATCGATTCCAGGCAGTTCTGCTGTAGATATTTCACCAGAGAGAGGCGGCACATGAAGTCCACCTCCAGACGGGGAGTGTAGATGGCGCCATGCTCTTTGTTGATAAGCTTTTCGAAGATGATGCCCAGAAACTCCGGATTAAGCTCCAATTCTTCATCATAAAGGGTGTTTTCCTCGAGGGTGAAGTTGAAGCTGAACAAGAAAGCTACAAAATCAATTATGGCTTTGTCCGTGATGAACAGAGCTTCTGTATCGTAATCCTCATGAGAGCGAAAAAGCCCGCCATTGAGATATGGGGCTGTGACAAGATGAGTTTTGAACGGCTCCGGGATACGCGGAAAGCCGTATTTGTTTTTTTGGGAAGGGGCTGAATTCAGGGCAGAAAAAAAGAGGGGAGTGAGCAGATCCTGATAGATGCCCTGTTTGTGAATCGCAGGATCGTATGAGTTAAGATAATCCCTGATAAAATTCGCGTTTCCACCCAGCCATCCCTTCTTCTGAACGAACCCCAGAAAGATGATCCGGATCACAAAGAGCAAGGCAAAATTGCCTTTCAAACCGTCACTTACATCCTGACCGAAAAGATGTTTGATTCCTGTTTTGAGACGCGCGTATTCCTGCTCGAATTCTTCATAGAACAGAGCCGACACCTTTTCCACAGAAAAGATATCTTTGAGGTCGCCCATGCTGTTTAGCTTGTGCTTGCTTAATTGCTGTATGTAGGTCTTGTTGGGCAGTTCGCCGCTTACATAGAATGAATGCCTGCGATAATTGCTGAAAGCTCTTTTGGTGCCTTTATAGACCGGATAAACCAAGCTAAGGCGGAAGGAGTGGAATTCATCGTGAAATATGAAAATGCCGGCCTGGGTATTTTCCTGTTTGATTATGCCTGTCGCTTTGTCAAACTGCTTTTTTCTGGAGCTTCTCTCGGTTAAAGACCTGCCAGCCTGGAGCAAAAAAAGACCGCAAACCGTGCCGTCGTCAAACTCCAGGGTGCCGAGAGTATAAGCAGACGGGAAATCGTCATCAACATACTGCGGCATTTTAATACGCTTTTCACTATACACATCGGAAAAAGTATCGAAGTAAGCGATCCATTTCTCCTGGGAAAAATTGGCAGGGGTTACGATGTTTGGGTTTATTTCCATACTCTGTTCTCTATTGCCACGATCACCTGCTGCTCATAGGCTTTCAGGCTGTCTTTTACCTTGTTAAGGTAGTTCTTGCCCAGGGTTTTGCTCAGTTTACCCAATTCTTCGATGATGACCTGATAATCCGGTTTTCCGCCGTTTTCCCAATCGCAGATGCTTTTCAGTGTGTATTCAGGAAGGGTGCCATAGTTTTCTATATCATCACGGAGCATGATCAGGAATGATCGCCAGGGGACAAGTTCGCTTATCTCTTGCTCCAGTATGTAAGAAAGGAAGTTGAATGCCTTCACTGAGTTGCTCTGTTGGGATTGTTTGAAACTGAACTTTTCTGCTTCTTCCTTCAGCATTTTGTAATCCTCCCAAAAACTCTTACTGAGAGGCAATTGCGTTGTATCCGGACTGCATTCTATCCTAAGCAGCGCCTCCTCGATGGGGAGAGGAATCAGTTGCTTGTTTTCGTCCTTGAAGTCCTGGCTTACACTGAAAAGCTTTCCCTTGCGGATGAACATCACCAGGCAATCCGAGCTGAAGGCTTTGGCGGTTTTGATGCGGATGGGCATTTCATCCAGGGCCTTAACCCTATCGGGATACTGATGCTCCCATTGCCGCATCAATTTCTTGAGCCGGGTATAGAGGCTTTCCTGTTCCAGGTCATAGGGATTGGTTTGCACTTTGGCAAAGAGCTTGGCAGGCGTGGGTTCTTCTCCGGCATCAAAGATACGGGCATCTTCACCCAGGGTTTGGTGGATCATAAACATCTTATGAGAAGCGATTTCCCGGCTTTTAACTATGTCCGCGCCCTGCTCCGTAGGAAAGAAATTGGTGATGTGGAGAGTATCAAAGACTTTTTTGCTGATTCTGTTGATACGTCCAACCCTCTGAATAACCCGCACCGGGTTCCAGGGAATGTCATAATTGATCACCATTGCCGCCCTGTTCAGGTTGAAGCCTTCTGAGAGCTTGTCGGTGGCCAGGAGCACATCATAATTGTCTCTCTGCCTGTTTTTGGGGTAGGCTGCATCGAAATTGGTATTGATCTCGTCAAGATGCTGTTTGCCGATGGTTCCGGTAATCACCAGAACCCTATCCTTGAAACGCTCTTCCAGATAAGGCTCCAGGTATTTAACCGTATCTGCGTATTCCGAGAAAATCACAACCTTGGGAGCAGGTTCACCTTTATTGGGAACGGCATTCAGGGATGCCTCCACATTATCCAGCAGGGTAGAACGCTTGGGGTCGTTTTCCACCAGAGCCAGGCCGTCAATCTCGGCGATTATCTTGTTAAAGAGGCGGATATCGGATTCGATATCGTCATAGAACTGCTCTTTAAAGGCGAATTTGTTCACCTCGTAAATCCGGTTTTTCTTGCTGTCCTGGTCTTTGTTTTCTTCCGCGAACTGGCGCAGCAATTCGTCAATCTGGTCCGGATCATCACCGTCCACCTTGTTTATCAGCTTGCGATTAAGCACATATCTGCCATTGGAGCTCTTGATGAACCCTTTGATTTTTTCATAGGAATCCCTGATGTTGACTATGCTTTGCCGGAAGGCGCCAAAAGAACTTTCAAAGCGCTTTACCATCTGCCTGCGTAAAATATCATACAGGTTATCCTGGTTCAAACGGTCGATCTGTTCTTGCCGGCTTAGTTTATTGTTACCGGTATCATCGCCTTCATAGCGGTAGGGCTTGTAAATGGGACCCCTGAATCTGTCCTCGCTATCCGGATTGTCCGTGAAATACTGCTCGATCACATTGTCATAGAAGGTTGACTGCTCGGAAGTTAGCCGATAATACCACTCTTGGGGGTTATCTATTTTGGAGAGCTTCTTTACTTCATCCCGGTAATCAGGATCATTTATCAGATCGAGCCTGTTTCTTCTGATCGTGACAGGTTCTATCACTTCCCTGATCTGTTTGGAAAGCAGGGCGGCCCTGGCGATGACTTTGTTTATATCGATCTCTTTTTCACCAAACAGAGCCTCGTACTTCTTTCTGGTTTCCTCTCTTTTAGCAGGGTCTTTGGACTGCCAGTTCTTGTGAATATAGGCAAGATCTTTGAACAGGGCGTTATAAAACCGGAAGAGGTCCACCAGGTTGCTGCTAAGCGTGATATTGGATTTCTTGGGAACGATAAACAGGCTGAGCAAAGAAAGAATGTCCGCGGGAGAGTTGTTAAACGGAGTTGCCGTGAGGAGAATCACAATTCTCCCGCGGCAGATGGTCTTCAGCTTTTCATAGGTCTCAGTTGAGCTGTTGCGATAGCGGTGAGCCTCATCCACAATTATCACTTCAATGCCTTCAGTATTGCCAATAAAATCTATTATGCCATCCAGATCACCTCCGGAACGGACCTCCCAATCGTATAACTCAAAGTCTTCTTTATACTTTTTCCATCCCGAATTGGCGTTATCGTCCCCGATAAGTCCCGGAGGACAGATAACTATCCCCCGTTTTTCCAGCTTGCGGGCAATCAAAGAAGCAATGATGGATTTGCCCAGGCCCACAACGTCAGCCAAAATGACTCCCCCATTTTCTTCGATGATGGAAAGAGCTTGCGTAACGGCATCGATCTGATATTTGAAGGCCTTGTAGCCCTTTTTCTCCAGCAGAAGAGAGATATAGCGGGCTGACTCTTGTTTGTAGAAACTATCCAGCCAGGTTTTTACCACAAACATATAAGCATCGAAAGGATGGACGGATTTCAAAAGTGTTTTTTCGCGGATGTTATCTATTAGCCTGGTTTTCTCAATATCTGCCTCGGTTATGGGTATGGCTGAGTTCCAAAGCTCGTCAAAGTATTTTTCTGCCTCTTCAAAGCCGTAATCCGAAATCTCCACATTAAACTCATCCCGGTCAATGAGACCCGCCTTGCTGAGGTTGCTGCTTCCGGTGATGAAGAGATTGGAGCGGACTATCTGATGTTCTTTGAGTTTAAAGAGATAGAGCTTGGCATGGTTGGGCCTGGCTGTTTTGCGGATGATAATTCTACCACTGATTATTTGTTCCAGAATGTAGCCGGCTTGTTCGTAAAATAGCTCATTGTCAAAGGCATCGTTGTTGAGGGCTTTTAGTACGGATTCGTGATAGTCTTCGATGCGTTCGACTCTTTTCTTGCCTGTTTTTTCGGCATATTCAACCAAACCGTAATTCTGAGCGTCCACATTTAAGCCCACCAGTATCTTAAGGTTTAGGTCAGCATTGGCTTTTAAGCTCTCAATCAGCTCACTGATGCCGGAGAAATAAAAGAAACCCACCAGGAACTTCAACTCCAGACTTTCCTTGATGAGTGTGGCAAGCCTGGTTTTCAGCTGTGCGCTACCTTTGTTGGTGATGAAATTGCTCAATTCCTACTCTCCTCAAGTGATTTAGATGGACACACAAGGTTTTGGGATGCCCAGACCCCTAATGGTAATGAATCTAACAAACAACAAAAAATCACTGCTACCTCTAACCTAATAATCTATTGCCATGCCTTGGTTTAATCTCATTTCCAAGGCAATGTCTTACCTCTTAATGCAGAGTAATCTCAGTCAAAATACAATTATCTGAACTGGCTACTGAAAGTCAAGGACTTAAATTGCTTATGATCAATATCGACAGGACGGCAAGTATCGGACTGAGGAGATTCGGTATCTATATAAAGACTGTTGAATAATGCACACGCTCTACAATTGATATGAATTCACCCCGTTCCACATCATTTTTTCTGACACGACAGGTCTTTTTTGGTCTGTTTTGATGGTTTTCCTTTTTAATGCCCTCTCAAGAGACCCATTTTTTGGTTTTTTCCAAAATCCGGGCAGACCTCTCCTATCTCAGGTTCGCAAAATCTTCAGGCCACGCTTGAGGTTGAAGGCTATGGCACCCATGGGCATGAGCCGAAAATGAGGAAAAAGGGCAGATAAACCCTACAAATAGGACAAAAGGATTTCGGGAGATGCCGGGACTGACAGAATAGTTGCTTGCCTAACTCAGCCGAGCTGCTCCAGCACAAAGGTGGGCAGGCTGAAAGAGGC
>ERZ795058.3732-NODE-3732-length-15699-cov-4.799156_pt1 | contig 15699 bp, 12 predicted proteins | sample MGYA00375142_ERZ795058 | MGnify/ENA primary metagenome ERZ795058 (study PRJEB30187, sample SAMN05720210) | activated sludge metagenome | isolation source: anaerobic digester from wastewater treatment plant | place: Japan | collected 2015-04-20 ... | reverse complement strand
TAGTTCGTACGGTAGCAGTGGCTATGGCAAGCTTGTTTGGTTCGAATATGGAAAGTTGGAGCTTCCTTTTAACTTCGACATAGCAAGACGCTATGCCGAACACTTAGATTGTCAAACTATACGCTACGGCGAACAAAGGACGGATTTTGGAAATCCGCCCCGACGGTGCGGGAACTTGTAATACACAATTTAATCCCTTAACACCTTAATTCCATACACATTTTCTACCTGAATTAGTTTGTAATCTAGTGCTTTTCGAATGCTGTCTGCATCATTATTATAAAACCTCTTTCTTGAAAAATCAATTGAATCTAAAATTTGATAATTAATATCAATGGAATCCATATTTTTATACACTTCAACATTCCATTCCTCATTTATAATTTTGTCTTTATAAAACACTCCAATTTTATAATTATAATAATCTTGAGTGTTAAATATAACTTCCATCAATTGATCAGAAGCATAAATATAATTATCTTTAGGTGCAAAAGGCCAATAGTACTTGCCAGGTATTATATAGAAGTCCCAACCAACTCTTTTCCATATTGTAAAAACTTCTGACTTATCGTCACTATATATAAAGTATCTTTTATAATCAACAAAATAATAGAGGATTAAAATCAAAAGAAATGCGATTATTGTTTTTTTCTTCATGGCTCTAATATTATCGAAAAGGAACAACACCTTGATTAATATACGGATAAGGAGACCCTACGCTGGCGCGGATTTGTAATCCGTGCCGATACAGTTTTGTATGGTTCATCGTTAATTTCACTGCAACTGCAAAAATACAGATTTAAACTTATTCCTTTGTTTTTACAGAAAAGATTCTGTATAGTTACCGCAAGATTTTACCCTGTAGTTCTTTTGCAAAGATAAACATTTTTGTAGTATCGTCTTTGTACAATGAATTTTATTTGTTATAAACATGCCAAGTTAAGTCTTAAAAAACGATACGATAAACGAGAGACCTTTCTCTTTAAAAACCCATAGTAGAAAAAAACAGAGAGCTTGCTACATTAGCAAGCTCTCTACCTTATTTATTCCATTGTTTCAATGTCTTCTGTCAGTCAGCGAATAGCCGCTTGAGCAGCAGCCAAACGTGCGATTGGCACACGGAATGGAGAACAACTTACGTAGTTCAAACCAGTTCTGTGGCAGAATTCCACTGAAGATGGCTCACCACCATGCTCACCACAAATACCTACTTTAAGGTTTGGACGAACAGCTCTACCGTTTACAGTAGCCATAGTTATTAATTGTCCTACACCTTTTTGGTCAAGCACTTGGAATGGGTCGTTTTTCAAAATTCCTTTTTCCAAATAAATTGGTAAGAATTTAGCAACGTCATCACGGCTATAGCCAAATGTCATTTGTGTTAAGTCGTTAGTACCAAATGAGAAGAATTCTGCTTGTTCAGCAATACGTTGAGCTGTTAACGCTGCACGTGGAATTTCAATCATTGTACCTACTTTATATTCAATAGAATCGCCTCTTTCTTCAAATACTTGTTTAGCAGTAGCGTCGATAATAGTTTTTTGAGCAGTAAACTCGTGTAAGATACCTGTAAGAGGTACCATGATTTCTGGAATAGCTACAATGCCTTTCTTTTTCAAGTTAAGAGCAGCCTCGATGATAGCACGAGTTTGTGTTTCAGTAATTTCTGGGTATGTGTTACCTAAACGACAACCACGGTGACCTAACATTGGGTTTGATTCAGAAAGAGCATGTACACGAGCAGCAATTTCGTCAACATTTAAGCCCATTTCGTGAGCCATTTCCAATTGACCTTTTGGATCGTGAGGAACAAACTCATGCAAAGGTGGGTCAAGTAAACGAACCGTTACTGGAAGTCCGTTCATTGCTTCGAAGATACCTTCAAAGTCTTCTCTTTGTAATGGTAATAATTTTTCCAAAGCTTTACGGCGACCTGCTTCATCTTGAGCAAGAATCATTTCACGCATTGCTTTAATTTTATCACCATCGAAGAACATGTGTTCAGTACGAGTAAGACCAATACCTTGAGCACCGAAGTTACGAGCTACTTGAGCATCGTGAGGCGTATCAGCATTCGTACGTACTTGTAAACGTGCATATTTGTCAGCTATTTTCATTAATTCAGCAAAGTCACCACTTAATTCAGCCGCTTTGGTTTCCACTTTACCAGCATAAAGAATACCAGTAGTACCATTTAATGATACCCACTCACCTTCTTTAATGGTAGCTCCACCTACTGTCATTGTACGAGTTTTGTAATCAATAACCAAACCATTAGCAGCAGAGATACAGCATTTACCCATACCACGAGCTACTACAGCAGCGTGCGATGTCATACCACCACGAGCAGTAAGAATACCTTCAGCAGCATACATACCTTTAAGGTCTTCTGGAGATGTTTCTACACGGCAAAGGATAGTTTTTTTACCTTCAGCAGCCCATGCTTCTGCATCTTCTGCAAAGAATACTACTTGACCAGTAGCAGCACCTGGAGAAGCAGGTAAACCTTGAGATAAGGCTTTTGCTTGTGCTAATGCTTTTGTATCAAATACTGGATGTAAAAGTTCGTCTAATTTTTCTGGTTCGCAACGCAATAATGCTGTTTTTTCGTCGATAATGCCTTGTTTAAGCATTTCCATAGCTACTCTTACCATAGCAGCACCAGTACGTTTAGCGTTACGTGTTTGAAGCATCCACAATTTACCATCTTGGATAGTAAATTCGATATCTTGCATATCTGTATAGTGGTCTTCTAATTTTTGTTGAATAGCGTTTAAGTCAGCATAAGCTGAAGGCATTGTTTCTTCTAATGAAGGGTATTTAGCTAGACGATCAGCTTCACTGATGCCTTGCATTTTAGCCCAACGACGAGAACCTTCGATGGTAATTTCTTGTGGTGTACGAATACCCGCTACCACGTCTTCACCTTGAGCATTAATTAAATATTCGCCATTGAAAATATCTTCACCTGTACTAGCATCACGAGTAAATGCCACACCTGTAGCAGAATTGTTACCCATGTTACCAAATACCATTGCTTGTACGTTAACAGCTGTTCCCCATTCAGCAGGAATTTTATTCATTTTGCGATACAGAATAGCTCTTTCGTTCATCCAGCTATTGAATACTGCCATAACAGCACCCCAAAGTTGTTCCCATGGAGAAACTGGAAAATCTTTACCTGTAACGTCTTTTACAGCTTTTTTGAATTTAGCAACCAATTCTTTTAAATCTTCGGTTGTTAATTGAGTATCTAATTCTACCTTTTTTTCATGTTTCATCTTTTCGATGATTACTTCAAATGGGTCTTCATCTTGTTTTGATTCTGGTTTCATGCCTAGTACCACGTCGCCATACATTTGTACAAAACGACGGTAAGAATCCCATGCGAAACGTGGATTACCACTTTTTTGAGCGATAGTTTCAACAGCTTCGTCATTTAACCCTAAGTTCAAAATAGTATCCATCATACCTGGCATAGAAGCTCTAGCTCCAGAACGTACAGATACCAATAAAGGATTTTTGTTATCGCCAAATTTTGGACCAGCAACAGCATCTTCAATTTGTTTCATTGCTTTTTCAACTTCTGGCTTAATGGTTTTAATAACCTCTTCTTGACCGATTAAAAAATACTCATTACACACCTCTGTTGTAATTGTCATTCCCGGAGGAACAGGCACACCAATCAGGTTCATATCTGCCAAGTTAGCCCCTTTTCCACCAAGTAACTCTTTCATAGAGCCGTTACCTTCAGCGGTTTTGTTTCCAAAAAAATAAACTCTTTTCTTGTCCATAAAATTAATAAATTAAAAAATTATTTTGAATAAACACGTATATTTTATCAAATAGAGTGCAAAGATAAAATTTTTCTGATTATAATAAAAATTTTAGCGTTTTGTTTAGCAATTATTTAGCTAAAAAGAAGAAATAAAATAAGCAAATTAGTAGACTCTTTCTCCAAAAATACCACTACCAACACGTATCAAGGTAGAGCCTTGTTCAATCGCAAGAGGATAATCATGTGTCATACCCATGGATATTTCAGAAAAGTACAAACTTGTTTGAAAAAAAGTATTTTTAAGTGTATGAAAACAGTATGTGAGGTATTGAAATTCTTTTGTTACTTGATTCTGATCTTCTGTATCAGTGGCTAATCCCATCACGCCACAAATACGAATAGCAGTAAAATTGTTTACTGAAATATAGTGCAACATACTCACAGATTCTTCCAATGTCATTCCATATTTCGTTTCTTCTTGAGCAATCCGAATTTGCACTAAACAATCCATTATGCGATGTTGCTGTAAAGCTTGTTTATTAATTTCTTGCACTAATTTTAACGAATCTACAGCATGAATAAGACTTACATAAGGAATAATGTACTTAACTTTATTCGTTTGTAAATGTCCAATAAAATGCCACTCAATATCTTTGGGTAATAATTGAGCTTTGGGAACCAATTCTTGTGCTTGACTTTCGCCAAAAACACGTTGTCCTACCCGATATGCTTCCATCACACTTTCGGCAGGATTAAACTTAGAAACAGCCACCAAACGCACATGATTTGGCAGCTGTTTTCTAAGAAATTCAATATTTTGTGCTATAGTAGACACAAGTATTCGTGTTATTAAAAACGACTTTCAATTACTTTCCAATCAATTACATCCCAAAGAGCAGCTACGTGGTCGGGGCGTCTGTTTTGGAAATCAATGTAATAAGCATGCTCCCACACATCAAAAGTAAGTAATGGTTTTTGATTTTTTGTTAATGGTGTACCAGCATTGCTTTCTTTGGTAATTTCTAATTTACCAGCAGCGTTTACTACTAGCCATGCCCAACCCGAACCAAACACACTAACTGCAGCAGCCGAAAATTCTTTTTTGAAATTATCGAAAGAGCCAAAGGCAGCATCAATAGCAGCAGCTAAAGCTCCTTCTGGTTTTGATTTTGGGCTTGGTGCAAATTGGTCAAAATAAAATTCGTGGTTAAAAATTTGAGCAGCATTGTTGAAAATTGGACCTTCTGATTCTTTAATAATAGAAATCAAATCCATGTTTTCAAACTTCGTCCCTGTTTTTAGGTTGTTTAGATTATTTACATAAGCTTGTAAGTGTTTTCCATGATGAAATTCAAAAGTTTTAGGACTTACCACTGGGTTTAATGTAGTAGGGTCATACGGCAATTTTTTTAGTTCAAATGTCATAACTGTATGTTTTTAAAATTGTTTAACAAATTTGTTTAAATAGATTTTCAAATGTACGTATAAAAAGTGAAAAAACAAAACGAAAGCAAGAATTTTATGTTATTTTATCTTAGTACTATATCCGTGATAACCTCCTTACCAACCGTATCATTAAGGGCTTGTAAAAGGCGACTTTTACTCATCATCAATTCATTACGCAATACTGAAGAACTTAATTTGACATACAATACCTTGTTTTTTATCACCAAATCGCTTGTGTATTTTTTAACAGTTGGTCCCAACACCGTTTCCCAAGATTGCAAAATATCCACCTCATCAAGTTTGGGTTGCAAATTTTGTTGTTGAAAAATTTGCTTGATAACATCGTCAATTTTCTCGGTATTTTGTCTTCTCATAGTAGGTTATTCTTTGTTTATACCGTCTTCATTTACTAAAAAAATGCGATTTTCCTGTGGTAACTGTTGTAAAATACTCACTAAATGTTCCCTATTCGTGTCTGTAATAAAAATTTGACCAAAATTATCTCCTGATACCATTTGTATTATTTTACTTACTCTATTTGCATCTAACTTATCAAAAATATCATCTAATAATAATAGGGGATTACAGGCATGCACTTGTTTCAAAAATTCAAACTGTGCCAATTTGAGGGCTACTAAAAAGGTTTTGTTTTGACCTTGTGAGCCAACTCTTTTTACCAAATAATCTCCTAAATAGAATTCCAGTTCATCTTTATGAATTCCTTTTGTGGTAAAACCTAAGAGAGTATCTTTGGCTCTGCTTTGTTTAAGTTGAATGGTTAAATCACCATCCTCAATATGCGACTTGTAGCTTATGCTAACTTGCTCATTTACATTGGCAATAGCTACATAATACTGCTGAAAAACTGGTAAAAATTGAGAAATAAACTGGGTACGTTGAGCATATATGTAGTCCGCAAAATGTGCCATTTGCATTTCGCACACTTCGTACATAGTTTCTTCTACTGCATTGGATTTAAGCAATGCGTTGCGTTGTTGCAACACGTAATTGTATTTGAGCAAACAATCAAGGTATTTTTTATCGTACTGAGAAAGAACGCCATCAATAAACTTCCGTCTTTCATCACTACCACCGTCTATCAACACAGCATCACTTGGCGAAACCAACACCAATGGAATTAATCCAATATGGTCGGATATTCTTTCATAAGCATTTTTATTCCGTTTAAATAACTTTTTTTGACCACGTTTCAACCCCACATAAATTTCTTCTTCTTGTTGTTGGTGAATATAATTCCCTTGCAACATTAAAAAGCCTTCATCATGTTTAACATTCTGACTATCAATTGCATTTGTATGACTTTTGCAAAAAGAAAGATAATAAATAGCATCTAACAGATTGGTTTTCCCCATTCCGTTGTTTCCGATAAAGCAGTTAATACCAGCACAAAAGTCAAGGCTAGCATCTGCAATATTTTTAAAGTTTACTATGGATAATTTGGTAAGAACCATACTGTAATTTTTATGCAAAAATAGCAAAAAAGTTTGATTGAATGCGTTAAAAAATAGAATCAATGTTTACGAAGGAAGTGGTATACATATAAAATGATAGAAAAATATGGGAAAGCACTGTATTTTCATTAACTTTGTGCCCTAAATAACTGAAAATACTCTCACAAGCTATTATGGAATATACATTTAAAGAAATTGAACAAAAGTGGCAACAGTATTGGAAAAATAATGCCACATACAAAGTAGAAATTAACGCTACTAAACCAAAATACTATGTATTGGATATGTTTCCGTATCCATCGGGAGCAGGGCTACATGTTGGGCACCCGCTGGGGTATATTGCATCTGACATATTCAGTAGATTCAAACGCCTAAAAGGATATAACGTATTGCATCCGATGGGTTATGATGCTTATGGATTGCCTGCCGAACAATATGCCATACAAACAGGTCAGCATCCTGCCATTACAACCACTAAAAACATTGCTCGCTACCGCGAACAACTAGATAAGATTGGATTTAGTTACGATTGGAATCGTGAAGTACGCACTTGCGAGCCTGATTATTACAAATGGACACAGTGGGCTTTTGTAAAAATGTTTAATCACTATTACGACACGCAATTACAACAAGCCAAGCCTATAGAAAATTTGGTAAAACACTTTGCAACGCAAGGCACAGATTCATTGCAAGCCGCTTGTACTGAAGAACTTAGTTTTACAGCCAAAGAATGGAACGAAAAAACTGACGAAGAACAACAACATATTTTGTTGAATTATCGCATTGCCTATTTAGCTGACTTAAAAGTAAACTGGTGTCCTGCATTGGGAACCGTATTAGCCAACGACGAGGTAAGCGAAGGCGTTTCTATCCGTGGAGGTCATCCAGTAGAACAACGCATTATGCGACAATGGAGTTTGCGTATTTCTGCTTATGCACAACGATTGCTTGATGGGTTGGATACCATTGACTGGTCAGAATCAATTAAAGAAACACAACGCAACTGGATTGGCAGAAGCGAAGGTGCCGAAATGAAATTCCCTATTAAAGGACAAGATGCTAATTTGTTGATTTTTACCACCCGTGCTGACACTACGTATGGGGTAACCTTTATGGTACTTGCTCCCGAAAGTGAGTATGTACAACAATTAACTACAGCGAAGCAACAACAAGCCGTTGAAACTTATATTGAATCAGTAAAAAAACGTACCGAACGCGAGCGTATTGCCGACCGAAAAGTATCGGGCGTATTTACGGGTTCGTATGCGATAAATCCATTTAGCCAACAAGAAATACCTATCTACATCAGCGATTACGTATTAGCTGGTTATGGTACAGGAGCCATTATGGCAGTGCCTGCACACGATAGTCGCGACTATGCATTTGCCAAACATTTTAACCTACCCATAGTACCTGTTATCGAAGGGTGCGATGTGAGTGAAGAAAGTTTTGATGCCAAAGATGGTGTGATGTGCAATTCTGGTTTTATGAATGGAATGACAGTGAAAGCTGCCATTGAAACTGCAAAAAAATATGTTAGCGACAACGGTATTGGTCGTGTAAAGGTGAATTTCCGTTTGCGTGATGCTATATTTAGTCGTCAACGTTATTGGGGAGAACCATTTCCTGTGTATTACAAAAATGGCTTACCTTATATGCTTGATGAAAGCAAATTGCCTTTGGAATTGCCCGAAATTGACAAATATTTACCCACCGAAACAGGCGAACCTCCGCTTGGCAGGGCTAAAGCTTGGCACACAGCCGAAGGTTATCCCTACGAGCTAAATACCATGCCTGGGTTTGCTGGTTCTTCGGCGTACTTTTTACGCTACATGGATTCTCGTAATAGCAACGAATTGGTAAGCAAAGAAGCCAATAACTATTGGCAACAAGTAGATTTATATTTGGGTGGAACTGAACACGCTACAGGGCATTTAATTTATAGTCGTTTTTGGAACAAATTTTTATTCGACCTAGGATTAATTTGTAAAGATGAGCCTTTTAAAAAGTTAGTCAATCAAGGAATGATACAAGGACGAAGTAATTTTGTGTATCGCATAAAAGATACCAACACCTTTGTTTCATATCACCTAAAAGACCAATATGAAGTTACCCCAATACACGTAGATGTGAATATGGTGAGCAACGACATACTTGATATTGAACGATTTAAAGCATGGAATCCTGAATACAACAAGGCTGAATTTATTCTTGAAGAAGGGAAATATGTATGCGGTTGGGCAGTAGAAAAAATGTCAAAATCGATGTTTAACGTTGTAAACCCTGATGATATTGTAGAAAAATATGGTGCAGACACCTTGCGTTTGTACGAAATGTTTTTGGGTCCGTTGGAACAATCGAAACCTTGGGATACCAATGGGATTGACGGTGTTCATCGTTTTTTACGCAAATTATGGTCGTTGTTTTACAAAGATGGAAACTATATTGTAACGCAAGATACACCAACTACAGAAGAACTAAAAACCTTGCACAAAACGATTAAAAAAATTACCTTTGATATAGAGAATTTTTCGTTTAACACCTCTGTGTCGGCATTTATGATTTGTGTAAACGAATTGGCACAACAAAAATGTAGCAAACAAGCTATTTTAGAACCATTGGTAATTTTAATAGCTCCATTTGCTCCGCACATTGCAGAAGAATTGTATCACGCTTTGGGGCATACAACTACTGTTTGTGATGCTGTTTTTCCAATTTGCAACGAAAGTTACTTGGTAGAATCAACTATCAATTACCCTATTTCATTTAATGGAAAAGTACGTTTTACCTTGCCCCTAGAGGCTTCTCTATCAAAAGAAGAAGTTGAAAAAGCAGCCTTGCAAAACGAACAAACACGTAAATTTTTGCAAGACAAGCAGCCCAAAAAAATTATTGTGGTACCAGGTAAAATTGTAAATATTGTACTATAACGACCGCCTAACCAAAAGCTAAATGAGCAACAGTAGTTTGAAAGATAAAATGATTGGTGCCTTGGCGTGGAGCTCTGTAGATAGAGTTGCTCAACAAGGCATTCAATTTATTTTTGGTATCATACTTGCCCGCCTTTTGGCTCCTGATGATTTTGGTCTGTTAGGAATGATTATGATATTTGCTACCCTCTCGTATGTGTTGGTAGAAAGCGGTTTTAGTGCTGCCCTAATTCGCAAAGAAGATGCCAACGAAACCGATTACAATTCGGTTTTTTATGTCAATCTGGCAATTTCTGTTGCATTGTTTGTGGTTTTGTTTTTTACTATACCCTATTTTGCTGAATTTTTTAAGCAACCTGCATTGGTTTCTACTGCTCGCATTACATTTATCGCGGTCATTTTTAATGCTTTTTACTTGGTTCCATACGTGCAAGTGAATCGAGCAATGGATTTTAAAACTTTGGCTAAAATCAATCTTTTTGCAACCCTTTGTAGTGGTAGCATTGGTATAACTTTGGCAATATTGGATTATGGCGTATGGGCATTAGTATATCAACAAATTGGCTATCAATTTTTTAGAGGAATTGGGTTTTATGCTTTGGTGAGATGGATACCCTCTTTCACTTTTTCTTTGGATAGCATCAAACACTTATGGAAATTTAGCATGCACATATTGGGCTCATCATTGCTGACAATTGGTTTTAATAATTTATACACCTTTTTGTTAAGTCGTTTTTATCCTATCAAACAAGTAGGATATTATACACAAGCAAATAAAATGAGTGAAACAGCGAATTTTACCTTTCAAGCTATTTTGGCAAGTAGTACGTACAACTTATTTACACAAATACAAGCTGACAAAGAACGATTACTTCGTGTGTACAGACAACTGATACAACATATATCGCTTGTGGTAATACCCGTCTCTCTAGTATTAATGGTAGTTGCTAAACCTTTGTTTTTTGTACTATTTTCAGAAAAATGGTTGCCTGCCGTGCCTTATTTTCAATTGTTGTGTGTAGCCAATGTTTTTGCTCCCTTGTATTTAGTAAATATGAATGTACTAAATTCATTGGGCGAATCGAAACGCACCTTTTATATTGAAATAATCAAGCGACTATTCATTCTTATCTCTATCGTTGTTTGTTTTCAATTTGGCATTCAGGCATTATTAGCAGGATACGCTATAGCTTGCACCATGGCTTTTGTTTTTTCAACCATTTACATAAAAAAACATTTGCGACACTATTTCTTTCATCAGCTAAATGATGTCATAATGCCTATCATGATAGGTATTTCTATCGCTCTTATTGCATGGAGTATGAATTCACTTATTAGCAACCTATATCTGTTACTAGTTATTCAACTACTACTTGCTTTGGTTGTGTACATTATTATTTTGCGTTTTTTCTGCAAAGAAAAACTATATGGATTCTACGATTATATAAAACGCCAATCAAAACAACTGACGAAAAAGTGAAAAATGAGGAGCGTTTATGAAGGTTGAACAGAGTGTGTACTGTTGAGTGTTTAGTGGGTCATGCGTCTTCTTGTGAGATTATTGCACAGAGTGGCACGGAGGTTTTATTTTTTTCTTCTCGGTGTATCTTCGTGTAATAAATAAAAAACCAGCTATGAAATAAGAGAAGCCAATCTCCCTGTCAATGCTCGTCTAGAGTAGTCTGTGTAAAGCTTATAACTTGCTTTACCCCATTTTCCATCTATCGCATTCTCTATGGCAAGTTGTATAGCAACACTGTCCAATGGATGAACAGCTCTTCCAGCTTGACAACTATGTAGCAGTTGGGTGGCTTCTTCAGTATCAGAAGCTAACATCAAAATAGGAGTTTCGCTTGCCATATACTCAAAGAGTTTGCCAGTAAGGATACCTGTATTCGAAGACGCATGAGGTAACAAAAGCAGTAATAAATGAGCATTTTTCATATACCGTAGTGCTTCATTATGGGGTACGTAATCAACAAATTCAAGTATATCGTCTATTCCCTTTTCGCTCAATTTTTGCCTAATCTCGGGAGCAATTTTACCGACAAAACGTATTATAAGTTGATGCTTATAACTTGCTGACAAATTAGCGACAGCATCAATCAACCCATCAATACAATACAAACCACTTAACACGCCAATGTAAGAAATCACAAACTTGTTGGCTGTTTTATCAACGGGTAGTTGCTCAAAATCATCTTCGTCGTAACCATTGGGTATAACATGAAACTTATCGGCGACTGCTGCATGTTGCAAAAACAAATTTTTACAGCCATTGCTTACCGTAATCAATTGGTCGGCTTGTTGCAAAACTGCACGTTCGTAATACGCATTCAATTTGTCTGCCAACCATGTAGGATACGTATCTTTGTAATAAAAAATATCTCGCCATGGGTCGCGTAAATCGGCTATCCATTGTATAGAGGAAAATCTCTTCTTCAACTTCAACCCAATTAATTGCGTAGAATGAGGCGGACTGGTCGTAATTACTGTATCAATTTGCTCTTGCTCAATAAGTTCACAGGCTTTTTTGTAAGCAAATTTATTCCACCCTCTACGCGGGTCGGGCAAGAACAAATTGCCTCGCACAAAACGAGAAAGGATAGAGAAAAAAGTGTTCGTATTTTCGTTGGCAAAACCTCCGTATGGAATTTCTTTAGTAGGAGAAACGCGCTTGTACAAGGATAATATTTCTCTGGTGGTTGTGCGTTCTACACGAACCAATGAGGGTATATCTTGCAACAAAGTGGTATCAATCTGAGGATAAGAAGCTACTGTAGGGTCAACAGTAAGCACAATAGGCTCGTACCCAAATTTGGGGAGGTACTTAACAAATTTGAGCCATCGTTGCACACCAGAGCCGCCACTTGGCGGGAAATAGTAACTAATAATCAACACTTTTTTCATATGCCTAGCAAATATACTGTGCAAATGTACACATTTACGAGCGATAGTAAATCTAATTGATAAAAAAATCTGCTTGCTTGTTAATGATATTAAATAAATAACGTATTTTTGTGTCGCTAATCGTACTGTTATCTATGAAAAAAATCATCGTCATTTGTCTTTCATGTTTTTTTGGCAGCCTATTCACTATCCACGCACAACTAGTTAAACAAAAAGTGGGCGGTGATGCTAAACATCAACTTACGTTGTTAGGGGGTATTAATTTTCCAAGTTTTGATATTCCACATAGCATTGGTCCATCGGCTGGACTCGCTTATTCGTATTATTTTATTCCACAAATTGGCATTAGGGGTATGTTGCACTATCATTATTTTGATGGAGAAAAAAATATTCCTGCCATCTATTCGCATACTATGGGTGCGTGTGTACAAGGTATTTTTAATTTCTTTTCGTACCAATCGGGCAGACCAGAAGATGCTGGATTTTCATTTATTCCCAGCAAAGCGTACCTTGTGGCTGGCGTGGGAGGATTATATCATCAACCTTACATAAACGGAAACTCGCAACAAAGCGACCTATCTTTTAGTATTCCTGTAGGTATTGGTACCCGACATCCAATAGCTCGCAGGTGGGATATTGGCGTAGAATTTGCATGGAATGTTTCCTCATCTGATAGAATCGACCAACAAGTAGTAAGTGAATCAACAAATGATTCGTTTGGTAACTTATTTTTAACTGCAACGTACAAATTCCCAAAACACAATTACGGTCCTACACGTGGCAAACAATTTCAGAACCGCAAAACAAAAAAATGCGACAAACGCAAAGGATGTGCTGTCGCATTCGATTAAAAAAATAATTTTTTATTCTACCGTTTCTAATGGAGTACGAGATAAAAATACTTTTACCATCTGTTTAGTATTCAGCGTAGTATAAACAGCAAATTCAAATTGTAACTCTTCGTCTGTTAAAAGTAAAACTGTTCCTTGATTATCAATCCTACTCAATAAAGCCTTATTTACATTAAACAATTTATCCGCATCAATATTGATAACATCTCCTTCTCTCGACCATGTTCCTTCTGATTCAGGCGGCGTATTGCATTTAATGAGTGCCTGCATGGTATTATCTGCTTTCAACTCAATCCACGAACCCACATCACATTGTTGAATAGCAAATACACTCACATTAGAAATAGTATAATCGTGTATATACCATGTGCCCACAATCTGATCATCTTCTACAACTACAGGCTCCGTTGGTTCTTTGCAAATGCAAGAAACAAGCAATACAAGGATGAACCCAATAAGATAATTTCTTTTTTTCATGGTTTATGGGAGTGTTAGCTCCATAGTTTTGCTGGATATACTCCCTTATGAATCAACTCATTTAGTTTCATTAATACCGTTGCCTTATCATCAGCATACGTTACTCCAAACCATTTAGACGGTGTATCTAACACTTTTACGGTAGCTATATTATTTTTAATCAGGTAATCAACCATACTTGGAATGTAAAATTCAGCTTTCAAACTTTTTTCATTTTCTTTTAAAAATTCTTTGAAATAAGCTTCTGAAAACTCAAAATAATCAGGTGTAAATCCCCACATATTCATGGATACAGGCGTATTGGGATCTAATACGACTAGTTCTTGTCCAAGGTCATTCAAATTAACAATTCTGCCATTTTGTGCTTCAATTTTGGTATGCTCAACTACCGACACCAAATTATTATTGTTATCTGTTTGGCACACACCACGTGATACTGAACCACTTTCGGACAAGGTATTTTTAACAGGAAATCCCACCATGCAGTATTGAGCCGATTTTCCTTCCATTTGTTGTAAGGCTTTTCCTAATACTTCAAATGATTCTTTACCATAAAAATCATCTCCATTAATTACAGCAAAAGGTTCTTTTACCACATCTTTGCCCATCAAAATAGCATGATTGGTTCCCCATGGTTTTACTCGTTCGGGATGAACACTAAAACCTTCAGGCAATTTATCTACTTCTTGAAAAACAACCTCTACAGGAATTTTGTTCTCAAACTTTGAAATAACGATTTTTCTAAAATCAGCCTCAAAGGCTTTGCGAATAACAAATACCACTTTGCCAAAACCAGCTCTAATGGCATCGTAAATAGAATAATCAATAATTGTTTCTCCGCTTGGACCTAAGCCATCCATTTGCTTTAATCCGCCATATCGGCTCCCCATACCCGCTGCCATTACATACAATGTAGGTTTCATCTTGTTTGCTGTGTTAATATATTCTACTAATAAAATTTGTTTGACAAAAGTAGCAAAAAAAGCTTACGTTTTGATTGCTATTTACATGTTTTTATTTAAAAAAGACATAATTCGTTCAAAACTATGCAGATATAACGTCTGTGTTACATTATCATAATAGATTGATGGATATAATTGCATATCAAATTGTTGATTTGCCTTGATCAAAGCATCTACTAACAACCAAGTGTGTTGTATATGCACATCCGTATTATCAACATTGTGCATGAGTAATAATTTTCCACGATAATTAGCCAAAGAGCTTAGCTCTGCTTGTTGGTAAGCCATAAAATTCTTTTGAGGCAAACCCATCCAACCTTCACTCAAAACTGACAAATAATGAGCATAATCGGTAATTGGATTCAGGGCAATAGCAACTTTTACAGTAGTATCTTTTTGCAATAACTCAATAGCTGTATGGGCATATGCACCAACCCCCATCAGGGCAATGCTATTTTTATTAGTAAATGGGTATTGAAAAAGTGTTTCTAGATACGAATGCCATACTGCTAGATGTTCCTGCTCATTACCAGCATATCTATACATGGTAGGACTAAAAGAACAGACTATATATCCCTGATTTGCAATGTCTTGTGCATACGAAATATCCCACTGATTAAGGGTTTCTTGTAGTACAACAACAACTGGATAGACCTTTCGTTCATCAAAATCAGAAGGTTTTACCATCCACCCCATTGGCAATAGTTCTTTAGTAGGAAACACACGTTTCATCATCTTGTCTGCCATCGCTGCATTATCAAATACACGACCTAGTTTTTTCATTTTAACATCATACAATGTATAGTATGGAGGAGTATTCACATTACTATATTGATGTACAAAATGTGAAAACTGTGGTGAAAAATAAGCGGT
>ERZ795058.3729-NODE-3729-length-15708-cov-5.627547_pt1 | contig 15708 bp, 10 predicted proteins | sample MGYA00375142_ERZ795058 | MGnify/ENA primary metagenome ERZ795058 (study PRJEB30187, sample SAMN05720210) | activated sludge metagenome | isolation source: anaerobic digester from wastewater treatment plant | place: Japan | collected 2015-04-20 ... | reverse complement strand
CACCCGTTTTGCGCCCATTGTTTTTCGGATCGGGGGCGTAGTAGACTGGGGGGGCGTATGCAGGAGCGCGTGCTGTCCCACTTTCTGGAGCGGCTGGCGGTCGAACCGGCGACGGCGGAGATCGTGGAGTGCGCCGCGCGCGCCGATGATAAACTGGTTGTTACCGGCGCGCGCGCCGGCGCCGCCCCCGCTCTCCTCGCCCTCCTTGCCCGCCGCCTCGGCCGCACGATGCTCGTCGTCACCAGCTCGCTCGAACGCGCCGAGGCCCTCACCGATGGCCTGGCGTTCTTCGGCGCCCGGCCGCTGATCTACCCCAGCTTCGAAACCCTCCCCTTCGAAGAGACCGAGCCGGTCCTCCACATCGCCGCCGCGCGCAACGCCGTCCTGGCCGAGCTGGCGCACCTCGACCCCGAGGCGCCGCAGGCCGCCCCGCTGATCGTCGCCCCAGTCGACGCGCTGGCCTTCCGGCCGCTGCCGCGCGAAGCGCTGCTGCGCCAGTCGCTGACGATCCGCTGGGGCCAGACGCTTGACCCCGAGGCGCTCGCCGCCCAACTGGTCGGCATGGGCTTCCGCCGCGAGGCGCTCGTCGAGAGCCCCGGCGAGTTCGCGATCCGCGGCTCGATCATCGACGTCTATCCCCCCGACGCCTCCAACCCGTGGCGGCTCGACCTGTTCGGCGAGGAAATCGATCAGATCCGCGCGTTCGATCCGCAGACGCAGCGCTCGCTGCCGCGCGACGCGGAAACCGAGGCGGTGCGGATCCTCGCCCCCGGTTGCGTCGAACCCAAGCTCGCCTGGCTGCGCGCCGGCCACGCGCTCGGCTCGCTGTTCGACCTCCTCCCCGAAAACTCGCTGGTCGTGCTCGACGGGCCGTTCCGGCTCGACCAGCGCCTGCGCCGCTTCGACGAGATCGCCACCCGTCACTGGGGCGATATCCAGCGCATCCAGCACAACGACCAGGTCAGCTTCTTCGTCGAGCACAATCTGACCCCCGGCCAGTGGCTCCTTTCCCGGACGGCGGTCCAGGAAGCGCTGACGAGTTTTCAATCGCTCGACCTGACCGATCTCGGCTCCGACATCGAGGAGGAGGAGGACAACCGGCCGGCCGAGGAGGCCCTCGCCGGTCGCCGCCTGACCTTCCCCGCCCAGGGTTTCGAATCGGTCACCTCGCAATTCCAGAATTACCTTGGCCTGATCCGCGAGCGCCTGCGCAAGGGCCACTGGGTCGCCATCGTCTGCGACAACAACGGCCAGGTGATGCGGCTGGACGAGCTGCTGCGCGAGAACGAGATCAGCGCGCTGCCGCTCGTCGACGGCCAGCCGGCCCCGGCGTTGCCGCGCTCGGCCGCCGACCGCTGCCCCGACGTGCTGCTGATGGTGGGCGATCTGCACGAGGGCTTCCACTCGCCCCAGGCCGGGATCTTCATCGTCACCGACCGCGAGATCTTCGGCCGCTACAAGCGTCGCCACGTCTATCGCAAGGCGGCCGCCCGCGGCAAGGCGATCAGTAATCCCACCGAAATCCAGCGCGGCGATTACGTCGTCCACATCGAGCACGGCATCGCCCATTTCGAGCGCATCCGCCGCCAGAATGTCGACGGCCGGCTGACCGAATTCCTCGAACTGGTCTACCAGAACGACGACCGGCTGCTCGTTCCGGTCGACAAGCTGCACCTGATTCAGAAGTATGCCTCGGCCGACGGCAAACCGCCGACGCTGGACCGGCTCGGCAGCCGCAAATGGCAGAGCCGCCGGCGCAAATCGATGGAAGCGGTGCGCAAGATGGCCGGCGAACTGCTCGAACTCTACGCCCGCCGCGAGGCCGCCGAGGGCTACGCCTACGCCCCCGATTCGGCCTGGCAGCAGGAGTTCGAGGCGTCGTTCATCTATCAGGAGACCCCCGATCAGCTCGAGGCGATCCGCCAGACCAAGGCCAACATGTGCGAGCCGCGCCCAATGGACCGGCTGGTCTGCGGCGACGTCGGCTACGGCAAGACGGAAGTCGCCATCCGGGCGGCGTTCAAGGCGATGGTCGAGAAGCGCCAGGTCGCGCTGCTCGCCCCGACGACGCTCCTTGTCCAGCAGCATTACAATACGTTTTCCGAGCGGCTGGCCGATTACCCGTTCAAGGTCGAGATGATCTCGCGCTTCCGCTCCACCGCGCAGATCAACGAGATCCTGCGCCAACTGAAGGAGGGCGAGATCGACCTGGTCATCGGGACGCACCGGCTGCTCTCGCGCGACGTGCAGTTCCGCGACCTGGGCCTGCTGATCGTGGACGAGGAACAGCGCTTCGGCGTGGCGCAGAAGGAAAAAATCAAGAACCTGCGGGCCAACGTCGACATCCTGACGCTGACGGCCACGCCGATCCCGCGGACGCTCTACATGGCGCTGTCGGGCCTGCGCGACCTGAGCATCATCACGACCCCCCCGGCCAATCGCCACCCGATCAAGACGCGGACGATCCGCTTCGACCGCGAGCAGATCGAGGAGGCGATCCTGCGCGAACTGAATCGCGGCGGCCAGGTCTTCTTCGTCCACAACCGGATCGAGACGATCCAGGACGTCGCCCAGACGATCCGCGAAATCGTCCCGCGCGCGCGGATCGTCGTCGCCCACGGCCAGATGGACGAGCAGGACCTGGAGCGGATCATGCTCGAATTCATCGAGGGCAAGTATGACATCCTGGTCTCGACCACGATCATCGAGAACGGCATCGACATCCCCAACGTCAACACGATCATCATCAATCGCGCCGACACGTTCGGCCTGGCGCAGCTCTACCAGCTTCGCGGGCGCGTCGGCCGCGACGTCCGCCAGGCCTACGCCTATCTGATCCTGCCGCCGGGCGAAGCGATCACGCCGCAGGCGATCAAGCGCCTCGAGGCGCTCGAGGAGTTCACCGACCTGGGCGTCGGCTTCTCCATCGCCATGCGCGACATGGAGATCCGCGGCACCGGCAATATCCTCGGCCGCGAACAACACGGCGCGATCACCGACGTCGGCTTCGAGATGTATTGCCAGTTGCTGGAGGAGGCGGTCAGCGAGTTGCGCGGCGTCGGCGCGCGCGAACCGCTCTGGCCGGTCGACGTCAAGTGGCCCGTCGAACAGTTCCTCCCCGAGGAGTATATCCCGATCGAATCGCAGCGCATCCGGTTTTACAAGGACATCGCCGCCGCGCGCGAGAAGGACGAACTGGACCTGCTGCTCGAGGAACTCGTCGATCGTTACGGTGCGCTGCCCGAACCGGCGATCAACCTGATCAACGCCTGCCGGCTGAAGCTGGCCGCCGCCCCCTGGCGCGTCGACCGGATCCAGCCTTACACCGACGACACCGTCCGGATCAAGGCGCCGGTCTTCGCCGCCGAACTCGCGGCGGCGCTGGCCGCGAATGCCGCCGCCGGCCGGCAGGTCTTCTCCCGCCTGCGCCGGTCGGGCGATCAGATCATCCTGGCCCTGCGCGAAACGGATGAGGAGTGGCTCGACGAGCGGACGCTCGCCGCCACCGCCGATTACTTCGAAGCCCTGCCCGCCCCGCCCGTCGTCGCCGAGAACTCGGCCATCTCAGCCTGATCCCTCCCGATCCTTATCGGATCGGGATCGCTTTCGCAATCGGTATCGATCGATCCCGATCCCGGTTTCAGATCGCGGGCAGGTGACTCAGCGAGAGCGCCAGCGCCTGTTCGTCGTGCTCCTGGTTGACCAGCTTGCCGCTCAGATAGGCGTCGAACGCGGCCATGTCCATGTGGCCGTGGCCCGAGACGTTGACGGCGATGATCTCCTTCTTCCGTTCGGCCTTGCAGCGTTCGGCCTCGATGATCGCGGCGCGGATCGCGTGGCACGCCTCCGGCGCCGGCATGATCCCCTCGGTCCGGGCGAAGAGGAGCCCCGCCTCGAATGTCTCGAGCTGGGGGATCGCGACCGGTTCGACCAGCCCCTGCTCGACGGCGGCCGAGACCATCGGCGCCATGCCGTGGTAGCGCAGCCCGCCGGCGTGGAACCCGGGCGGCATGAAATGACTGCCGAGCGTGTGCATCCGGATCAGCGGCGTCAAGCCGGCGGTGTCGCCGTAGTCATACGCCAGCCGGCCGCGGGTCAGCGTCGGGCAGGCTGCCGGCTCGACCGCGACCAGCCGCAGGTTGTGCCCGCCGAGCTTCTCGGGAATGTAAGGGAAGACGAAGCCGGCGAAATTGGAGCCGCCGCCGACGCAGCCGACCAGCACGTCGGGCTCGCGCCCCGCGCGCTTGAACTGCTTCTGCGTCTCCAGCCCGATGATCGTCTGGTGCAGCAGCACATGGTTGAGCACGCTGCCCAGCGCGTAGTGCGCGTCGTCGTGGGCGACGGCGTCCTCCACCGCCTCGCTGATCGCGATCCCCAGGCTGCCGTTGGTCTCGGGGTCTTCGGCCAGCGCGGCGCGGCCGCTCCCGGTCTGGTCGCTCGGACTGGGAAAGACCGTCGCCCCCCACGCCCGCATCAGCGACGCGCGATACGGTTTCTGGCTGAAGCTGATCCGCACCATGTAGACGGTGCACTCCAGCCCGAACTGCGCGCAGGCGTAGGCCAGCGAGCTGCCCCACTGGCCGGCGCCGGTCTCGGTCGTCAGCCGGCGGATTCCTTCGCGGGCGTTGTAATAGGCCTGCGGGATCGCGCTGTTGGGCTTGTGGCTGCCGGCCGGGCTGACCCCTTCCCATTTGCACCAGATCTCGGCCGGAGTCTCCAGCGCAGCCTCCAGGCCGGTGGCGCGAAACAGCGGCGACGGCCGCCAGACGCGGTAGGCCTCCCGCACGGCCGTCGGGATTTCGATCCAGCGCTCGGTGCTCAGTTCCTGTTCGATCAGCGCCTCGGCGAACAGCGGCGCCAGTTCCGCGGGCGTCAGCGGCGCATGCGTGGCCGGATGGCGCGGCGGCTGGAGCGGCTCGGGCAGATCCGCCGCCAGGTTATACCAGTGCGTCGGCAGCTCACGCTCGGGGAGGATGATCTTCTTCTCGTCCATGGCGGCGGCTTCCTCCTAGAATTCGTCTCTCGCCCCTCGTCCTCGTGATCGGCCCCCAACGGCCCGCCGAGAACTTCGGCTCTCGGCTCTCGTCCCTCGTCCTCGGCTCTCGAAAACCCGCCGCCCGACCCGCGCGAGCGTTCTAGACCCTAACATCCCTTATTCCCCCGCGCAAGCCGAGACCACCCACTCATCGGATCGAGCCACCATCGGACCGCTCCGACCGAGTCGACGGAGTTCCCCAAACCCAGATGCGGCGCTCCTGCCGCCGCGGCCCCGCTACCGGATCTTCCGGGCCAGCTCCCACGTTTCCCGCGCGATCTGGTCCAGCCGCACCGTCTCGTAGCCGACCAGGCTCGTCTTGAGCGTGTTGTTGATCTTCCTTGTCCACTTCTCGGGCAGAGCTTCGGTCCCGTAACGCATGCCGAAGACCGAACCGATTGTCGCGGCATTGCAGTCGGTGTCGTAGCCCGGCGTCACGGCGCGGCAGATCGACGTGCCGAAATCGTCCTCGCCCCACAACAGCCCGACGGCGACGATGACGGCGTTGGTGATCGTGTGGCACCAGTCATGGTGGAACTGCTCGTCCCAGCGGTCGTGGATTTTCTGGACCGCCGCCTCGTAGGTCAGCCCCCGCTTGCGCCAGTCCAGCACCTCGCTCACGGCGGCGTGCAGGCGGCTCGTCCGGGGGATCTCGCTCAGCCCGACGCGGATGATCTCCTCGAACGTCTCGCAATACGGCGCGGCGGCGATCATCGCGGCCGCCCACATCTCGCCGTAGATGCCGTTCTTGACATGGCTGATCGAGGCGTCGCGCCAGCCGAACTCGGCGGCGCGCTGTGGATCGCCGGCGTTCAGATAGCCGAACGCGTCGGCGCGGATCTGCGCCCCGATCCATTCGCGAAACGGATTGCGGAACGTCGCGCTGTCGGGCGGCGCCAGATTCATCGCGAAATTGCGGTAGGCGACCCGCTCGGCGGTGCACGTCGCCAGCAGCGGAATGTTCATCATCCAGAAATCGGCCGCGTCCCGCGGCGCGAAATCCGCCCCCCGCTGCTTCACCAGCAGGAACCCGGTCGTCGTGTAGTTCGTGTCGTCGTCCACCGGCATGTGGTCGATCGTGTCGAGGTGCGCCCCCGCCGTGAACTTCGGATACTCCCGGGCCGCCTTGCCCCTGACGCCGAAGCGGAAGTAGTCGCGCAGCGGCCACTGGCCGGTCATCTTGAGGAAGCCTTCCATTTCCCACGAGCGGGCACCCTCGATCGGCGCGCGGCCCAGCAGGCAGCCGCAGCAGCGCGCCGTCCACGCCGCCGTGATCCGGTCGAGCAGCACCTTGTCGGGCAGCCGCCGGGCGTATTTGCGCGGACCGCGCGGCCGCAGCTTGCGGATCGACTTCAGATCCGACGGCTCGTCAAACTCATAGCCCTTGCGCATCTTGAGCGTCCGCGCGCGGTCGAACAGCTCGCCGGCCTTCTCCTGGTTCTTCGGCAGGCGCAGCTCGTCGCCGCTCAGCTTGAGCAGACGCTCCAGTCCGGCTTTCACCGGCGCCGGGTCGCGCCCTTCGTCCTCGAGCTGCTTCAGTTCAATCTTGATCTCTTCATGGCCGATGAAAAGCCACCAGGTGTTCATCGTCGCGGTCATGGTTCTCTTCCCTCCCCCGGAGTCGGTCGTTCACGGCCGCATTGTGGCACGCGCCGCGAGCTTGGCAAGCAGGAAGTCCGGGATGAAAGGAGGCGGCGGGACGGGGGAAGCACGGCCCTTCCGAAATGTTAGCCGGATCCAACCGCGCAGCGGACAACCGGTCTGAAGCGCTTGTCATTCCCCAGGTCGCGATCCGCTCAGGGATTCCAAATCCAATGCGGGCGATTCCGACCCGGTTGCCGGCTGAGTCCGCGAAGCGGACGACCGGAGTAAAGTGCAGGGTGACGGCCGCAGGCCGGAACCCGGCCTGGCCGCCTCCAGCGATCCAAGCCCCTCGAACGGGCGGCCGGAGCCGATCTGAATTTGGGGAATGACAAGGTCTAGCGCGCGGGGTGGAGGCCGGATGCCGGAACCCGGCGTCGCCGGCCCGACGCCTCAATCCCTTCCAGGGGTTGCCGGAGACGCTGGGAGAGTCTCAATCTGATCCGGCCAGTTCCCCGGTCGCCGGGTCATAGGCGAGCCAATGCATCTCGACGGTCCAGCGCGGCGTGGGCCCCGCTCCCGTTTCGCGGTAACGCCAGATGAAGAGACGCTCCTCGGTGAACCCAACCACGCAGCCCAGCAACAGCGAAACCGGCAGGACCAGGCCGATCAGCGCGAGGCGCCGGCGTCCGTGCCACAGCCGAAGCAGCGCCAGTGCCGGCAATAAGGCCATAGACGAGAAGCTCAGCAGAGCCATGCCCGCGGTGTAAAGCGTCAGCCCCGGCGCCATCGTCCGGCCGAACATGCACGCCAACGCGCCAAAATAAAAGATCATCCAGGTGAACCATGAACGGACAAACAGCGGCAGCCGCGGGCCCCAGACCAGCCCCACGAACAGGATGATTCCCATCAGCCCGAGCAGGAACACCACCGAGATTTCGGTGAGTTCGAAGACGGCGGCAAGGGCGACCGTCAGCGCACCGGCCGCCGCCACGGGATGGGCCTCCAGCGCCTTCATGCGCGGGATGTTAGCGCCGCACACGCCCGCCGGTCAACCATCACCGGAGCGTCGAACCGGCTTGTTCGGTAGCCGAAAGATCACCCTTCCGGTTGTCGGGCGGCGGCGATCCGCTCCAACAGCGCGGCCGCCGCGCCGTCGGGGTCCGCCGGCCGGACTTCCAGCCAGGCACGGACCATCGCCTCGGCCCGCGCGGCGTCGCCCGCGGCAAGGCAGCCCTCGGCCAGCGGCAGCAGAACCCGCGCGCGATGATCGTCGGGCAGCCGGGGCAGCGCCTGCTCGAGCAGCGGCCGGGCCTCGCGGTAGCGGCCGCGTTCGGCCAACCAGCGGCCGTAGTCGTACTGAATCCGCAGGAAGGTCGGACGGGCTTCGAGCGAGCGGCGCAGCACCGCTTCGGCGCGCTCGAACTCGCCCCGCCGCGTCAGAATCCCGGCTAGAACGTCGGTCAGTTCCAGACGGCCCGGGTCCGCCAGATGCGCGCGGTAGAGCGGATCGAGCGCCTCGTCCTCGCGGCCGACCTCGGCCAGCAGCAGTCCGAGCCGCGCAACCGCCTCGATGCGGGTCGGATAGATCCGGAGCGACTGCCGGAGGTGCGCGATCGCCCCCTCCAGGTCGTCGCGTTCCGCTAGCTGCCGCGCGTAGCCCAGTTGCGCCCGCGCGCTGTTGGGCACCCGCTCGACCATATAGCTGTGCAGGTTCCAGTTGTTGCGCCAGACGGGCAGGTAGCGGAAATGCTGCGCGACCAGGAGCCGAAGGCCAAACCCTCGCGCATCGGCTCGAACCCCTGCAAGGAATGGCCGGAGTAGCCCGCGGCATGACCGTCTCAACGCGCCGCTAGATTGCGACCCGGCCGTAGATCCGGTTTTCATACCATTCCACTTCGCGGCGCAGGCCTTCCTCGGGGGGAACACGCGGCTCCCAGCCCAGCAGCCGCCGCGCCTTTTCGATGTTGGCGCGCGTCTTGAGCTGATCGCCGGCGCGCGGCGGCTTGATCGCCAGCCGGGCCCGGCGCCCCATGATCTTCTCGATCAGCGCGATCCCCTCGCCGGTCGTGATTTCGATGTCCGAACCGATGTTGAGGATTTCCCCGTTGCACGCATCGAGCCGCGCGAGCACCGCCTCGAACGCGTCGAGCACGTCGCTGATGTAGGTGAACGTCCGCGAATGCCGGTCGCTGCCGCGATGCAGCGGGAACTCACGCCCCTCCAGGATCGAGCTGATCAGTTTGGGATAGAGCTTCTCGGGGCGCTCGCGCTCCCCGTAGACCGAGAAAATCCGCAGCGAACAGGCCGGCAGCGCCTTATCGCGATGATAGGCCAGCACGAGCTGTTCGGCCGCCAGCTTCGTCACGCCGTAATACGAGGTCGGCTTGGGGGCCGTTTCCTCGTCGTCGGTGGCATGCGCGCCATAGACCGACGACGTGGCGACGTTGATGAAGCCGCGCAACGAATCCTGGCTCTTGACCGCTTCGAGCAGGCGCCAGGTGGCCTCCATGTTGTTGCGGACGTAGGTCTGGAACGATACGTGGTCCGAGATGCCGGGCTGGGCGGCCAGGTGAATGACGGCCTCCACGCCGCGAACGGCGCGGCTCAGGTCGTCGGCGGCCAGGTCCAGCTCGTGAATCGTGACGCCGTGAGACCGGACGTCCTCGGCGTTGAGGCGCTTCAGGGCGGTGGAGTAATACTCGGTGAAACAGTCGATGCCGACGACTTCATGACCGGCGGCGGCGAGTCGCTCCGCAAGGTGCGATCCGATGAATCCCGCCGCGCCCGTTACAAGGATCTTCATGCAGGCCTACTCTGACAACAGGGGATGGGGGCAAGAGCCGTCTGGATGCGGCCGGGGCGGGCCGTGCCAGATCATGCCGTGGGATGTGAAGCTCGGGACGGACCCGGCCGGACGTTCGCGTCCAGTCCGACACGCGGGCGCCACCCGATCCTAAATTGGGTGAATCCGCGCGCGATGTCCAGCCCAAAGCCGTGTCGGCCGCGAGCCGCCGCCTGCCGGGCTATTCCAGCGCCGGCAGCCGGATCAGCCCCGGCGAGTCGTTGACCTTCGTGGCGGGCTTCTTTTCCTGCGGCGCCGACGCCTTCGGGGCGCTCTTGATGTTCTCGATCGTCGGCATCGTCTTGGAGCCCGGGTCCATCTTGACGCTGATCCCCGTGTTGCCCTCCTCATCCTTCGTCAGGATGATGATGCCGCCGACGACCTTCGTCGTCCCTTCCTCGGTCGTCTGATAGATGACCGGCGAGCCCTCCAGGATCGACTTGCCCGACTCGACGTAATACGTGAAGTCGCGGCATTCGGCACGCACGGTATCACCCTGGCGGATGCGTACGGGACTCCCCTTGGCCTTCAGCACGTCGCCCGTCTCGTCGCTCGTGACGACGTCGGCCTTGATCGCGAGCGTCTCGCTCTCGATATCGACCTCGCCGACCAGATTGATCCTGCCGTCGGGCGACAGGTCCAGTTGGTGGGCCCGGATCTTGTCAAAGTCCATGCCGGCGAACGAGCCGAGGCCGGCGGACCCCTCTTCTTCCTGCGCGCCCACCGCCGGAACGACCACGGCGGCGAGCAGGAGGCATGTCGGGATAATTAGCAGGCAGCGTTTCATGGCAGTATGACTGGTTGCTCCGTCTTTTCGAGAATCGCGGTGTATTCCGTCCAGGTATCGAACGTATTGGCCGCCAGATTGACTTTGATCTCAAACCGTTCGCCGCGCCCCACCAGAAACTGCCCTGCGGAATCGGCCGCGGCTTCGGCCGGCTTGGGCGCGCTCCCGGGCAGGACGATCGGGGAGTCCGGCACTTCGTCGATCCGATCGATCTCAAACCGCCCGCCGGGCCCCCCGCGCAGGCTCACGCCGAGCCGGCCCGATTCGTCTTCCATCATGTTGACGACGCCGGCGCGGATCCGCTGCACCTTGCCCTCGGCAAGCTGGTAGACCACCGGCTCCTCCGTCAACTGGATGCGGCCGGCCTCCGTATCATACACGAACTTGCCGCATTGCGCCTGCATATCGACGCCCCGATGCAGCCACAGCGGGTCGCCCGCGCCCTGGATCACCTTGCTTGCGGTGTCGACGGCCAGCGATTGACCGACGATCCCGAGCGCCTGGCTCTCGTAGCGCACATTGCCCCGCATCGCCACCGACCCCTGCGCGTCGTACTGAATCCGGTCGGCCCGGACGCGGTCGAAATACTCGCCGGAGAAGACTGAACCGAGCGCCCCCGATTCCATCGGCATCTGCTTGACGTAACCCTTGTCCGAACGCAGGGTCGAATCGTCGCTGGTGAACAGCATCAGCGGCGTCTCCAGGACCCATTCGCCCTGCTGGGCCGCCTCCTCGTCGTCCTCTTGTTTGATCGTATAGTAGCGTACCGTCTCGCTCAGCAGAAGATCATTTCGCGACCGGCCGTCTTCCTCGCTGTCCTCCAGCCAGATCCGCCCATAGCCGCTCGTCGCCTCGCCGCGCGGCCGGTTGTCCGAGTAGAACTCGACGCTCAGGCCCTTCATGTCGATGATCTCATCGGATTCATTCAGCCGCGCCCAGCTGGCGCTGATGCGATGCTGCGTTTCGTCCTGCTCGGTGATCTCGGTCTGGAAATCCTCCAGAATGATCTGCTCCGAGTCGAGATCAAAGATATCCTCCGGCAGCGTGCCGGGCGAACTGGTCGCCGGCTGCGCCTCGCTGTCGGGAAGGTCCATCAGCATCCACAGGCCGACGCCGAGCAGCGCCGCCAGCAGGACGGTCGTGCCGCCCAGAACTCCCCCCTGCTGCGTTAAGTCCCGCAAACTCAATCCACCACCCTGCCGTGAACGTATTGTCCGATTCGGATGCCCCGCCTCACCTTCCCTTCTTAACAGCGAAGGGGACCATTTTGCCAGCGAATTTGTTCCCGCCGCCTCCGCGCGCGGAACGTCCGATGCGCTAGCTGTCCACATGCGGTTGCTGAGACCGCCGCCTCCGCGCGCGGAACGTCCGCCAAACTCACCAAACTCGTCCCTCGTCCTCGTCCTCGCTTCCAAAGGCCCGCCCAAAATTCGGCTCTCGGCTCTCGGCTCTCGTCCCTCGTCCTCGGCTCTCAAGACCTCGACATTTTGTCCGCCTTGTGAACCCCAGGTTGATGAGCAACTCAATAGCCCGCGAACCGGAGGACTCTGAAAAGTCCTTCTTAATCCCCGGATAGCGGGCGCCTTGAAAGCCCGCGTCTGCGGGCTTTTTCCGGGCCCCCTCGGGGGTCCGGGGACCCGACGCGACAGATTTTTCTAAACCTTTTCAATAGTTTCCCCTCTCACCCAGGCCCGCCGAGGCCAGCCTCTTCCCCTCGGGCATCTTCGCGAGATGCAGGACGCCGCCGATGGGTCCCTAACGGCTTGCGGCCCCGCGCCGCTGTGTGGTTCAATACAGACGTCCATTCCGCGACAGCCGCCCGCTTCAAACCCCTCCCTGGACCTGAATGGTCGGCTGCAACCCTCCTGTAACTCCCAAGAAGGAATTGATCCCATGTCGCAAGCCAAGCTGGGCGATCTCGTCCGAGTCCATTATACGGGCAAGCTCGATGACGGCCAGGTCTTCGATACCTCGCGCGGGCGCGAACCGCTGGAGTTCCGCCTCGGCGACGGCCAGATCATCCCCGGCTTCGAGCAGGCCGTCGTCGGGATGACGCCGGGCGACCATCAGATCGTCCGGATCCCTCACGAGGAGGCCTACGGCCCCTACCACGAGGAGATGGTGCAGCAGATCGACCGCAGCGCGATCCCCGAGAGCATCCCGCTGGAACTGGGGATGCAGCTCAAGGCGTCGCGCGATGGCCAGGACCCCCTCGTCCTGACGGTCGTGGAGATCGAGGAGACCCTGGTCACCGTCGACGCCAATCACCCGCTGGCCGGCCAGGACCTGACGTTCGACATCGAACTGGTCGAGATCGCGGGTTAAGCCGTGACGCCGCGTCCACGTCCGGCGCCGTTTCTACGCCGCCGGCTCCAGGTCGTCGTCCGGGGAAATCCAGTCCTCGGGCCGGAGCGGCGGCAGGCCGTGCGCGGCGCGCGCCCGGTCGCACCGCTCATTGCGCTCCCCCTCGGCCCAGGAAGGCACGAAGTCGCGGCAGACCGACGCGCGGCGCGGATGAATCGTGCAGTGGACCGCCTCGCCGATCGTACCGGCCAGGGCGACGCAGCGCGGGTTGGGCCCCTCCGTGCCGCGCATCACGCGGAAATGCGGCGGATGCGCCGTGGTGAGCTCGGCCGGCACCCCGCCGGGCGTGGCGTCGTCGGCCTCGGCCCAATAGAACGAGGCGCGGTAAAACGCGCAACAGGCGCCGCATTGCAGGCACGGGTTGGCGGGCACGGCGGGGGGCGCCCTTCCCTCCGGGCGCGGGGCGTTCGGAATGACGCGCCATGCGGCGGCAGGCGCAACCCCCCACGCCGGAGCGCGGGGGCGGGATTATCTACCATGAACTCATCTTCCGCCGCAACGGCGTTTGCACCGGCCCCGCGACGCCCCGCCGCTCCGCCCTTTTCCGGTTTCCATTCCCTTTCCGCCGCGAGATAGTTGGACCGTTCCAACTCGCCCGGCCGGCCCCCTTGAGTTGCCTCCGTGGCCCGCAAACGCACGACCCCCGCTCCGCCCGTGAGCTCTTCGCCCGAAGAGGAAACCGCCGCGCGCGTGACCGACGGTTTCCGTTCGGCCTGCGACCGGCTCGCCCCGCTGGCCGCCGGCGCCGGCTTGCTGCTCGGCTGCTCGGCGGGGGGCGATTCGATGTCGCTGCTCGAGCTGGCTGCCGCCGAGGCCCCCCGCCGCGACTGGCGGCTCGCCGTCGTTCACGTCGACCACGCGCAGCGCCCCGAAAGCGCCGACGAGGCTCGATTTGTCCACGACCGCGCCGCCGCGCTCGGCCTGACCTGCTTCATCGAACGCTTGCCCGAGTCCCTGGTCGCGGCCGGGCCGCTCAGCGAGGACGTCCTGCGCGCTGCCCGCCTGCGCTGCTACGTCCGCGCCGCCGAGGCCTGGCGCGCCGACGCGCTCGTGCTGGCGCACCAGGCCGACGACCGCGCCGAGACTTTCCTCATGCGCCTGCTGGCCGGCAGCGGCCCCACCGGCCTCGCCGGCATCCGGCCGATCGATGCGGTCGAGGGCCTCACCGTCGTGCGCCCGCTGCTGGCGCTGCGCCGGGCCGACCTGCGCCGGTTCCTGACGGCGCGCGGCCTGACCTGGCGCGACGACCCCACCAACGCCAGCGAAGAGACGCGTCGCGGCTGGCTGCGCCACGCGGTGATCCCACTGCTGCGCGACAGGCTGGGCATCGATCCGACCGAACGGATCGTCCGCGCGGCCGAACTGATCGAGGAGGAAGCGCGCGCCCTCGATGACGCGGTCGCCCGCCTGCTGGAGCTGCTGCGCTGCCAGGCCGAGCCGCCGGCGGTCGCGGCGCTCGACCTGGGCCGGCCGGCGTGGCGCAAATCGGGCCGCCTGTTGCGCCGCCAGCTCCTGCGCGCATGGCTCTGGGATCTGCGCCGCGGCCCCCACCCGCCCGGTCTGGCCGCCGTCGAAGAGGCGCTGACCTTCGCCGAGCGCGGCCGCCGCGACGCCCGCCTCCGCACGATCGAACGCTGGCACCTGATCCGCCGCGGCCGCAAACTGGAAGCCATCCCGCCCGAGGACGCATAGCGCGACGCCTCGCCCGTTGCCCGTCACCCCGCCCGGATTCGCCTTGAGATTCGACTAATGGAATCTTAATATCTCTACATTCGCCATTTCTCCTGATGGAAGGCGCCCGCTTTGTGCCGGCTGCTGCTCGTCGTCTTGCTTTTCGGCCTGCCGGGGCTGATCACGCGGACCTGGGCCCAGTCGATCCGCGATGAACAGCTCCCCCAGTTCGTCCAGGGCGCGAGCGGCGTCAACAACAACCGGATCCCGTTCTACTGCCGGCTGAGCCTGACCGGCCTGACCCCCGGCGCCACCTACGCCTACTACCACCGCTGCGTCGATGCGGCCGATCCGACCACCACAACGCTCTTCGGCAACATGCTGCTGCTGGACCCGTCGGGACCGATCGCCCGCATTGCGACCCCCGGCTTCACGCCCGGCCGCCATGGCGTCTTCACCGCCGACGCCGCCGGCGCCTACAGCGGCTGGTTCGGCATCGAACCCACCGCGCATCGCGGCTTCGCGGCCGGCCGCCAGATCCGCCTCCGCCTGCACCTGAACGATGGCGCGGGCGGCGCCGCGACGGCTCACCGCCTGACTTCCGCCGGCGCGCTCACGGTGCTGGACTGGGCCACGACCCGGACCGGCCCCGGCGGCACCGGGCTCGTCGGCCATTCGTCCTTCGCGCCGCGCAGCGTCGTCCTGCTCTATGGCGACGATGCCCCCGATGCGCGGCCCCTCGCCAGCGCGATGGTCGAGGACGACGGGCTGGATTGCCCCGACAGCTCCTACGTGAACTTCCACGACGAGTTGGTGGACGGAGCGCTTGGCGCGTGGGGCACGATCATCCCCAATGCGCTGCCGGCGGGCGTCCGGCGCATCGAGGCCCACGCGTTCGACGACGGCCGCCTCCTCCAGTCTCTGCATTCCGCGGACGGAACCTGGCCCCCGGCGGCAACCGACACGAAGAACCCCGCCGGCGGACACATTCGCCCGATCGTCATCCGGATCGGCGGCGACGACCCCAACATCGAAGTCGTGCCCGCCGAGCTTCTGCTGTCCGCCGCCGCGGAACACACGACCGCCACCGGCACGGTCTGGATCCGCAACACGGGCGCCGCCGAATCGCTGACCGTCACCGGCGCCGTGATCGATGGGCCGGGGGCCGCGCGGTTCGCCGTGCACGGCGAGTTGCCGCCCGCGATCGCGTCCGCCTCCTCGGCCCCGCTCACGCTGACGTATCAGCCCCGCGGTTCCCTCGCGCCCACCACGGCGACGTTGCGCATCGCCAGCAACGACGGCGGCGGCGACGTCCCCGCCATCACGCTGCGCGGGTCGGCCGCTCCCGGCCCGGCGGCTTACGAGGGCTTGCTCATCGCGGAAATCGCCACCCGCCCGACGGCCGACGAGTTCATCGAAATCGTC
>ERZ795058.3726-NODE-3726-length-15721-cov-6.198391_pt1 | contig 15721 bp, 14 predicted proteins | sample MGYA00375142_ERZ795058 | MGnify/ENA primary metagenome ERZ795058 (study PRJEB30187, sample SAMN05720210) | activated sludge metagenome | isolation source: anaerobic digester from wastewater treatment plant | place: Japan | collected 2015-04-20 ... | reverse complement strand
GCCGCATCATACCTTATCTGAGAGCAATTCCAAGACGGGTTCTTCGGACGGATACATTTTGCCGAAGGGGTTTTCCCGGTCGACTACATCATGAAGGACTTGAACCTGGCGATGGTGACGGCCGAGAAGTACCACGTGCCCCAGTATTTCGGTTCGCTGGCATACCAGGCGTACGAATCTGCCAGGGCGGCCGGCTACAGCAAGCAGTACTACCCGGCGGTGATCCAGATCCTGGAGAAACTGGTCGGCGTCGAAGTTCGCGGAAAAACAGAGTGAGGGTAAGGAAATCTGACGGAACAGATTTATCGCAGAGTTTAGAACGAGAAGGGAGAATAAAGATGACTAGTCGAAGATCACGGATGTTAGTGGTAGTGTCGTTGTATTTGCTGAGCTGTCCATTCCTGTTCGGTCTTCATGGGGCATATGCCGCATCTGCCAGTTCACAGAAGCCTATTGTAATGAAGATGGCTCATTATCAGCCGGAGCAGCGCGTGCTTATGACAGGCGCAAAATGGTGGGCCTCCGAGCTTCAGAAGCGTAGTGGCGGAAGAATTCAAATCAAACACTACTTTTCCGAAGAGCTGGCACGAGCCAAGGAAATCGTGCCATTGGTTGGCCAGGGTGGCGCTGAACTTGGCACACCAGCGCTGACATACCATGTGTCCGAATTCCCACTTATGCAACTTCTTATTGACTACCCGTGGAAAGACTTGAAGGCACTTTTCTGGTTTGTACCCAGGCTCGTTGAGGAAGTACCCGCTCTTCAAGCGGAATGGAATAAAAACAATGTCAAACCGCTTAGTTATGGAGGCCTTCCACCTTATGGCGTAGTTTGCATTAAGCCAGTCCAGAAGTTGGAGGACTTGAAGAGACTTCGGATAAGGGTATGGGGTTCAATAGTGCCCCAAAGATTTTCCAAACTCGGCATGGTTCCTGTAGCTTTACCGTCATCCGAAACCTATGAGGCGATGGCAAAAGGATCAGTCGAATGCACATTATCGCCAACTGATCAACATAGAATAGGTTTATGGGAGGTTGCTAAGTATCACTTGAAAGGCGAATTTATTCAAGCGCTGTATGCAGCTCAGCCCATAATGAATCTGAAATTGTACAACAGCTTGAGCCCTGACCTTAAGAAAATAATTATGGATCTTCAAGTTGATCACCTCAAAATGCTGAGAGGACTTATTGCTGAGACGGAAGCTGCGGATGAGAACTTCTTGAGGGATAAGGGTGTTAAGTTCAGCAACCTATCAGAAGCAGAAAATAAGAGACTACAGAAAGAAGCCTTGGAAGTGTGGGAAAAGGCATCAGCAAAGATTAAGGCTCAAGATGACGTGAAGGCGGTTAAGGCGGCTCTAACACGGATGGAGGCAGAGTATAGCAAGGTCCGTTGATGAATTTCTTGGGGGGGGGGTCTTTACACCCCCCCCAAATTCAAAACTCAACTGTTCTTCTCATCGGATGGGGGCGAAAGAATGCTGGCAAAGATCAAAACATTGTTGAGTAAGATCCACGGTGTAGCGTTGTTCGTTTGTGGGTTATCCATCGCTATCATGGTCGTTTATGGTTTTTTGGATGTATCGGCAAGAAACATATTAAATCAACCGCTTTATGGTGCTTACGAAATAAGCGAAATTCTCCTCGTGGTTGTTGTCTTTCTCTCTCTTGCTGCCTGCGAGACTGAGGGAAGGCATATGCGGGTTGACTTCGTGTTCGCCTACATTAGTCAGAGTCTGAGACGGGTAATTGACATTGCCGCATATCTGTGCGGGATAGTGGTCTGTGGGTTAATGATTTTCTACTCTGCTCGCACAGCTCTGAACTCCTGGCGGATTGATGAACATTCTGAAGGTATCATAGCATTTCCGATATATCCATCTAAGATAGTTATAGTGATAGGATTGATCCTCCTGGCGATAGAACTGCTGGTAGGTTTGATAGATGCTCTAATGAAATTCAAGGCGAACCAGGAGTGCCCGAGGGACACTGGTCCAGATATTTCGCACGCGAGCGATCAAATTTGACGCGTCGCGCAGAACCGAGAAGCATGAGTCAAAGTCAGTTTGAGCACCAAGGAGGATGACAAGACATGGAACAGTTATATACTTCTGTTATATGTATCGTCCTGATGGTTATACTCGTTTCTGGTGGGATACATATCGGCTACTCGTTGCTGCTGTGCGGAATGATCGGAATGCTGTGGATAAGTGGTGGAGGCGTCCTAGCTGCGCAACTCAGCACGTTTGCATACAATGCTACTGCATCATACGGATATGTAGTTATCCCTCTTTTTATTCTCATGGGGCAATTCGCAGCTGAGTCAGGTATCGGTCAAGATGCCTTCTATTCCGCTCGGCTCTGGCTAGGTCGTCTGCCGGGTGGACTGGCTATAGCTACCATCGCGGGATGTGGTGCTTTTGGTGCTGCCAGTGGCTCCACTGCATCCACAGCAGCACTTTTTTCAAAGATAGCCTTTCCTGAGATGGTCAGGTACGGCTATGATCGGGCTCTCTCCGCCGGCTGTATCGCAGCGTCCGGTACCGTAGCCGCGATGATCCCCCCCAGCATTTTAATGGTTCTGTACGGTATCATATCGGATCAATCGATAGGAAAACTTCTGATCGGCGGCATTTGTCCGGGCATATTGGAATGTGTCATATACATGGCTACTGTATACACTATGGTCCGGAGGAACCCTAAATTGGCTCCGACGCTTAATGAAGTAGTGAGCTTGGGTGAAAAGATCCGAAGTCTGAAATCTCTCCTTCCAATTGGAATCGTCTTCATGTTTGCCATCGGGGGGATCTTCTTCGGCGCATTCACGCCTTCTGAGGGGGGGGCGATGGGAGCAGCCGGGAGCTTCATTGTGGTCCTGGCCCTGGGAAGAATGAACTGGAAGACGGTGAAGACAAGTTTTAGAGAAACAAGCATAGTAACTGGCATGATGTTTCTCGCGTTGCTTGGGGGATTCCTCTTTTCACGGGCATTGATTCTTGGGGGAACGATATCGGAAGTCGCCCGATTAATTGGTGCGCTGGATGTTTCCCGCCATTTAATATTTGCAGGGATTGTTGTGCTCCTCATTATTTTAGGTATGATCATGCAGCCAATCGTAATGATGATCATAACAGTCCCTATACTCGTACCCGTGATTATTAAGCTAGGCTATGATCCCATCTGGTTTGGCGTTATGTTTGTGCGGCTTTCAGAGTTGGCTGTTATAACACCACCTGTAGCCGTAAACCTCTATGTGGTAAAGGGAGTGTTGAAAGACGATATTAGTCTCATGGAGATAATTCGCGGAGTAATTCCATTCATCGCGGCAACTGCAGTAAATTTCCTCCTGCTGTACCTCTTCCCTCAAATTGCATTATGGCTTCCACAGCTCATGTATAAGTGATGAATGGGCGCGGCATCTTATTAAAGAAACGACGCATGGATATCTGTTTTCTGAGTGATAACCACAATAATTAATTGACCGAAGGAGGCATCAAATGGGATTGAAGATCTTGGTTACACATCCGCTTACGAGGGGAGGAATCCGTCCGGGAGGCGATTTGGCAACGGGTTGGGCTGAGCGTTCGATGAGCGGATACGAGGAAAGTATGCAAAGGTTCGCGAAAAGAGTATGCAGGCCCGATACCGAGGTAAACCAGTGGTTTATCGAGAAATATGCTGGCTCGTTGCAGAATATGTATTTGGCGGCGGTTACAGCAATGCCAATCGTGAACCGGATTATCAAGGCCGAAGAAGAAGGCTACGACGCCGTGATTTTAGGGTGTCATGGAGACGGTGGTGTGCAAGTAGCTCGATCAGTAGCACATATTCCTGTTGTAGGTCCGTGTGAAGCGTCGATGGCTGTAGGAAGTTTCATCGGAGAGAAATTCGCCATGATTACAATCCGTGAACAGTACCTGCGCCTATTGGAGCACAACATTCGTTTATTCGGCTTCGAAGACAGATTTATCAAGAATCGGCCGATCAGATGGTTGGATCGATGGCTCTGGGAAGATATGATGGATGCTCACATGGGCAAACCGGACAGGCTCATCGAGCTGGTTGAAAAGACAGCTTTGGAATGCGTCAAAGACGGCGCCGATACCATTCTGATTCCCGGCTTCCCGTTTGGTGCTGCCCTCTCGGTGGCAGGCTATACGCATGTAGCCAACACGGGTGTTCCCATCGTTGACGGATCAGCAGCCGCATTCAAGATGGCTGAGACCTTGGCAGAATTGCGAAAAAGCGTAGGTACGACGAGAACGACGGCGCAGAGCAGCCAATATCAAGGTTTTCCAAAGGAATTCATTGGCCGGGTGTTTCGTGATTTCGGATTCTGAGTGAGAAGAAATTGAAGATCTTTGACATCCTGTTGATCGCTCTCTCATGGCACGGTGCCATGAGAGGGAGATCAAGGTATTTTCAGAAATAGGGGATCGATGATCACAACACCTCTACAAATTGGATCATGAATACGAGGAGGCCTAGGAATGCAGGACTACACTCGACAACTTGCTCATTTCGCCGTTCATCACCAACTGAATGACGCGCCCTCTGCAATTCGGCACGAGGCGAAGAGATTGCTCGTTAATTGGATCGGCCTCCCGATCAATTTCTGTCACCATGACACAGTGGAACGTGCGATAGCAGCATTTGCAGAGTTTAGCGGACCGCGCCAGGCCAGCCTGCTTGGACGCGGCGACAAGCTCGACATTTTCAAAGCTGCATTAATCAATTGCGTCTCTTCATGCATTGCAGATTATGACGATACACATCTGGCAACCATCATTCATCCGACGGGCCCGATTGCATCGGCGCTTCTGTCACTGTGCGAAAAGGAGAAGGTTCGCGGGAGCGCATTTCTTCACGCGCTCCTCCTTGGCGTCGAGACCCAATGCCGCCTGGCTGCCGCGCTTGCAGTTGCACCGGCGAAGTGTGACGGATCATGGTTTCTAACCGGTCTGACGGGCGGTATTGGTGCGGCGGTTGCAGCCGGAAAGCTCCTTGGGCTGACGGAACAGCAAATGATTTGGGCCATGGGTATTGCGGCATCCCGGGCCTCGGGATCACGCGAAACGCATGGGACAATGGCGAAAAATCTGGTGCCGGCATGGACGGCGGAAATCGGTTTGCAGGCTGCGCTGCTTGCCAAACAGAATTTCACGGCCCCGGATTTCCCCCTGGAGGGCAAACGTGGTTTGGGTTACCTGTACGCGTGTAAGACGAATTTCCCCGGGATGGTCAGCCGCCTTGGGGAATACTGGGAAATCACCCAGAATGCATACAAACCCTTTCCCTGCGGTATCGTGATGCACGGTGCCATGACTGGGGCTCTCGACATCGCACAGAAGTGGCATCCAGATCCCAAGACGATCCGTAAAGTTTCCCTGATGGTTCACCCCCTGTGCCTGGACCTGACAGGAAGGCGCAGCCCCCGTAATGCTGTTGAAGCAACATTTAGTGTTTATCACTGGGTTGCGGTTTCGCTGATCGACCGTCGAATCAGCATCCGCCAATTCGACGATTCCCGTGTCGTCGATCCTGAAGTTTTGAGCCTTCGCGATCGCGTGGAAGCAACTGTGAACAAGGAGTTCGCACGGGATGAAGCCCTCGTTCGCATAACACTTGAGGATGGACGAATTCTTGAACAGCATGTCGATCATGCACTCGGCAGCATAGAGCGTCCGATGGATGACTCCATGCTTACTGAGAAATTGCACGATCTTGCGGATGACGTAATTGGCAAGAGGGCCGCCGACACGCTTGCTGAGAAATGTTGGGATATCGAACGGATCCCGGATGCATCAGCCATCGTGAATGCCGCGTGTGGCCGTGATGGGGCATGAAGTGCTCCAACCCGTTTGGATAGACAAAGTCCGTGATCAACAGAATCACGCGGCGGAAATCGTATCTTGAAGGGAATGCTGTGAAAATTCGTTTCACGACACCTCTCTTCATCCATTGCAGTTAATTGGGGGAATCAGAAGATGGGAGAAACAATTGGATTCATCGGATTGGGTACCATGGGTTTTCCCATGATGTCACAACTTGCGAAAGCCGGCGTGAAGATCGTTGCATATGACACGGAATCATCCGTACTTAGGCGTGCCGCCGAAGTTCCGGGCGTGCAGGCCGCAGCACATCCACGAGAGGCGACCCACTGCAGCACAGTTGTCTTTACCTGCCTGCCCAACGATCAGATCGTCAATAATGTGTACATGGGGAAGGATGGTATTCTGGAAGCCGCGCGCGAAGGATTGATCACCTGCGATTGCTCAACGGTTTTCCCGGATACAACACTGGCATTGGCGGCAGCATTGAGGACAAAAGGTACGATCCACATGGACACCACGATGCTGGGAAGCAAACCCCAAGCGGAAACGGGCGAGGTTTTTTTCATTGTGGGAGGAGACGAGACCGCTCTGCCCCGAATCAAACCTGCGATAGACATCATGGGACGTATGCATATTTACGCCGGTCCCAGCGGTAGCGCGAATAAGGTGAAACTCATCCATAATGCGCTTGGAAACCTGAACTATGCAGCGGCGGCTGAAGCGTTGGCTTTGGCCATCCAGAGTGGGGTGGATCCACAGATTTTCCATCAGGTCGTCAAGAACGGCGGAGGTCAGGCGTATTCAAGAGCCTTCGACGTAAAAGGTGGAATGATGCTTGCCGGAAATTTTGCCCCCCGTTTCAAGCTGTCTCTGGCTGCAAAGGATTCGCGCCTGGCTATGCAACTTGCGCAGCAATACGGCATAGCGACGCCTCTATTGACCATCGCGCAGCAGCACATGCAGGAAGCCGAAGCAGCAGGCTATGGTGATCTTGACGCGGCTGCCGTCTGCAAACTCGTTGAGCGGCGCATGGGCCGAACGCTGTCCGGAAAGTGATCCTGATTTGCGCTGTTTGCCCGCGTTGTGCAGTGTGCTGGTGTCGTGCCAGATCGCGTGGTCTTTCAATGTTTTCACGGCTTAGATCTGCCGCTGCATGGATGCTCTTTTGAAGGCGTCGCCCAGGAATCGCGGTTATCGATGTGAAGGGGAACATGTATACGAATCTGCCGAGGATGTTTGAGATACACCAGAAAATTGCTTCTCCCAAACTGGAGAATGTAGAGAAAGAAGTACACTCCGAACTGGATCGATTTGATCTGTCCGGCAAGGTTGGAGAGGGCGAAAGGATAGCCATTACGGCCGGCAGCCGCGGGATTCGCGATAAAGCGGCAATTTTGAAAGTCCTTGTGGACAGATTAAAGGCTCTGAGTGCAAAACCTTTTATCGTGCCATGCATGGGATCGCACGGTGGAGCAACGGCGGAAGGTCAGATCCGGGTGCTCCAGCATATGGGGATCACCGAAAAGTATCTGGGGGCGCCCATTGTATCTTCGATGGCTGTCAAAGAAATCGGTCGGACGAGTTTTGGCACTCCGGTGCTGATCGATAGAAACATTTGCGAGCGGGCCGACAAGATTGTCGTCGTAAACCGCATCAAACCTCATACAGATTTTAGTCATGAGGTTGAAAGCGGCATATGTAAAATGATGATCATCGGAATGGGAAAGCACGAGGGCGCCCTGATGGCCCATCGCCTTACCATCAAATATGGTTTCTCAGCCATATTCAGGGAAGTTCTTCCTATTATCCAGAATGCCTTGCCTCTATTTTTTGGCATAGGGATTATCGAAAATCAGTATGACCGTACTGCCTCAGTTCATTTATTGAGGCCGGAGAATTTCTATGAAGAGGAGAGAAAGCTTCTCAAGAGGGCTCGGCGAATCATGCCGCGTCTGCCCTTCAAACAGATCGACGTCCTGATAATCGACGAGATGGGGAAAAACGTCAGCGGCACAGGCATGGACCCCAATGTGACCGGCCGCCGCTTCTTCATTGGCAGTGCACCTCTTAAAGAGCCTAAGATTACGAGAATATTTGTGCGAGATCTTACTCCGGAGAGCGATGGAAACGCGGTTGGAATCGGTTTCGCCGAATACACCACGAAGCGCCTGGTGAACAAGATTGACATGGAAGCCACGGCTGTGAATGTCATCACTGGCATGCAACCCGAATGCGGTCGTATTCCGATCGCTTTTGACAAAGATCGGGATGCGATACAGGCGGCGTGTGACAACTCAGGGGTCATTAACCCTCAAGACCTGCGTATCGTCTGGATCAAGAACACAATGGAACTGGAATACATTTGGGCTTCGGAGCCGATGTTTCAGGAATCCAGGGAGAATTCAAGTATTGAGGTGGTATCGGACCTACAAGAGGTTCCTTTCGATAGGAGTGGAAATATGGTCGGGAAATGGCCAAAGATCCAGAAAAAATCGTGAAACCTTGTTTCCAGCGGCCTTGCAGGAAGCCGATTCTACAAACAACTGGGTGTCAACCTGCGGTGGAATATGCCAGTGCAGCAATTGAATTCACTGGCCCAGCTGAGTGCACGAACTGAGGCATTTGGGATTGAGAAGCCGACGACGTAACCCGGACATTACCACGGCACTTCGACAGCGGATTCAGGCCTGCGTGGTGACGGAAATGTCCTTGGGGCTGATGAAAGGCAATTCAGCATAGGGAGAGCTAGCGTGTCACTTTACGGTTATGCCGGCAGAATATTGAGAGTGGATCTGGATGAGAAAAAGTTTCATGACGAGTCGCTTGATGCGGATTTCGTGAGCCAGTTCATCGGCGGCGCGGGGTTCGGCGCAAAGTACCTTTACGATGAGCATCCGGAAAGCGTCGCGTGGTCTGACCCGGAAAATCGAATCATATTCGCCAACGGACCTTTCAGCAACACGTCCGTGGGTGGCTCTGCAACCACCTGTGTCACTGCCAAAGGTCCGATGACCAATCTGGCAGGGTCCAGCCAGGCCAACGGATACATGGGTGCCTTCTTGAAGTCCTGCGAATACGACGGATTGATCATCGGGGGGCGTGCGTCCCGGTGGTCTTATCTCCATATCTCGCGACATGGGATTGCGCTCAAGGATGCGTCGCACCTCGTCGGAAAAGACGTCATGGAAACGCAGGAGCAGATCAAGAGGGACCTGAGCCAGGAGAGGGTCAGCGTCTACTGCGTGGGGCCAGCGGCGGAAAATGGTGTACGTTTCGGCGTCATCACAGGCGATGGGAGCCATACCGTTTCGAAGAACGGCTTGGGCGCCGTTTTGGCGTCGAAGAGGATCAAGGCAATCGCCGTATCCAGGGGTGATTTCAAGGCACCCGTATATGACCCAGATTCTTTGAAGAAAATATCCAAAGAGCTCCATGCGAAAGCCCTCGAATATCTCGAAGGGTCACGGCACAAGTGGGGAACCGCCGGAACGATCGGGAATCTGCACAAAGCGGGCGCGATGCCGGTCAGGAATTACACGGCCAATGTCTTCCCCGACCATGAAAAGATGACGGGCCAGTATATGCGAACCCACTTCGAGAAGCTCAAACGCATTCCCTGTCATGCCTGTGCCATTCAGCATAACCTCCTCATGAGAGTCACCGAAGGACCCTATGCCGGCTTCATCGGTGAGGAACCCGAACTGGAGGCCATCACCGGACTGGGGTCGCAGCTTGGCATCGGGGACGCCGGGGCGGTATTCGTTCTGATCGATCTCGTCGATCGTCTTGGGATGGATGTCAATGAAACCGGATGGACGGTCGGCTGGGCGATGGAGTGCTACGAGAAAGGGCTCCTGACCAGAAAGGACACGGACGGACTCGAACTGACATGGGGAAATGTCGAGGCCGTGCGGGCGCTGATCCCGAAGATTGCAAAACGCGAGGGAATCGGGAATCTCCTCGCCGACGGCGTGAAGAGGGCGTCGGAGACGTTTGGAGGCGAGGCCGTTCACATGGCGGTCTGTACGAAAAAAGGGACGACACCGAGAGGCCACGATCATCGGGCACGATGGAGTGAACATCTGGACACATGCTTCAGCAACACCAGCACACTGGAGGCCACGTTCGCTGGTGCCCGGCCCAATACGCTCGGGTTACCGCCCGTGTCCAATCCCTATTCCCCTTGGGAGGTTCCGGCCATCAATGCCATCATCAACGGATGGCATATCATCGAAGACTCCGTCGGGGCCTGCCGGTTCAACATGACAGATCCGGCACTGGTCACGGAAGCCCTCAACGCCGTGACGAACGGCAATTTCACCCTTTCCGGTCTCGTGCAAAAAGGAAAACGAATCGTCAACATCCTGCGGGTTTTCAATATCAAGAACGGTCTCACGCGAGACATGGATGCACCCAGCACGAGATATGGCTCTGCGCCGGTTGAAGGGCCTGCAAGGGGGATAAGCCTGTCCAAGAACTGGAACGTCATCCAGGAGATCTATTACAGAAGCATGGGATGGGACCCCAAGACCGGTAAGCCGACCCCGGAAACACTGTCAGATCTGGGACTCTCGGATCTGATTCCCGATCTCAATGCCCAATAGCCAACATGACCTGTCCCACCGAACAAGGGGCCAGTTTTGGACCAGGATTTTGTGATGATGAAGCTTCCCAAAAACTGGTCCAACCAAAAACGGAATTTCTGGCTTCTGAGGATTCCCTCAAAACCTGGCAGTCCACCTGGCGGTTAGTTTTCCGGGTCAAAAAGCCCGGATCTGGCGTAATCGCTGGGGGCCTGTTGCCCTCTGCGGGGAGCGGTGCGTCTTCATTTGAGAAAGAGCGACATCTTCAACTGAGTTCGACCTTGTTGGGTCACGGCTGGCGGCTGTTTCAAACGAAATGGGCCTCACCCTTCTTTAAAAAACTGGACTTGGATGCGACCTTATCATAATATAGTAAACCCTGTCAGTGAGAGCTCTAATAATGCTTTTTGTACTGCAGACCAATCACAGTCCGTCGTAGCCGCGTCAAGGGGCCCAATGGATGATACTGCTAGGAACAATTCTGCCGTAAATAATCGCGTGAAGCCTCTTCCTGGCACAATCGCGCACGATTTCAGCATAGACATGTTTCCCCTCTCTGGAGGATGCCCGACACGAGAGTTCTTCCATAACGCTCCGCCTTGCCTCATCTTAACGCATTTGGCAGTAAAACAGGATTTGTCAATTCTATCTTCCTCTTGGAAGGAAGAAGAGTCCTAACAGAACGCAGTCATTTTTTAAGAAAAACGAGGATTAATTTATGGAATCAATCTATTTTCAATTGAGGAATGATGTCAGTATCGGTAAATTCCTTCCTGGTGAACATCTGTCTGAAAAGAAGTTGTCGGAGATATATGGAATGAGTAGAACGAAGATTCGGGAAGTTCTTGGGCAGCTCTCAATTCAAGGATTTGTTACAATTGAGAAAAATCGTGGCGCTGTTGTTACAAAATTATCTGTAGAAGACATCGAAATCCTTTTCAATATCCGTCGATACTCTGAATCGTATGCATCGAGACTATTCACAGAGCGACCCGACAGAGCCGTAATTAAACAATTAGAAGTCTTGCATAAGAGAATGCAAGAAGGTGCCGTTAAGGACGACCTTAAAACATGGATCGAGTTAAATGATGAATTTCACAAATTAATTTACTCAAACTGCCACAGCAGCATTCTAAGTGACCTTGTTTCTTATACGAGACTTCGAGTTTACCGCTATAGAATGGTTGCCACTGAATACCGATTTATCAATCTCTATAATCAGCATCACGCGTTAATATTATCAGCAATTCGCAAGCGACAACCTGACCTCGTCGAAAAACTTATGTTGGACCACACAGATACAGCCAAGAAACACCAAATTGAAAGATTACAGGGATTCAGCCCATTGGTATATTGAATAGGTTAGGATGCGTCGCGTTCGAGAGAATGAACTACAACCCCGAGAAGCCGTCAAGAGCGAACTGACTTGCCTCCGGCCGATATGCCACATTCAGAGTATAATTTTTCAATGTTTGCCCTATGGGCGATGGATTAGAGCGATGTTCAATCGCTCGAACAGGAAGGGGAGGCAAGTATCGTTATTTACAGTGTTGCGATAGGGGAGAAGAGGTATGACAATTGCTAGACAACTAGGCGAATTCGCAGTTGGGTTCGACTACGACCGTTTACCGAGAGAGGCATTGCACGCGGCAAAACGATCACTTCTGGATTGTCTTGGCTGTGCTATCGGCGGCTATGCAAGTGACGCAAGCCGGATCTTCCAGAGTGTAGTGGGGAAGTTGGGAACATCTTCTGAGGCGACCATTATCGGAAGTGGAATAAAGACAGACTGCCTCAGCGCAACAATGGCGAATGGTGTCATGTTGCGTTATCTCGATTACATGGACCAATTCTCCATCCCAGTCGGCCAATGGTACTCTTATGCCCATCCTAGCGAGGTTATTCCATCGATTCTAGCGATTGCCGAGCGCGAGCATTTGAATGGAAAAGATGTTCTTGAGGCAATAGTTCTGGGTTATGAACTCACGGCACGCTTCTGCGCCGCCACGAGCATCACCCCTATGGCAAAGAAAGGCTGGAATTCTGACACACTCGGATCTTTCATTATTCCGCCGGTCGTCGGCAAACTACTAGGCATGGATGCTGGCCAAATAGAAAATGCTATTGGTATCTCCGGTTGTCATGGCATGGTCCTCGGTATCCTCGATACCGCATCGGAGGAGTTCAGCATGACCAAGAATTTACGGTTCCCCTTTACGGCTCGTGACGGCGTTCTGGCTGCTCTCCTGGCGCAGCAGGGTTTCACGGGTCCTCATAACGTGTTGGAGGGGAAAGACGGATTTATTCAAACGGTCATGGACGGTGATTTCGACGTATCGAAGCTGATCAATGCCAGCGCCCCTCTCTCCATCCAGAATACCGAGTTCAAAGCATGGTCGGCGTGCGGAACCATCCAAGGACATCTGAATGCAACATTGAACCTAGTCAAGGAACATAATATCAAGCCCGAAGACATCGCCCGCGTAAAAATACAGGCAGGTACTCGGAGTATCCAGCATACAGGCGACCCCTCAAAACGCTACCCGAAGAATAAAGAGACTGCCGACCACAGTGCATACTACGTTACTGCGATTGCCATTATCGAACGGACACTGGGTCCGCAACAGTATTCCTCTAAAAAATTCGCTGATCCGACAGTTCGACAATTAAGTGACAAGATCTCTCTGGAAATCGATACCGACCTTGATCGCTTCTGCCGTGCCGGCGTTACGGAAATCACTACAACACAAGGGAAACGCTACCGTTGCCGCATCGAATATCCCAAAGGGCATCCGCGCAATCCGATGACAGATGAGGAACTGCGTGATAAATTCCGTCTCCTTACCCACGAATTAATAGGAGAAGGGAAAGTGCGGAACGTGATGGACTCTGTAACGGATCTGGAAAGGGTTGAGGATATTGGTCAGTTTATGCAACTGCTTGTACGCTAGTCAAACGGAAGAAAGGTCAGCACACATCGGAAACAGGACGCCTTCACAGTCCTGTAGTGGTAACGCCTTCAAAGGCCCATCGAGATCCCTATGGCAGGATGGCCAGGTATTCCCGAAGATGAAGACCAGGTCCCGGATGTGTACGGAATAGACCATGAGGAAGATGATCTCTGTCATAAAGGAAACCGGATAGGTGATGCTCAAATCCCTTGCACTCTGGTTCTGCAGGTCCTGATCACTCTGTTTTCACCGGGTTCGTTTTTATGAAAAACGATCTTTCTGTCCGGATCCCCACGCTCATTCCCGTGCTCTGTTCCGGTCTGAGTCTTCGAGTATCATCCCCGTAGAATCCTTTTTCCCCAGATCGAAGAGAGGATCGAAGAGAGCTATGGTCACGAGAAGGAGCCAAAATTCTATTGACTCTCAAAGCCCGTTCCTATAGTTTCCTCCCCAATTTGGGTCTTTATCAAAAAATATTCACTGAGGAGAAAAAGCCTATGAAAAGATTATCGGTTGTTTTATCGATGATTGCTATATTCATTTTTTTTACCGGATTGGTGCAGACTGCCTTTGCCTGTAGCGATATATTTATCAATCACCCAAACGCACACATTGAGGCACGCTCCATGGATTTCGGCATGAACATCGCTATCCATGACACCTTCGGGTTCATCGGCCAGGATAACACCACCGATATCGTGCTCGACGCCGAAAAAATTCCCACCGGGAGATTGACAAGTTGGAAAAACAAGTACGGCTACTGGGGACGATTCGTATTCCATACCCCGAAAGTTGATGATGCCATGAATACCGAAGGTTTGTCCATCTCAGGACTTTATCTGGATGGATACACCCAATATCCTGAGTATAACCCCGCAGACAAGCGCCCGGTCCTGGGCGTCTTTGATATAATCAACTTCCTTATCAGCCAGGCAAGGAATGTTGATGAGGCCGTAGCCCTCATTCGCAGCCACCAGATCGTACAGTCTGCTGCAGAGATCAAACCGGGCATCTTTTTGAAAAACACCCCCCTTCATTTTGTCTTGCGGGACAAAACGGGCAAATCCTCCGTCGTCGAGTTTGTTGGAGGGAAGACCCTGATTTACGAGAATGCCGGGAACGTGATGACGAACAGCCCGACGTATCCCCAGCAGTTGGAAATGGTTAAAAAATATGATGCGTTAAACGTCGATAAAGACAACAGCCTAACCGGGATGCCCGGCGGGTTCGATTCCCCAGAGCGCTTTGCACGCGGCCACCTCCTGACGAAATTTCTGCCTGTTCCTTCTTCGACCCAGGAAGCCCTCTATCAGGCTGACTTCGTCATATCCTCGTGCTCGGTCCCATTTTTCGGCAAGCCGGGGTCAGGTTATCGAAGCAATACGATCTGGAAAGTGCTGAAAGACCTCGATCGTGGAATCGTTTACACCAATAATACGGTCCATTTCCAGGGCGGCAGCAAAATCGCACCGACCCATGTTGCAAACGGCGGCTATTTGGTCATAGACTTGAAAATGATTGATTTCACAAAGGTGCCTTTAGAATTTGTCAGTGAAACCATTCAGCCAACCCCTAGAAACAGAGTGGTAAAAATCATCAGAGCGAACGAGATCGCGGAATTCGGCGAGTAGCATTCGGTGTTTGGTTTCTGCATCCGGAAGGATATGCACTTTCGGATGCGGAAACATTTCCGGTCTCTGTCATTTGTGGGCAGGTGCCCATATAAGAATGACTTGGATATAATCTGCCGGAAATGGACAGACAGGCACTGATCCCTACCGCAATCCAATGATGAGATACGCTCCCAAAAATGGAGCGGGTGTTCACCCAGAAGACAGGCCAACAGATTGAGGCACCGAGGACTACAGAGAAGATTTCGTGGAAACGGCACGATACCACAAAAGAAAACGGGAAATTAGAAGGTGTCTCTAACTCCCCGTCTCCCCTGAAGAAAATTTCTGTATTGTGGTGCCGAAGCCGGGACTTGAATGTTAAAAATGGATTTTTTAAAATAATCAGGTATTTCGGGCTTTTCCTTTGATTTCGGTATATTGTAAGTCGTTTTCTGGTTTTTCAATAATCGCAATTCAGTGCAATATTTTCAGCTTTAGCAACAAAAAGTACCCTCAAAAAGACCCCAAAAAAATGCGGACGCCCGAAGCCGGGAATAAATCAACATATTGGCAGTCAAAGTATTGGAAAATGGGGCCCCAAAATTGCCTCACAGTGTTCTTAAGCATAAAATAACTTGACCTTGTCCTTCTTTTGCCGTACGATATTGCGTACGTCAAGGAGGTTTCAAAATGACAACACTCACGGCAACGGAAGCAAGAAAACGCTTATACAGTCTTGT